>ERZ894223.246-NODE-246-length-56028-cov-95.259268_pt1 | contig 56028 bp, 36 predicted proteins | sample MGYA00380293_ERZ894223 | MGnify/ENA primary metagenome ERZ894223 (study PRJEB32331, sample SAMN06328445) | human gut metagenome | biome: human gut microbiome; feature: stool | host: Homo sapiens | collected 2014-11-05 ...
AGAAATTCTTTTTCTTCATTGTTCTAGGATTGTTGTTTATAATAAGGTTGTAATATTATCGGTTTAGATATGTTTGAACATATAATGCTTTGTGCAAAAGTAGCACAAGTATTTTAATTATCCAAAAAAATAGTGGATTTTTTATAAAAAATACTACCTCTGTAAAAAAAATAAGTACAACAATACTATTTGTAATATTATAAAAACACACAGTATTAGCTTATAGAACTTGATTCAATATCGTTCAAGCCACTACACCTACAAACAGAAGAAATACAGAGGTAACTAATCACGTACGATGAGTATAAGAATGGTAAGTTACTGCTCGATGAAGTAACTTTGTCCAAACAATTAATTATTTTGTTTATCCAAATAAGCCTTTTAGCCAATTCGTTTCAGTTGGTGTAAGATTTCGTTTCAGTTGGTGTGAGCCTTCGTACCATCCGAAACGAAGGCTCATATCAACTGATGTGGGTTTTGAGGTATTGCGGAATGTATGAGTTTTGACACACCTTCCTCCTATATATAATTCTGAACTGATACTTAGTTATTTAAATCTTAATATTTCAGGATTGCCACGTGTGATATAACGTACAGTTACCAATGGTGTATCGGATTCAACTTTGTCGCAAGAGAAGGATACTGCAGAATTGCCTTGTGGCAGAGCGGCATTGCCTTGAGCTTTCACTACAGAAATGACATTGTAGTTCTTGTCGGTGACTTGTGCCTTACCATCAAAAGTAAAAAGAAGATACTGACCGTCATCTACCGTACATGGAAACTTCACTACGCCCGAACTGGTACGGAAGGCGGGATTAGAAATTGTTCCGCCTTCCACCTTTAAGCGAATAGCAAAGGATCCTGCATAAGAACTGTCCCACGACCAGTCAGAACCACTTGGCTGACCTGGCTGTAATTCGCCCAAATCACAGTGGAAATATTTTGAGATATAAAGAGGATAAAGATTGAAACTATTTTCTCCCGTCTTCTCCAAATGCCACTCTGTCTTTGGATCTCTCAATCGCTCCATCTGCGCTTCTGTAAACACATGATGCTCACGCAGAAAATCCCAATTCTTTATTGCACTCAATAAGGTATCTATTTGTCCATGCTTCTTTAGGGTGTTCAGATTTATATTCATCGCATAGCCAGCATCGAAGCCAGCCGACTCAGACAATGCCCATTCCAAATCCTCAAGTGAAGAGCACTCGAACTTACGATCGGCAAGACGTATCAAGAACCATCCTAACATACGAGGAAAGAGATTACGACGAAAGAACTGTTGGTTCTTAATACGATTGGCTACCTGTCCCGTACGCATAGCCTCACCCCATGGTTCTCCCCAATTCATACGGGTATGAATATGCCACGTAAAGTGATTGAGATTGCTTGCATCATTCAACACATTATGATTCACTTGTTGGTGAATTCGCTCAACGAAGCGAGCTGTGGCATAGTCTTCATGACCGGTATAACGGCAGCCTTCCAATCCATCATAAGATGTCTGGGCTATTCCTGTCTTATTGAATATCTCTGCTAAACGGTCAGCAAAGCTGTCTTGTAATTCAATGTCTGGGAAGAGAGTCTTATACGGATAATCCCACAATTTATAAAGTGGAGCCGACTTGGCATGCGCAGCGGCCTTAGTGCCAAAGGCTCCTCTTGTACAGTTTTTTAGAATCATCTTATCACCTTGCTCTTCTACCGTTCCATAAGTGATCAACTCATCGTCTAAGTGCATGGCATTTAATGTCATCGGGACAGAAAACAAATCCGACTTCTGTATGACAATTTCGTTCTGTGTAGCTGTGAGATTTTCCATCAAGGTTAGCACTCCTTGCTTCAGCAGATGACTTGAGGGGACAGGTGACACGTAAGCATCATTGGTAGTCATGAAATTAGACAATGTGTGCACTCCTAATTTGAAGCCTTGTGCTTTGGCACGGTCTACCATTGCCTTTACACCCTCATCGCCAGTCTTGGTAAACGACTCTTCCCATTGGAAATGTCCCCAGTCCTTAAACGGACCTGGATGATAGATGTATTCAAAACCTGCAATCTTCGATTTTTGAAGAACGAAATCAAGATTATCCTCTCCAAAGTTTGTAATCAGATAGGACTTCATCGCTGCTTGTGCCGTCTTTCCCCACTCGTTGCCAAACATGGGATGAGGCAAACCTTGCGCTAACTCTATCTCACCAATGCAACGTAAGGCTTCCGATTGTCTGCAACCAAAGAAGGCTATTTTCGCACCCTTGATAAGTCCATCAGAACCAGAAACGGGGTTCACCATTGCTCCTTTCAGATTATTCACTTCCCTATAGCTTTTCTGGCTACGGTTACGACAGAAAAACTGGAATAACGTAGTGTTACCACGGTCGACTGCTGCCAAACGTGCTGTTTCTATCGCACCCGTTGATAGTTCTGCTCTACGACCATTAAAGTCAAAATGCTGTTTCAAGGCATCTACATAGTCGGAAGGAACTCCAGCCATTGTCTTGATATTCAATGCTTGGATACCAAAGGCGACATCCTCACCTTGTGCCACACCGATGACATCGCCAACAATATCATGAATATTGACAGCAAGAGGGCCAAAAACTAAAGCTGCATATTTCTCAGGCACACTCACAACCTCCATTGTTCCGCAAGCCTTTCCTGATTGGCATCGTAACTGCACAACGCCTCCATCCTTCATCTTTACCTTCAAAAGATTGCCTTGAGAGGTCATCGCAACTGGCAGCACAACTTTTCCTGCAACACATCCAGTCACTATAGGATTCTGTCCTTTTGTCAGGATTTCCTTACCTCCTGCCTCCACAGAAACAATTTGTCCATTTTTGTCTATGACAATCTTTGTGTTATCTGCACGCAACGTATATTGGGCAAACATTACCTGAGTGAAAGAAAACAGCAATATAGCTGTTCCTATTTTTCGTAAAAACTTTGTAAACTTCATGTTATATGTCTATATTTTGTTAGTTAATTAGTGAGTGCTTTGTTTTTCGTGCGGAGGTATGGTGCCTCTTTACCTTTTATCATTCCGGCCTGTTCTATCAACTGGTCAGCCTTGTGGTGTGGCAGAACGAAAATGTGTCTACCATCGTTCATATAGCTGACATGTGTGTTAATCGAATTGTTGCCACCTCGATTATCACGCATACCGACTGCTACATAAGTGGTATCAACTCTGACAGTGCCCGCCATATTGAAAAAGTACCATTTTCGATTGCTTTTGACGACATTGTTGTTGATATAAACATTTGAACTCTGCTCATCGGTATATATGGCGCCTTCATTGTTGGAGCGCGGTTTCAGTGTGATTTCATCAATGTAGTTACCTTCAATGCGCAGACCTTTGTCGCTGAAATGGCTCAGTGAATAGATGGAACCGCCATCGTAGCATTTCTGTATGACACCTACTATGCTATTGTTCAGAATCTCTATGTTTCGTTGTGAGGAAGGTTTGATATCCCAACCCCATCCAACGGAAATACCGGAATAAGGCAGGTCATATAGTTCATTGTGTTCTATTTTCAGATTTTCGGCATATAAAGCCTCAATAGCCACGCAGGAGGCATATTCGGCACCTATCTTTTCTATGTAATTGTTGCTGATGAGGGTATGGTTTACGGGTTTTTCGCCAGGGAAATTATAAGTGCGGTGCACCCAGCTGGCTATGGAAATGGCACAACCCGATATGTCGTAGAAGGCGTTGCTCTCTACAGCGACACTGTCGGTGTTGTTTTTCAAGTCGATACCATTGCTGCCAAGATGTGTGAATTTGTTGGAGCTGAAACGAATATTACGGGCATCTTCAATACTGATGGCACCCGGTATTTTGATTTTGCGTTGATCGTTGTTTTCCGCGTCACCTGCTGTAGCATTATTGTCGCAGACGATGGCTGAACTCTGGATTGGTGCGAAGCCGTTTTCTGATGGCCAGTTCCAGGCATTGTGACTGAACTCGATACCTTCGAATATCAAGTTGCATACATTCCGGTCCTCATGTGACGACTTGATTTCCACCAGTTGTTCCAGACGGGGAACATAGGCTTCCATCGTTTCAGGCTTTTCGCCGGGTTGGGCGTAATAGTAGAGCGTATGCGTAGAGGGGACAAAGCACCATTCGCCAGGCTCGTCAAGCAGTTCTTCTGCATTTTCGAAGTAAAATTGGTTCATGCCACCTACGCCAGCCCCTGGAGACAAGGGGCTATAGGCCATGGTGTAACTCCAGTTGAAATTTCGAATCATCACCAGATAGTGATCGTCGGCCACATCGGAGAGTCTTTTGCCGTCAACGATACTGTCTACATGAAAATAATAATTGCGCCAGTTTTGTAAAAAGTTTATTTCTATGGCTGAGGGGTGATGGAATTTTGGAATCTCGGTCTTTGGAAACAGTAATCCCTTTGTTTCTCCGTTGGTCCGATAGAGTGCCGTGGCTTTTTTGGCATCGCCACTGGCTCGTTTAGCACGCCGACCGTTGACATAAAGATTACGTAGATGAGACAGATTTTCAATATTGGCTTGCAGGATGTTGTTGTTGCGGGGGCTGACAGTCCATTTGCTTATGCGGTATCCACCGCTGACAACAGGATGTGCTCCGTCTTTGGCTTTATAAGTGATTGTGAAACTACCTTTTCCACCGTCTTCGGTGTCGAAACGGAGTGGCTCTTCCAATTCGTATACTCCGTCGTTCAACAGTACGACGATGTCCTGGGTCATCTTGGCTGTAGTTTTTCGGATTTGCTTTTGCACACCTTGCAACGATTTAAGTCCTGTGCCGTTTGGAACTACTTCGTACACTTTTTGTGCTTGTGCTCCAGTGGCCAGCAGTGTGGCAGAAAGAAGCGAAATCAGTGATTGGCAAAATACTTTTTTCATTATTTAGTATATAGTATAAAACAATAGTTCGTTAAAATTTGAGTTAAAGGCTATACGGCTATAGTCCGCCAGCCAAAGAGTTCTTTGATAGTTTGACTAATAAAGTTACGGTTCGGCATCTTCCGATACTTGCCATAAATTAAATTGTCAAGGTCATTAGTGTCCCTATTTTAACGGGACACTAATGACAATAAAAAAATTTACAAATGGAGTTTCACTGTACCCGATACAGGTATTACTTCAAGTTCCTTGCAGTAGTCTCCCCAGGCTATCTCAGGATAATCCCATTTATTGTCTACGTATAATATTAACTTATCTTCAGGGGTCTTGTTTATTCTACATCCCAAATCTCCTCTGACCGAAGTCACTCCCAATAAATGAGATGCTTTATCTGATGTAAGAATATATTCATATATATTCTCCTTCATTCCTTTTGCCTTATTGGTCAAAGGGTTATTGCATAAAGCTCCCTTGTCAGAGAAATAATAATAATTATATGTATCCATATTCCAGTCCTGTCCAGGATTCTCTCCGTAGTTCACTTTCTTTGGGTTATATAAAGGTGTATTACCTTCATTTCCTGCAAAATTACCTTCGGGATAATACGACCAGTATCCTTTTCGCTTCCAGCTCAGATTAGAGAAATTGTCTGCCAGATGGAATTTTAATCCTGATTCTCTCAACCATCCATTATATTCTCCATCGGTAAGATACTGGATTATCATCTCACCAGAAGGTTCTATGATTATCTCGATATTGATTTTTATGTCTTCATAACTGCCTGCCAATGCAACTTTAACATTCTTACCGTCATTGTTGAGTGTGAACGAGCTCTTTTTCCAATCAGTATCTTTCACTATATAATTACGCGCTTTGTCACGGACTTCAGCTCCAGTAAGATGATTAAAGTTGAGGTCAAGATTAAGGAATGGCCCTTTCTCAATAACCACATTACCATTGGATTTTACATTTTCCATAAGTCCTGTAGACTTATTAAACGGAATTTCGAATCCTTCACCTTGTACTATCACGTAATCAGAAGAAGTGTCATCAATCTTCAGACTGCCTCCATTGTGTTTATTGCATAATTGCTTGACTGTCTGATTGCCTAATGATATTTTTTCTGCATCAATCAGCCCGCCGTCTCTTCCGAAAAATTCAATCATAAATGAATTTCCTTCACACCAGTTATCAGCTGGTATTACTATTATTCCTTTCTCATGAGGAGCAATATCCGGTGATGATATTACTGAAACATTTCCATTGTATATTACCTTAATGGTGAGTTCATTAAAGTTTGTATGATCAAAACGGTTGTATACCGGCAGCATTATTTTTCCACCACTTACAAAGTTATCAACAGATGTATTCATAACTCTAACAGGTGAGTATGCTTTCTTTGTTCCCCAAAATTCCGGTTTTTCTCTTCGCCATACATCAACTATTCCCCATTCGCCATAACCTACACAGTTTCCGTTGAAATCTTTTGGTTTGTTTGTATATGCAAAATCAATCCAATATGGTGTTCCCTTTTTAGGAACCGGCAACATAAATGTCTCGTCAGAATAGCACCATATTGCTCCACCAAGACCTCCTGGGGCTTTAAACAGATTGCTCCACATCTTGTCTAATGATATCGCCCAAAATCCTCTTATATTCGGATCTTCCTGAAGTGTTGAATATGTATAGCAAGGAACATGTGCCCACTCATCGAACAGGGCAGGTTTTCCTTCTCTCTGGAATCCTCTGGTAGAAACACTGTACTGAGATATTGTTCCGTCACAACCAGGATAGTGCATGCTAAGAATGTCATAAACGTTCTTTCCTTTTTCTACAATGCCGGGATAACTGAATACTACAGGACGAGTCTTATCTTCAGCCTTGAGCCAATCGTACGACAACTGAAAGTTCTTGCCGTATTTAGACTCGTTTCCAATAGACCAGAACAGTACCGATGAATGGGAGCGAGCTGTGGCAACCATCTCCTTCAACTGTCCAAGATACTTTTCGGTAAAAGCCGGATCGTCCTGGCTCTTGCCTGGTGCATAATTTTTCTGGCGATGAGTATCAACAAAGCATACTGCTGTTTCACACTCAACGTATATGCCCATTCTGTCGCAATGTTTCAGGAAATCTTCTGATGGTGGATAATGGGAAGTACGCACAAAGTTCATATTTGATTTCTTGAACAATGCAGCATCAAGACTGTCCAGTTCATTGTTTGTAGAACGTCCCAAAGTTGGATGGATATCATGTCGGCAAGCTCCACGCAATTTTACTTGCTTGCCATTGACAAACATTCTGTCACCTTTTATCTCTATTTTCCTGAAACCAATTTCGCGTGTAAAAGTATAATTTCCCGACTGAGACTCCACTTCTACATCCAGTGTATAAAGATTTGGGTGTTCTGCATCCCACAATACGGGAGAAGTAATATTGAACAGATGTTCATTCTTACCTGTTTTTGAACTATTTTTTTCTGACTTGAACTTTACTCTACCATTCTTTTTATCCTTCAGTACGAAAGATACTTTGCCTTCTTCTGGCATAGAATATGACACTCGCAAATCTGCATTCTTATATTCTTCATCAAGCAGTGTTTCTACAAAGAAATTCTGCATATTAGCCTTTGGCACAGCATATAAAGTAACATCACGAAGTATTCCGCCTATAGAATGGTGTGCATAACCAGAAGCGTATGATATACTGTTCAATTCATCGGTTACTTCGAGTTGGATTTCATTTTTCTTTCCAACTTTTACTAGGTCTGTAATATCTGTCTCCCAACGAGTAAAGCCGCCACAGTGCTCTGCTGCCTGTTTTCCGTTTATCCAAAGACGAGCATATGAGTAGACTCCGTCAAAACGTAAAATTATTTTATTGTTATTATAATCGGAAGGTACGGAAAAAATCTTCTTATATAACACTGGTTTATCGTGCTGTATACCGAATCCCTGCATGGCAAGTTCTCCGGGTACAACAACTTTCTCCCATTTGTCTTTCTTTGAGAACTGAAACTTCCAATTACCGTTGAGTGATATTACTTCATTCTTGATTCCATGAACATCAGATGGCAATGTGTACTGTATTTCTCCAGCACTGACATTGCTCATTGTTCCAAAAAGGCATAAGCCTAATAATAAGTTCCTGTTAAATTTCATAGTCTATATTTTAATTCTTTAATTCCGCGACACTACAAGTTTTAACTTTTATAATATCTTGAGCCGCTCGGCAGAGCCGATTACTTGAACAAGCCATTACCTTAGTTATACATATATGTTCAAACATATAATCTTTTGTGCAAAAGTAGCACAAGTATTTTAATTATCAAAAAAAACAGTGGATTATTTATAAAAAAAACACTACCTTTGTATAAAATAAGTACAACAATTCTATTTATAATATTATAGAACACATACTATTAGATTATGAAACTCGATCCTACATCATCCAAGCCACTACATCTTCAAGCAGAAGAAATGCTGAGGAAACTAATCACGTACGATGAGTATAAGAATGGTAAGTTACTACCTGATGAAGTTACTTTGTCCAAACAATTAAATATCTCGCGCAACACACTTAGGACAGCCATCAACCAACTGGTTGTCGAAGGATTGCTGGTACGCAAGAAGGGACATGGCACCAAGGTAGTACAGAAAGCCATTACGGGAGGCGTAAAAAACTGGCTCAGTTTTTCGCAAGAAATGAGGATGATGGGCATCGAAGTACACAATTTTGAATTACGCGTGGCTTACGAGATGCCCGACGAGGCTGTAAGAGCATTTTTCAAGATTGAAAAAGAAGACAAAAAAAAATGCATGGTCCTTGAGAGGGTTAGAGGCAAGAAGGAGTATCCATTTGTCTCTTTCATTTCCTTCTTCAACCCCAATATCCCTTTTTCTGGCACCGATGACTTCACACAGCCGTTATATGGGATATTGGAAGATATCTATCACATCACTGTAAAGACAAGTATGGAGGAGATTTCGGCAAGCCTTGCTGGCGAAGCAATCGCTAAGAAGTTGGACATAGAGCCTACAGACCCCATACTGATAAGAAAGCGAATGGTGTATGATGTCAATAATGTGCCAATAGAATACAATATAGCTTATTACCGAGCAGATAGCTTCACCTATACAATAGAAGCAACGCGCTAATCACGTTAATACAAACCATAGTGTTGCTGAATGTGAAGTTGGTGAATGAGACTGTATAGCTTAGTGTAATACTCAATGATGTATTGTATTTAGGTGTACACAATACAAAGCAAATAAAAAAATAGAGATTACCCGACAAATACAATTCTTAACTATGCATCGGACCATCATTCCGACTATTTTGCGTATCTTTGCAAGATATATCGCTAATAAACTTTAAGCCGAATATTCAACTAACAACATATTCTGAAATGAAACAACTGTTACTTACTCTCGCCGTGGCAGGCATGTCACCATGCTTCATCTACGCGGCGCAGACAGCCAAAACAGCCGTGCAACCCACTTTCACAGAGTGGCACGACACGTACGTGAACAACGTAAACCGTTTCCCAATCCGCACTTCATTCTTCGCTTACGAAACTCGCGACGCTGCCCTCAAGGCAGACCGCAAGGCTTCTGCAAACTATCTCTCCATCGAGGGCGACTGGAGATTCAACTGGGTGGCTAATGCCGACCAGCGTCCTACCGACTTCTTCAAGGAAGGATACGACGACTCGAAGTGGAACACCATGAAGGTGCCCGGCATCTGGGAGGTCAACGGATACGGCGACGCAGAATACGTGAACGTAGGATTCGCATGGCGCGGACACTTCAAGGACAATCCGCCTGAAGTGCCCGTGAAGGACAACCACGTGGGATCATACCGCCGTACCATCAACATTCCCGACTCTTGGGACGGTCGTCAGGTGATTGCACATTTCGGAAGCGTAACATCCAACATCTATCTCTGGGTGAACGGCAAGTTCGTAGGTTATGCAGAGGACTCGAAGTCGGCAGCCGAATTTGACATCACTCCATACCTCAAGAAGGGCGACAACCTCTTCGCTTTCCAGACATTCCGCTGGTGCGACGGATCGTACTCGGAGGACCAGGACTTCTGGCGTCTCTCAGGCGTGGCTCGCGACTGCTTCCTCTACTCACGTTCGCAGACTGCCCACATTGACGACGTACGCGTAACGCCGGACCTCGACGCACAGTATAAGAACGGCACACTTGCCGTAAACGTAAAGGGTAAGGGCAACGCCAAATTCGTCATTGACCTCATCGCTCCCAACGGCGACATCGTAAGCCGCAAGATTCTCAACACCACGAAGGTGAAGAAGAAGGCTGGCAAGAAGGTTGCAGAGATAAATGCCACCGTCAAGTTTGACGTGGAGAACCCGCTGAAGTGGACTGCCGAGACTCCGAACCTCTACAAGGTGGTGGTTACTGTGCAGCAGAACGGCAAGGACGTAGAGTCTGTACCCGTACGCACGGGCTTCCGCAAGGTGGAGATAAAGAACCGTCAGATTCTCGTCAACGGTCAGCCTGTGCTCATCAAGGGCGCTAACCGTCACGAAATCGATCCCGACGGAGGATATGTCATCTCACGTGAGCGCATGGTGGAGGACGTTAAGCTCATGAAGCAGTTCAACGTCAATGCAGTCCGCACATGTCACTATCCGGACGATCCTTACTTCTATGACCTTTGCGACGAGTACGGTCTGTACGTCTGCGCAGAGGCAAACCAGGAGAGCCACGGCTTCTTCTACGACAAGGACGCCATCACCACCACCCCACTCTTCGCCACACCGATAATGGAACGAAACGTGCACAACGTGCACAACCAGTATAACCATCCGTCGGTAATCTACTGGTCGATGGGTAACGAGACTGCCGACTCGAAGAACTTCTCAGACGTAAAGAAGTGGATTAACGAGTTCGACCCCACCCGTCCCGTACATTGGGAGCGTGCCATCCTCGGCGACAACACCGACATCTACGGCGAGATGTATATTACACCCGAGGCTGCAGAAAAGTATGCCAAGGACCCGAAATACACCAAGCCGATGATTCACTGCGAGTATGCCCACGCTATGGGCAACTCTTGCGGCGTCATGAAGGACTATTGGGACATCATACGCAAGTATCCTACATATCAGGGCGGCTTTATCTGGGACTTCGTCGACCAGGGACTGAGAGGCAAGGACAAGGACGGCAACATGATTTACAACTACGGCGGCGACTTCAACTCATACGACCCGTCGGACAACAACTTCAACTGCAACGGATTTATCTCGCCGGACCGCAAGCCGAATCCTGAGGCTTACGAGGTGGGCTACGTCTATCAGAACATCTGGACTTCTCCGAAGGACCTCACCGGCGAGAAGAAGGTGAGCGTGTATAACGAAAACTTCTTCCGTGCACTTGACAACGTATCGCTCTCTTGGGCCATCGTAGCCGACGGCGTGGAGCGTCAGAACGGCACCATCGCCGATCTCCCGAACATCAAGCCGCAGACCTCAGCAGACGTGGTTCTGCCCTATAACCTCAAGGAATATAGTGACGCCAAGGACATCCAGCTCAACGTGGAGTATCGTCTGAAGAAGGACGAGGGACTGCAGAAGGCTGGCGACATCGTGGCTTACCAGCAGCTGCCCATCCGCGAATTCAAGGGCACTGACCTTGCTGTAACAGCCGCAGAGACCAAGGCTGTGAAGGTGACGGACAAGAAGAAGGAAGCCAATGTTACTCTCGCTGCCGAGAACTTCACATTAGCGTTCGACCGTGCCACGGGCTTCATCACCAAGTATGAGGTGGGAGGAAAGTCATTGCTCGGCAACGGCGGTTCGCTGAAGCCTAACTTCTGGCGTGCCGTGACGGACAACGACATGGGCGCTAACGTCCAGGAGAAGTTCGCTGCATGGCGCGATCCGCAGATGAAGCTCACTTCGCTGCAGGTGGACAAGAAGGCAAAGACCGTTACTGCCACTTACAACCTGCCGGAGGTGAAGGCTGATCTGACCATCGCTTACCGCGCTACCGAGAACGGCACGCTCAACGTAACACAGTCGCTGAAGACCACACCGGGAGCTGAAATGCCTGAGATGATGCGCTTCGGTATGGTTATGAACCTGCCTTACGAAATGGACCAGGCAGAATGGTACGGTCGCGGACCGGTGGAGAACTATTCTGACCGCAAGCTGTCGCAGAACGTCGGCATCTATAAAGCCACAGCAGACCAGCTGTTCTATCCGTACGTTCGTCCGCAGGAAACGGGTACGATGAGCGACCTCAGATGGTGGAACATCAAGGACAACAACGGCTTCGGATTGCGCATCGAGAGCGACGCGCTCTTCTCTGCTTCTGCTCTCCACTACGACCTCTACACGCTGGACGAGGGTAAGGAGAAGAATCAGCGCCACTCACAGTCGCTGCCCAAGTCGCAGTACACCAACCTCTTCGTCGACCTCGTGCAGGCTGGCGTCGGCGGTGTAGACTCATGGAGCGATTGGGGACGCGCCCGCAAGGGTCATCGTGTGGAATATAAGGACTACACCTTCTCATTCCGCATCTCTCCCAAGACTCTATACTAAGAACTACAATATAAGTAGATAAACAGAAAAACGGCAATTACGTGAAGCCTGAGACTTCGTGTAATTGCCGTTTTTATTATGTCTTGCTCACGCAAGCAATGTTATTTCTTCTCCGTCTTGTCGTCTTCCTTCGTCTCTGGATGGATGATTTTCTTTACGGTTTCGCCGATAGGAAGCTGGTCGAGAACGCCGAGACTCGGCGCTACTGTCTTCACCAACGAGTTGAGGAAGTTGCTTGTTGCGCCGTCGCCACCGTCGAAAACGGTGACATTGCCGAGCTGCATCTTCTCGAAAGCCTTGACCTGCTCGCCTGCAATCTCCTTCCACTGGTCCACCATCTTGTACTGGATGGCGATGGCAGGATTAGATTCGGCAGCCTTCACCATGGCCTGGAAACCGTCAGCCTCAGCAAGGAGCGACATCTTCTTACCCTCTGCCTCAGCCTCAAGCTTCATACGGATGGCCTTTGCTTCAGCCTCTGCCTGGGCGAGAGTGGCCTTTGCCTTAGCCTCTGCCTCACGTATAACCTTCTCTGCCACGGCGTCAGCCTGAAGTATGGCCTCCTGCTTTGCCACCTCTGCAGGCACAATCTTCTCCGCCTTAAGAGAAGATTCCACCTTCATTGCCTTGGCTTCCTCCATCTCCTTCTGGGCCTTCTCACGTGCCGTCTGTACGGCTGCCTCTGAGCGAGCCGAAGCCTCACCGGCCTCCTTGTCGGCATTGGCCTGCGTCACCGAAAGCTGAGCGTTGGAGAGAGCTATCTCCTTCTGAGCCTCATTGCGTCCTATGGCAGCCTTCTTCTTAGCCTCAGCCTGCTTTATCTCCATATCGGAATTAAGCTCTGCTATGCGGCTTTCCTTGGCAGTATTTGCCTGCTCCACATTGATGTTCTTCTCCGCTTCGGCACGAGCCACCTGCGATTCCTTCTCGGCATTGGCCTGAGCCACCTGCGAAACGCGCTCCTTATCGGTCTGAGCCACGCTGATTTCCTGCTCCTTACGCGTAGCGGCGATAGCCACTTCCTGGTCCTTGCGGGTTTCAGCCACGCGTGTCTCGCGCTCCTTTATCTGGTTGGCAATCTTGATTGCACCTAACTTCTCCTGCTCCTCGATGTTGGCTTGAGCCTCGTTCTGCGCCTTCGATTCTGCCTCCTTACCCAGGTTTACGATATAGTTGGCGGCATCGCGGATGTCGCTGATGTTGATGTTCATCAGATACAGACCGAACTTGCGCAGCTCCGTATCGATATTGTCCTTCACCTTTGCAAGGAACTTGTCGCGGTCAGAATTGAGTTCCTCAATGGTCATATCGGCGATTACAAGACGCATCTGACCGTATACCACGTCAGTAATGAGATTCTGCTTGTCGTCCATTGAGAGTCCGAGCATACGCTCTGCGGCGTTCTGCATCACCTCCGGGTCGGTGCTGATGGCTACGGTGATGGTCGTCGGAACGTCCACACGGATGTTCTGGGCAGAGATGGCGCCCGTAAGCTTACAGTCTATCTGCATCGGCTTCATCGAAAGGAAGTCGTAGCCCTGAATGATAGGCCACACGAAAGCAGCGCCACCATGATAGAGTTTGGCGGATTTTGTGCCGCCGGTCTTACCGTAAACGACGAGCACCTCGTCAGATTTACACTTACGATAGCGCGATAACACGCCAATTATGCCAAGCAGTACCACCACTACGAGCACCGCGGCAAGAATAAGAACGTTTGTTTCCATGTTATAGAAATAATGTATTTAAGAATTATGTATTATCTTATCGTGTCAACCTATGAAGTACTTGTTGTCCCTGTATTCCTTTACCGTAACCACCTCGTCGGTCTTATAGTCCGTACGTCCCGACTCAGACACCACGTCAAGTTCGCGTTCGGCTCCGTCACGATTTACGAATACAGTATAGCGTCCGTCGCCCTGATTGATGTAGATGCGCCCTGCCCTACCCACTATGCTCACGGGCGGTTCGGGCTTGCGCAGGTTCTGCAAGCGGAAAGCAAGCATGTAGGTATAGAACAGCACCAGCATAAACACCATTCCTACCACCACAGCTAATGCGTACGTATACCATGCGTCGCCGACGAACAGCACCTTAGTCCATCCGAAGCCAATAAGAAAGTGGATTAAGCCCTTGAAGGAGAACAGACTGCCAAGGTCGAAGTCGACGTTTGTGTCGCCGTCAACGTCGATGTCAAGCCCTCCGAAGAAGATGGAAATGACAAACTGAAGGAGGAATATTCCCGTAGACACAAGTGCCAAGAGCATGAATATTTCGGATGTTGCCATAAGGTTGTAAGGTTTTAGTTTTATTAATATAGCAAATTTACATAATTAATCCGATATACGTAACAAATAAAAGATAAATTTAAGAAAAACATATCTGACATTCAAGTATTTTGTGTAAGTTTGCAAAGTAAAGTCTTAACTCAACATTTAGCGATATGAATTCATTGAAAGATAGATGCATACGATTTGACTGGGCCATTAAGCGACTGTTGCGTCAGAAGGCCAACTTCGACGTGCTGGAGGGTTTTCTTACCGTCTTCCTCAACGAAAAGGTAAAAATAATGGAGATTCTCGAAAGCGAAGGCAATCAAGTATCTGCCGACGACAAGTTCAACCGCGTGGATATCAAAGCCAAAAACTCGAAGGGAGAGATAATCATTGTGGAGGTGCAGAATACAAGCGAGCTTTATTATCTCGAACGTATCCTCTACGGCGTGGCTAAAGCAATAACCGAACACATAAAGCTCGGCAATACTTATCAGGAGGTGAAGAAGGTCTACTCCATCAGCATTCTCTACTTCGACCTCGGTCGTGGCTCCGATTATCTGTACATCGGGCAGAACAATTTCGTGGGTGTCCATACCAAAGACCATCTTGTCATCAGCACTAAAGAGGAGGGTGTCATCAAGCCTAAATACCCGGCAGAGATATTCCCCACATACTATCTTGTGCGTGTGAACAACTTCAACGAAGTGGCAAAGTCGCCGCTTGAAGAATGGATGCGTTATCTCAAGGAAGGAGTGATCAACGAAAAGACCACAGCCCCGGGTCTGCGCGAAGCACGCGAGAAACTCCAATACTACTCTATGAGCGACGCCGAACGCTACGCATACGACGAGCATGTAAACGCCGTAATGATCCAAAACGACGTGCTCGGAAATGCCCGTGCGGAGGGACTTGAACAAGGACGAGTGGAGGGACGAGCAGAAGGACGAGCCGAAGGACGTGCGGAAGGCGAGCATAACAAGGCTATGGATATAGCCAAAAATCTGAAGAAGATTGGTATACCGGTTGAGCAGATAATCAATGCAACGGGATTGACCAAAGACGAAATCGACGCTATAATGTAAGCGTAACAATACAAGAGGGTGTGCATTCCGTGTTACTTTGCTTTTATTTCCTGCAAAGAAAACATGGAATGCACACCCTCTTAAGCTTTTATTATTCTATCTATTATGCTTTTCTTATTCCACCAAATCCTTCTTGGGCAATACCAGATTGAGTATTACGGCGAGGAGGAACACCACTGCTACGCAGTTTTCGGCGAAGACTGTGCGGATAATCTCAGGGAAGATGGCGAACATGCCGGTGGCTTGTGTGAAGCCAAGACCGATGCTGAGCGACAGACTTACTATAACCATGTTGCGCTGAGAGAAGCCTGCACGTGCCATCATGCCGAATCCGGCGAAAAGAATGCTACCGAACATCATGATGGTGCAACCGCCGAGAACGGCCTGAGGAATGGTGGTGAGGGCATGACCGACAGCAGGGAACACGCCACCGAGAATCATAACAACGGCTCCAACGGCGATGGTAAAGCGGTTTACGACGCCCGAAATGGCTGCAAGACCGACGTTCTGGCTGAACGATGTGATTGGAGTACAACCGAAAATGCCCGACACAGAACTTACGAAACCGTCACAACAGATGGCTGATCCCATCTCTTTTGTCTCAGGATCGCGGTGCAAGGCACTGTTGCAAAGGGCGGAAGTGTCGCCGATGGTCTCAGTTGCAGAGACGAGATAGACAGCCACTACGGAAAGGATGGCGCCGATATTAAACTCCGGTGTGAAGGGAAGGAGGCGAGGCAAGGCGATGATTGACTGACCTGCAATGCCACTGAAGTCGACCATTCCCAGGCAGCAAGCCAACACATAGCCCACCAAAAGACCTACGAGAACGGAGAGAGAACGGAGAAATCCATTTGCGAAAACCTGGCAAAGGAGGCAGGCAAGGAGCGTAACGCTACCCACAATCCAGTTGTTAAGGCTGCCGAAGTCGGCTGCACCCACTCCACCGGCAAACGAATTGGCACCAATGGGAAGCAGCGAGAAGCCGATGGCTGTCACCACAGTGGCTGAAACTACGTGCGGAATAAGCTTTATCCAGTACTTGACGAAGAGTCCGAGGAAGCCTTCCACAAGACCACCGATGATGACAGCGCCGATAAGCGTGCCCATACCGTAAGCGCTGGCAAGGCTGATGGCGAGCGAAAGGAACGTGAAGGAGATGCCCATGACGATGGGAAGGCGCGAGCCGATACGCCATACGGGATAAAGCTGCACAAGCGTACCGATACCGGCTATCACCATACAGTTCTGAATAAGGGCGGCACTGACTGCGCTGTCCAGTCCCACGGCTCCCGCAAGAATCATGATTGGCGTAATGTTGCTGACGAACATCGCCAGCACGTGCTGCAGACCGAACGGGAGAGCTTTCCCGATGGGCACTCTACCGTCAAGCTGATAGAGATTGTCGATTGAATTCTTCATATCGCTAAATGATGTAAAATTTGTGTATGGCTGCAAAATTACAAAAAAAAGACCACAAAAACTGTACGTTCTTGTGGTCTATTGCGTTTGTCGTTGTAAAAACAAACCCTACCTATTATTATTCAACCTTATCTGCTTATACAATTCTAACTCATTCAGCTATCTATGTCTATACATTCATAACCGACCACGGTTATTTGTGTCTATACATTTCCTGACCGAAGCAGGGTCTGTTTTCGCGTTGCGATTATTTCACCTCAATCTGACGTGAAGCCTTCTCTTCCTTCTTCTCAATCTTCGGAAGGTCGATGGTGAGCACACCGTCGCTGACGTTGGCTGCAATCTTCTCCTTGTCTACATCGTCAGGAAGCAGAAGAGTCTGCTCGAACTTTGAGTATGAGAACTCGCGACGGAGATAATGTTCTTTCTTGTTCTCGTCCTTCTTCTCATCCTTATGCTCCATCTTGATGTGAAGGTTGCCATCGGCGTCGACATTAATGTTGAAGTCGCCCTTCTTCATTCCTGCGGCTGCAAGCTCTACAGTGTAGTCGTGATCAGTCTCTTTAACGTTGATGGCTGGTGCGGTGGCATTTGTACGCGGCATGAAGTCGGTATCAAAAAAGTCATTGAAAACTTCAGGCATCCAAGTATTTCTCATTACTGGTAACATATCAAAAACCTCCAATTATATTTTAGTTGTTTTATCTTTTCTTTGCTCCCCTCGGGCTTCCGCCTTCGGTTTGCACTATCTCTAATGCAACTTGCATGCCAACGTCACAACCGTGAGGCTTTGCTGTTAAACAGTAAAGCGAAATATCAAACAAATAGACAAATAGTCAGATTATTCAGACAATCAGTCACAAATCATTGACAAATAGTCAGAATTTGTATCTGACTTGGTGTAATAAAAAAATCCCGGCTCCTTCTTTCGGAACCGGGATTTCCCTTTATGTTATGTTCTGCGGATGTGCCGTCAAAGGGTCACACCTACCAAACCGTGTCATTTACTTGATGACAACCTTCTTCACCTTGCCGTCAGCAGTGCGAACGATGTTCAGACCCTTCTGCAGCTTGCTGATCTTAACGCCGTCAACAGTGAAGAGCTCTGCGTTAGCAGCCTCAGCGTTGATGCTGTCGATACCGTTGGTAACGTCCTTAACCACGAGAGTAGCGTCGTAGATGCCACCACCGTTGTTGAGGATATTGTTGCCAGAAACAACGCAACCACCAGCGTCTACGCTGTTCCAGTCTACCTTGAAGCGGATGCGGTATGTACCCTCCTCTGCAGGAGCTGTGAACGAAGGCAGCGGGTTAACGTTGCAGTTGTTGCTTACTGTCTCGCCCTTAGAGTTGAGACCGGTTGAACCATTAGAAGCGCTGTAGAAGCTGTAAGATACAACCTCAGTGCCAGTCTGGTCGTCGCTGTCAGCGTTGAATGAGAACTGCTTGTCGTTGTTGAGGTCTACGTATACGTAACCGTGCATCCACTCGCCAACATAACCGATAGCCGGAGTTACCTCAGCACCCGGAGTTACGGTGAAGCTCTGTGCTGTAAGATCCTCGTAGCCGTTCATTGTCTTGCCGAACTCGATGGTCTGTGCCTGACCGTTAACGGTGAGCGATACAGATGTAGAGTAGCGGCTGGCGTGAGTCTGCTTAGCGTCCTTCTCGAAGTTGATAGCATAATCCTCCTTCGGTTCCTCAGGCTGATCATAGTTGAACTCACCGTCATACATGAATGTATTGCCAGAGATGTTGAGAGCCATCTTGATTTCGTTCTCAGAAACGTTAACGATCTGGAAGGTAGCCTCGATTTCCTCACCCTCGCCACCGAGGAACTCCTCTGTAGCAGCATCAGGCTTAGCAACAATCATAGTCTCCTCTGTCTCTACAGTGCCGCCTTCCTCGTACGGAGTGGCACGCTGCTCAGTACCGGTGAACACGAGGTCAGCGGTCTGCTCGTTGAGAGTGATCTGCTTGAGAGTGATCTTGTATGACTCGTCGCTGTACTTAACTACGTTTACAGTAGCCTCGTCAGCCTGGAAGAGATTCTCCTCGCTCTCTGACTCAGAATCGTAGATGCGGAGGTTGCTGGTGTAGTCCTTGTTAGAAACCTCTGTTACCGTCGGAGCGTCCGGATTAGTACCGATTACGTAGTTGAATTCAGCACCCTCAGCTACCATGTAGAGCTTCTCTACTGTGCCATCTGCATAAACAAGAGCAGTTACGTCGAAAGCAGCGTCAATGTTGATCTTACCTGTGTAGGTAGTGCGGTTCTTCTCTGTGTCAACAGTCTTTGTGAAACCAGAAGCTGTATACTCAGCACCCTCCTGACCAACAATAGCAACAGTCATGCTGATAGTCTCGTCAGACATCTCCTTGATAGTAACCTTAGCCTGACCTACTTCCTCTGAAATATCGCCAGCAACCATAGAGATTGCGTCAGTGAAACTCTTCTCTTCCTTAACTGTTGGCTCTGTCGGTTCTGTTGGTTCTGTCCAGTCGAGAGAAACCACCTTAATGTAGTTGTAGAATGCCTGGCTGAACTTAGGAGACTCGCCGCTACCGATAAGAACAGTGTTGCTTGCGAAGAGCTCTTCAAGAGCCTCAGGAGTCATCTTAACCACACCGTTAACCTTCAGACCCTCAGCCTTAGAGATTTCGAACTTAGCGAGGCAGTCGGCAACGTCAAAGCGACCAGTGTTGTTGTTACCAGCACCGCTCTTTGCGAAGAAGCCAGACATCTGCTTTACAGACTGATTGCAGTACCAGTGCATTGTGCGGTATGTGCTTGTCTGGAATGCAGCGAAGCTCTCGCCAGTAGTCATAGCAAGGATATCCTTGTCGTCACCACCGTTAGAGAAGTCGATAGAAGCAACGATCTTCTGCTTGTCCCAGTCGATAGTAGCTGTCTTAGAGAAGCCATTGCCATCAGCCTGATATTTCTCCCAGAGTGTTACGTCTTCAGGCTCAGCCGGAGCCACATAGTCAGGATCAGAACCTACAGTGAACGTAGCGCCAGTGGTGGTGGCAGTAAGATAAATCTTCTCCTCGTTGTTGTCGTTGGTATAGACAACAGCGTTTACCTGATATTCCTGCTCGCCCATGTTGAAAGTGCAAGCGTATGTGGTGCGGTCCTTTTCGTCAGTGCCCTTCACTACGTTCTCAGCTTCAACAGTGTTTTCGCCGATAACGAGAGACATGTTGTATGTGCCATCAGACATCTCCTTTACGGTAACAGTGCTGGTGCCAAGCTCTGAAGGCTGGCCACCTGCCATAGTCATGAAGAGCTTGTCTGTGTATTCCTTAGAAGCCACAACAGTAGCAGGCTCTGTCCAGTCAAGACCTACCACCTCTACATACTTATATGTAGCGTTGCTACGGTTATCGCCCTGTGTCGATCCGAATACGAGGTCGTTGTAAGTGAGAAGCTTAGCATAGTCGCTTGCCTCGAATGCCAATGTGCCGTCGATATAAACGCCATCCTGACGAAGCTCAACGCGAACGTTAGAAGGATCATTTACCTGAACGTACTTAGTCGGAGTGGTACTGAGATCATCGCTGTTACGGAACTGGATGCAGAAGGTATTTGTAAGTTTCTGCCAACCAGTTGCTGTCCAAACATCAGCGTCCTTTGTGTAGTAGAAGTGGAGGACAGCGCCGTTAGAAACATTCCACTCGCCGAGATTAGCTGCGTTGTTAGCGAATGAGAAGATGGTCTCATTAACGCCCTGACAGTTAGTCAGATCCAGCTTTGCTACAACCTTGTGTGTTTCCCAGTTGATGGTGAAGTCCTTAGCTGCGATGGTTGCGCCGTTAGGAGCAAGACCAGCCTCAACGAGCGGACCCTCTGTAGTCTCGACTGTGCCGCCGCCACCGGTAGAACCGAAGTCGTCAGTACCGAAGGTGTACTGGAAGGGATACTTCTGGAAAGAGTTAAATGCTACTGTGCCATTAAAATGAGCATAAGCCTTTGTCTCATTGAACTTAACGACAAGCGTACTGTTCACAAAAGTATACTGAGACTGTGTGAGATAGCAATAAGGATTGCTAACCTCGATGGTTGTCAAGCCGCTTGCATCTGTTGTGCCAGCAACTTCTTCACATACAAACTCGCCCCAGTTGCCCATTTCATATTGGGTGAAATCGCAACCTTCGGCTGTAACATTGTACGTGCCGTCTACGCGTTTCTCAATGGTGAGAGTACCATTTGGCAAATCTACAGCCTTAGCACCCATAAGATTCACCTCAAAATGAAGTGCATCTGAATAGGAACCTGCAAATGCCATAACGGTAATCATCAACATTGAAAGAAGGGATAGAATCTTTTTCATAATCCTTTTCTTTTAATTGATAGTTAGTTGATATTGATAAAGTGAATAAAAAATAGACTTGTTTATAATTTTAATCGTTTTAGGTCACTCTGGTTTAAGTGGTCTGTCGTACTTCTTTGCACGTGAGTTATAGTATTTCTATGCAATTAATTTGTATTCGTTGCAAAATTAATAAAAAAAATATGTAGCAACAAATTTTTGAACTTTTTTGTTTAAAGATATGCAGTTAAGCCAATAAATAGGGTTAATTGGAGCAAATAAGAAAACAAGCAGTTGGTTTGGATTTGGTCAGTTTTTTGGAAATGTTGGTTTGGATTTGCTCAGGTTTTCAAGCAAAGTTGGTTTGGATTTGATAAAGATTTCACTCATTTTTGGTTTGGATTTGAATATTATTATGTATCTTTGAGAGACAGGAAGACATGCAAATATCGTCTAAAGAGTAAAATCCTGTTACAAAATAAAAATTGATTATAGAGATTTAGATTGCTGTTTTTACGGTGTTCTGCTGTCTGAACAGCACCCATGCTTAACAATAAAGCCTCTTTTACAGTCCAATAGTGCCACTATTAGAGTGTAAAAGAGGCTTTGTTGCATGATAAAAGTGGCGGTATTGGAGTGTAAAAGTGGCTCTATGACAGAAGAAAACGGCTTGTTTGCGGGTCGGATTTCATAGAGCTTCGTCAGGAAGCCGCATAACACGCTGTGTTTAAGCGTGTTGTCTCTAAGCACTCAAAACTAAAGAATTTCGCACCAAAGATTTTGTTGTGCGCTGAACGAGGAGTATTGAGCGTTAGAAATGCAAATATTGTACATGCCGAGCGCATCAAACCACCCACTCCATCCAGTTGTCGGGAGTAACAACAGCCGTCTGCTTCACGTCATAAGCCGTAAGGAATGAAGAGGGAAACTGGGTGTTGGCGCGGCGCGGATTCCATTTCATCTCAAAGACCGTAAACTGTCCATCGCACTCTTCTATATAGTCAATCTCCTGCTGCTGGGTGGTGCGCCAGAAATAACTGTTGGCATAACGACCAGAATAATGGTTGGCTTTAATTCGCTCGCTTATGATGAAGTTCTCCCACAAAGCCCCAGTGTCTTGACGCAACGACAACGGCGAAAAGTTCTGAAAAATGGCGTTGCGTATGCCATTATCGTAAAAGTATATCTTTTTCCCCTTCTTCAATTCTGTGCGCAGATTGCGATTGAACCCGTTTAATCTAAAGATAATATAACACTTCTCGAGCAAATCAATGTATTTTTCCACGGTCTTGTTGTCGGTGCCTACGGTCTGTGCAAGTTCGTTATACGACACTTCACTGCACACCTGCAAGGCAAGAGCCGTGAGCAACTTGCCGAGCAGAACCGGGCGGCGCACGCTCTCAAGCGAAAGCAAATCCTTATAGAGATAGCTGCCTGCAAGATTGGTAAGCAACTCTTTTGCATCGTCAGCATGATTTATGATGTCGGGATACGATCCAAAGATGAGGCGTTGTTCAAGGGTTTGCTTCACACCCAACAGGCCCTGACTGTTCAGTATCTCTGACGTTGATATAGGATAGAGATGATACTCAAACTTGCGACCGGTAAGAGGCTCGTTGAGCCGATCTTGCAACTCAAATGACGACGAACCGGTAACAAGCAACTGCACCGTGGGAAAATTATCGGTGATTCGCTTTAAGGTCATACCTATATTTTCCACTCGCTGTGCCTCGTCAATGACCACTATCTTATTGTCGGCAATGAGAAGACGCAATTCCGGGGTGTTGATATTGGTAAGCATATCCTTTACTTCCGGCTCATCACAATTCAACTGCAAAGCCTTGCAGTCCTGCTTCTCAAGAATCATTCTGAAAAGCGTGCTTTTGCCTACCTGTCGCGCTCCTATAACGATGATTGCCTTTCCTGCAAACATACGCGACTCTATCTTTTTATGTAACTCTCGTTCTATCATTAGCGTACGTATTGTTTATAGAGGCAAAGATAAGGAAAAAATAGCCTAATCCCAAAACTTATACTAACTTTTGGGATTACAATCCCAAAATTCATACTAACTTTTGGGATTAGGAACATAAATTGCTAAAAAACAAACTGTAATAGATGCGGGCTGAAATGCCCGCATCTATTACAGTTTGCCTTGCTTTACAGCTCGTTCTTATGCAGCTCTGCCAGCAGCTTCACGCTCTGCGAATGGAGGTCGATGTGGCGCTGCAGCTTTTCGTAGATGCCGTTTATCTCCTCGTAATACACGAGGGCGGTAATCTCGCCCTGCTGCAGAGCCTTTGCGAAGAGGGAGAGCGACTCCTGCATGAGCTTCACGTCGCTATGATTGATGACCTGCTGGAGGCCCTGCAACTGATCGTAGCTGGTGCGCAGCGACGACTCAGCCTCATGCTGAGCCTGCGTCACCTGCAGCTCTGCACTCTGACGGCGCTCACGGGCTGCCTTGACGTTGGAGCTGTTGCTGTAGAGCGGAAAGCTGACGCCTACTTGGAAGCCGTTGATGCCTTCGCCCTGCTCCGTGTTGCGACGATAACCGAAGGAGATATTCGGAAGCCACTCGTTCTTCTGCACCTTCAGATTCATGTCGGCGGCGCGGAGGGCGGTCTGAGCCACTGCCACGTCAGCGTCGGCAGCAAGGGCAAGCGTGCGATACTCCTCGAAGTTAGTTATCTGCGGATAGACGGGAAGCTCCGTGTCTGTCACGTCTAGCGGCTTGCCACCGTTGAGCTGGCGGAGCTGCTGCACGAGGGCAGTGCGCTCGCCCTGCGTCTCGCTGACGAGGGTGCGCACCTCCATGCAGTCGAGCTTCACCTTGTTAAGCTCAAGAGCATTGGCGTCGCCTGCCTCCATGCGCTTCTCATACATCTGGAGGAGCGTCTCGCTGTTGGCAAGGCGCTCACGCAGCATGGTGAGGGTCTGATTGAGGCGGATAAGGTCGATGCAGACCAGCTGAGCCTGGAGGAGGATGTCGCGGCGCTGCTTGGCAAGGAGATGGTCGCCCACGGTCTGCTGCATCTGAGCCTGCTTGTTACGGGCGGCATACTTCGTGGGGAAATCAATCTCCTGGCTTACCACAAGCTCGCTCTCCGCCACGCCTGAGTAAGCCTTCGTGAAGAACGGGCTGTACTCCACGGACGGTCCGGCGAGGGCGTTGCCCGCCTTTATCTCAAGCACATCGGCTTGGCAGTCGTGGGCAAGCGACTGCAGGGTGAGGTTGTTGGCTGCCACCTGCTTGAGCACGTCGCCGACGGTGTCGGCAAGGGCTGCGCTATACGCGCTGAACGCCACTATTGTTGCGATTAGATATCTTTTCATATATGATAGGTACGATGAATGCGTTGAGTAATGTTGAGCTGATGAGTCCGCCGAGTATCACCTTCGCCATCGGCGACTGAATCTCGTTGCCAGGCAGGTCGCCGCCGAGTGCCAGCGGCACGAGGGCAAGGGCGGAGGTGAGCGCGGTCATGAGGATGGGGTTGAGACGCGAGAGCGAACCCTCCACGATGGCGTCACGTACGGTCTTGCCTTCCTCCGTGCGCAGACGCTTATACTCGGTGATGAGCAACATGCCGTTGCGCGTGGCGATGCCGAAGAGCGAGATGAAGCCGATGACGGCAGGGATGCTCACTTCTCCGGTGGTCAGCACTATGGCGAAGATGCCGCCGATGAGCGCCAAGGGCAGATTGAGGAGGATTACGCCAGCCTCCATGGCGTTGCGGAACTGCATGAAGAGGAGGAAGAAGATGACGACGATGGCGAGGATGCAGGTGAGATAGAGCACGCGGCTGGCGCTCTCCTGACTCTCAAACTGTCCGCCGTACTCCACGTGGTAGCCCTCTGGCAGCTGCACTTCTTCGCCTACGGCTTTCTTGATGTCTGCCACGACGTCGCTCAATGCCCGTCCGCTGGTGTTGGCAGAGATGACTATCTTGCGCTGTACGTTCTCACGGTTGATGGTGTTTGGACCTGCGCTGGAGATGATGTCTGCCACGTCGCTGAGCGGCACCTTGCGTCCGTCCTGCGTGTCGATGATGAGGTCTTTTATGTCGTCGTACTTGTCGGCTTTCACCACAAGATTGAATGCGCGTCCGGCTTCATACACCTGCGACACGGTTTCGCCGGCAAGATTTACGGCGAGGAACTCGTTGAACTCGGGGAGCGTGATGCCGTTGCGGACAAGCAGCTCACGACGCGGAACAATCTTGAGCTCGGGACGTTCTATCTGCTGCTCCACATTGAGGTCGGCGATGCCTTCGATGTCCTGGCAGGCGCTCTTTATCTGATTGCCGATGGTGAACATGCGGTTGAGGTCGGTGCCGAAGAGCTTGATGGCGATGCTTGCCTGCGTGCCGGAGAGCATGGCATCAATGCGGTGTGAGATGGGCTGGCCTATCTCGATGTTGGCTCCGGCAAGCACGGAGAGACGCTTGCGCACGTCATTGAGCACTTCCTCATGGCTGCGGTCTTTCAACTCAAACGGAGCTTCTATCTCGCTGACGTTGACGCCAAGGGCATGTTCGTCAAGCTCGGCGCGTCCGGTCTTGCGTGCCACGGTCTTTATTTCGGGCACCTGAAGGAGCAGACGCTCGGCACGGGCGCCGATGGAATCGCTCTCTTCGAGCGAAATGCCGGGGAGAGAGGAGATGTTGATGGTGAACGATCCTTCGTTGAACTTGGGCAGGAAGCTGCTGCCTAAGCAGAAGAATACGCCTATGGCTACGGCGAACAATGCAGCCGTGCCGATGATGACCTTACGTGTATTGGCGAGCACCCAGAGCAGAGCACGCTCATAATACTTCTTCAGCCAGACTGCCACGAAGGCTTCCTTCGGCATCTCGCCCTTGCTCTTGCCGAGCAGATAGCTGCAGAGCACGGGGGTGAGCGTGAGGGCTACGAGGGTGGAGGCAAAGAGAGCTGTCACGAAGGCGATGCCGAGGGGGATGAGCATGCGACCTTCCATGCCGCTGAGGAAGAACAGCGGAGCGAAGCTCACTACGATTATCAACGTGGAATTGAGAATCGGCATGCGCACTTCACGCGAAGCATTGAAGACAAGCTCGATGATGGGCACGCGCTCAGGCTCGGGCAATGCGCGGTTCTGGCGTATGTGCTTGTAGACGTTCTCCACGTCCACAATGGCGTCGTCGACGAGCGAACCGATGGCAATGGCAAGACCGCCGAGGGTCATGGTGTTGATGCTGATGCCAAGGGCATTGAGCACTATCATCGCCACGAGGAACGATATGGGGATGGTGACGAGCGAGATGACCGTGGTGCGCACGTTGGCGAGGAAGAGCATGAGGATGATGACTACGAAGACGGCGCCTTCGATGAGCGACTTCTGTACGTTGTCGATGCTGCTCTCGATGAAATCGGACTGACGGAAGATGTCCGTTGATATATGCACGTCCTCAGGAAGGGTCTTGTGAAGGTCTTCGAGGGCAAGGTCGAGGTGCTTGGTGAGGTCGATGGTGCTGGTGTTGGGCTGCTTTGTCACGGTGAGAAGCACGGCAGGACGGGCTCTTTCGCTGCCGACACCGAGCTTGGGCGACTGATTGCCCACCTTTATATCGGCTACGTCGGCGAGGGTTATGACGCTCTCGCCGTTCTTTTTTACGATGCACGTGCCGAGCTTCTCGGCGTCGTTGGTGGAGGTGATGCCGCGGATGATATACTCATTGCCGAAATCGTAGCGTACGCCACCGTTGGTATTGACGTTCATGTTGCGGGTGGAAGCCATGACGTCTGAGAGCGAAACACCGAAATGCTTCATCTTGCCCGGGCTTATGAGTATCTGATATTCCTTGATGTCGCCGCCGTGGACGCTGACCTGAGCCACGCCACCAGTGGAGAGCAGACGCGGACGTATCACCCAGTCGGCGTACGTACGCAGGTCTTGCTGCGAAGTGTGCTTGCTGGTGAGGCTCACGATGAGCACCTCGCCAAGGATGGACGACTGCGGACCGAGCACCGGAGCGCTTACTCCTGCAGGCATCTGTTCGCCCACGGCAGCAAGCTTTTCGCTTACTATCTGACGGGCAAGATAGATGTCGGTGCCCCAATCGAATTCCACCCATACTACGGAGAAGCCGTTGGTGGACTGCGAGCGGACACGACGTACGCCGGTACTGCCATTGACGGCGGTCTCAATGGGGAAGGTGACGAGTTGCTCCACTTCCTCTGTTGCCATGCCGCCTGCCTCGGTCATGATGACCACGGTGGGCGCATTGAGGTCGGGAAAGACGTCGACATCGGTCTTGCTGGTGGAATAGAGTCCGGCGATGACAAGCAGCACGGACGCCACCAGCACAAGTATTCTGTTCTCAAGCGAGAAGCGTATTATCTTATTCAGCATAGCTATTAATGATTATGGTTATGCGCTGGGATGGCGTTGGCAGCCGATGCCAGTCTTACCTGGACTGCACCCTTGGTAACGACGCGGTCGCCCTTCTTCACTCCCGTAAGTATCTCCACACGCTCGCCGTCGCTCTCACCAAGCGTCACTTCCTGCTTGCGATAGCCTTCGGCGTCAATCTGGATGTAGACAAAATGGACGCCCTGCTCCTCGGTGAGGGCGGTGAGAGGCAGCGTGATGACGTTGGGACGGTCCTGCGTGATGAGATAAATCTCGGCGTACGAGCCCTGCACGACGTCACCGGTGTTGTTGAACTCGAAGATTACGGGGATATACGAATTGTTGACCTCTGCCGAACGACCGTAAGACTGGATGTGTCCGCCCATGTCGGTGATGTCGTAGAGACGGTTGCTGTAGCTGGTGCGGAACTTGGCGCAACGTATCTTGTTAAGCTCGTTGAAGTGGCGTTCCGGTATTTCGGCACGCAGATAGAGGTGCTTGTTCTGGGTGATAACGGCAAGGGGCTGACCAGCTTCCACATAGTCGCCGCCATTGACCATACATTGCTTGATGTAGCCGCCGCGAGGAGCTGTGACCGTCACGCCGCCGGCGCTGCGTGTGCGCTGCATGCTGGTGTAGGTGAGCTTGGCAGCCTCATATTCAGCCTTGGCAACGGCGAGGTCTTTCTCGCTTATTATCTTGTCCTTGATGAGTGTTTTCGCACGTGTATAGTCGCGCTCGGCACGCTCGTAGTCGATACGTGTACGCTGTACGGGGTCGCCGTCAGCCATCTGCATACCTGCGGAAGTTATGGAGAAGAGCGTGGTTCCGGCAGCAACCTTCAGTCCTTCACTCACATGGTTCTTATACTGCACGCGTCCGCTGATGGTGGCAACAACGGCTGTCTCGTCGCATGATGCCGACATCACCTTGCCACTGGTGTGGATGACGCCATGGAACATGCCCGGCTTCACTTCCTCCACCTTCACTCCTGCTGCACGAGCCTTCTCAGGCGAGAGGATAATCTCGTCGGTATGGGCGCCTTTAGCCTCATGACCTTCCTCTTCGGAATCGTGGTCGTGATGCTCGGTTTCCTCGGCATGCTCATGGTCATGGTCGTGATCGAGATGGTCATGGGACTTGCCTCCGCAAGCGACCATTCCCGCCACGAAGACTACAGATAATAAGTAATAAGTGATTCGTCTAAGCATATTTCATTAAGTGTTTATTAATAAGAAGCTAAAAAAAGTCAGTTGCAAAGATAAGGAATAAGATATGCAACTATGTTGCAAAAGCAACGATTATACGCATAAATAGGAACACACGTACATATTAATATATACGTAAGATAATAAAAGAGAAACAATTTAGGGGAAATTCTCCTCTAATTTCCCCTAAATTCCCCTATTAGGACATAAAAGAAGGCAGGACGAGACATTTATGGATATAAGTTTTACAGCTTTTCCTTGTAAAACACTATATAAACTCTTTTAATTTATCCTCAAAGCCATCAGCTCTTACATATCCAACCATTCTCTTGTTTATTGGCGACTCACACAGCAATCCTTGTTTTACGAGTTGCTGCAAATCACAACGAATTGTCTTTACATTTACAGAAAAACGTGTAATCAGCGATTTGGCTGTAAAAATAGCATTTGGTGAGTCACAATACAAGCGTATTATTTGAGCCTGACGTTCGGTTAACAGTCCATTTCCTCTGAAAGCAACAAAATCCTGCTGTTCCTTAATCTTTCTTTGCAGATACAGTTTAAGTTCATCGTATGCTGTCTTCATTGCCGACAAGTTATACATTATGAAATATGTAATGTCAAGACCGTCAAATTCAGTATACAAGAAAGCCTTTTCGTATCTGGCTTTACTGCGATATATGACACGCGATATGGATAGATATTCCGTAAGCCAATAGCCATTCTTTAGCAGATACCAATATATCAAAGAACGCGCCGTGCGTCCATTACCGTCCACAAAAGGATGAATATATGCAAGCATGAAATGTATTATTATCCCTTTTATTATAGGATGTATGAACGGTCCGTCGCTATTGCCATTGGCAAAGCTACAGAGAGAAACTATAAGGCCTTCAATGTCGGAGGCAGAAGGGGGTGTATGAACAACCTCTCCATTTATGTTGTTCATCACCATTATGCTGTCGTCAGTTCGGAATGCTCCCTCATCTGTTGGCCGTTCAAGTGTGTTTGTGGATATTAGGTGATGTATGTTGAGCAAAGCTTCCTTACTGAAGTCCTCGCCTTTATGCTCCACTATATATTGTATAGTGGCATAATTATTGGCTATCATCTGCTGGCTTTTGTTGATAGGCTTTATTTGCTTACGCAACATATCCTTGGCTACCTTGCGAGTGGTTGATGCCCCCTCCATCTGGCTTGACGCAATAGCTTCCTCCATTATAGAACTTACAAGGTACACCTTATGGTCTTTCTCGGGAATAATTCCTCCTGATTCGAGATTACCACCGAAGTTGAGATCAAATTCATGCAGCATATGCTGCATTTTACCCGTTACGGTAAAGTGAAACTGAATGTTTCCAAAAACTATGTTCATACGGTTCATGTTGCGTTTCAGTTTTATTGCATACCAAAACACATCCGGAGCAACATCTTTTGGAACCATATACTTTGCTTTATCCCAATACAGATATTCATCGTATATCTTGTTAAGCACAATGCTATATTCAGGTTTGTTAAGCAATTCTATAGCTTTATGTATGTCGGTGTTTGACAAATTAGGAGTCTGTTCTATCATATACCTTTATTTATATATGCAAAGATAATAAAAGAGAAACAAATTAGGGGAAATTCTCCTCTAATTTCCCCTAAATTCCCCTAATTTTCTCTATTAGGACGTAAAAGAGGGCGTGACGGGACGTTTAGGAATACAAAAAAAAGCGGATGCGCCGCACTTCTGAGAGTGCTTCGCATCCGCTTAGCTTATTTGTTGTTGACTGAATTAGTCAGCGAGCTTTGCCTTGATGAACTCGCGGTTGAGGCGAGCGATGTTAGCGATTGACTCGTTCTTCGGGCACTCAGCCTCGCAAGCGCGGGTGTTGGTGCAGTTACCGAAACCGAGCTCCTCCATCTTGGCGATCATAGCCTTAGCACGCTTAGCTGCCTCAGGACGACCCTGGGGAAGGAGAGCGAGCTGGCTGACCTTAGAGCTGACGAAGAGCATAGCAGAACCGTTCTTACATGCAGCTACGCAGCAACCGCAACCGATACATGTAGCGCAGTCCATTGCCTCGTCTGCGTCCTCCTTCGGGATGAGGATAGCGTTAGCGTCCTGGGGCTGGCCAGTACGAACGCTTACGTAACCACCTGCCTGCATAATCTTGTCGAAAGCAGTACGGTCTACCATGCAGTCCTTGATAACGGGGAACGCAGCCGAACGCCAAGGCTCAACTGTAATAACGTCGCCGTCGTTGAACTTACGCATGTAGAGCTGGCAGGTTGTGGCTCCCTGGTTAGGTCCGTGGGGATGACCGTTGATGTAGAGTGAGCACATACCGCAGATGCCCTCGCGGCAGTCGTGGTCGAATACGAAAGGCTCGTGGCCTTCCTCTATGAGCTGCTCGTTAAGGATGTCGAGCATCTCAAGGAATGAGGTATCCGTAGGGATATCCTTCATCTCACGTGTGTCGAAGTGGCCCTTGTCCTGAGGACCGTTCTGACGCCAATATTTCAGTGTGAATGATATGTTTGCCATAATCTTTATTAGTTCTTATAGTTACGTGTCTGTACCTTGATTGCCTCGTACTCGAGCGGCTCCTTGATGAGCTCAGGAGCTGTCTCGTCGTCGTTCTTATACTCCCAGCAACCTACATAGAAGAAGTTCTCGTCGTCGCGCTGTGCCTCGCCCTCGGGAGTCTGGTGCTCCTCGCGGAAGTGACCACCGCAAGACTCCTCACGTGAGAGGGCGTCGTGTGCGATGAGCTCACCCATAAGGATGAAGTCGCGGAGGTGGATAGCCTTGTCGAGCTCTACGTTCAGACCTTCCTTCGATCCAGGGATGAAGAGGTTGGTGTTGAATTCCTTGCGGAGCTTCTTGATAAGCTCGATGCCTTCCTTCAAGCCCTCTGCTGTACGACCCATACCTACGTGCTCCCACAGTACGTGGCCAAGCTCCTTGTGGATAGAGTCAACAGAACGCTTACCCTTGATGTTCATGAGGCGGTCGATCTCAGCCTGAACACCCTTCTCAGCCTCTGCAAACTCGGGCAGGTCGGTAGAGAGGTGCGGCCAGATAGCCTGGTCAGCGAGGTAGTTCTGGATGGTGTAAGGCAGTACGAAGTAGCCGTCTGCCAAGCCCTGCATAAGTGCAGATGCACCAAGACGGTTAGCACCGTGGTCAGAGAAGTTACACTCACCGATAGCAAACAGACCAGTGATAGAGGTCTGAAGCTCGTAGTCAACCCAGATACCACCCATTGTGTAGTGGATAGCAGGATAAATCATCATCGGGTTGTAATACTTCACGCCGTTAATCTCGTTGGCGAGCTGGCCAGGATTAACGTCTGTGATCTCCTCGTACATGTCGAAGAGGTTGCCGTAACGCTGACGGATAACGTCGATGCCGAGACGGTTGATTGACTCAGAGAAGTCGAGGAATACGGCGAGACCGGTGTTGTTAACGCCGAAGCCCTTGTCGCAACGCTCCTTGGCAGCACGTGAAGCAACGTCACGCGGAACGAGGTTGCCGAATGCCGGATAGCGGCGCTCCAAGTAGTAGTCGCGGTCTTCCTCAGGAATGTCGCTACCCTTCTTGGTGCCAGCCTGAAGTGCCTTAGCGTCCTCAATCTTCTTCGGTACCCAGATACGGCCGTCGTTACGAAGTGACTCAGACATAAGAGTAAGCTTAGACTGCTTGTCGCCGTGTACGGGGATACATGTCGGGTGAATCTGTACGTAGCAGGGGTTAGCGAAGTAAGCACCCTTACGGTAGCACTGGATGGCAGCTGTACAGTTACAGCCCATAGCGTTAGTAGAGAGGAAGTAAGCGTTGCCGTAACCACCAGTAGCGATTACAACGGCGTTTGCAGAGAAACGCTCGAGCTTACCTGAAACGAGGTTCTTGGCGATGATACCACGAGCGCGGCCGTCAACGATAACCACGTCTTCCATCTCGTAACGTGTATAGAGGAGCACGCGGCCTGTATTTACCTGCTTTGAAAGTGCTGAGTAAGCACCGAGGAGGAGCTGCTGGCCGGTCTGACCCTTAGCGTAGAATGTACGTGATACCTGAGCACCACCGAATGAACGGTTGGCGAGCATGCCGCCGTACTCACGTGCGAAAGGTACACCCTGAGCTACACACTGGTCGATGATGTCGTTTGATACCTCAGCGAGGCGGTATACGTTAGCCTCACGAGCACGGTAGTCACCACCCTTTACTGTATCGTAGAACAGACGGTATACTGAGTCGCCGTCGTTCTGATAGTTCTTGGCAGCGTTGATACCGCCCTGAGCTGCGATAGAGTGAGCACGACGGGGAGAGTCCTGGATGCAGAAGTTAAGCACGCGGAAACCCATCTCGCCAAGGCTGGCTGCTGCAGAAGCACCTGCAAGACCTGTACCTACAACAATAATGTCGAGCTTGAGTTTGTTCTTGGGGTTCACCAGACGCTGGTGAGCTTTATAGTTGGTCCACTTCTCGGCCACTGGGCCTTCAGGGATTCTTGAATTAATTGTCTTAGCCATAATATGAATTATGTATATTTGATTTTTAGTTTTTAATTAGCAGCAGAGGCTCGGTGCGCAACCAAGTGCGAAAGCGATTACTACTACGAGGAAACCGAGGACGAGGAGGGTTGAATAAACCTGACCGATGACCTTCCAACGGTTAAACCATACCTTACCGTTCCAACCGAATGTCTGCATTGCGCTCCAGAAACCGTGTGTGAGGTGGAACCAGAGAGCTACGAGCCATACGATGTAGAGAACTACGTAAACCGGGTTAGCGAATGTCTGCTGAATCCAACCGAAACCGTCAGCAGGTGCACATACACCCTCGAAACCTACGAGCTCGGCGAACATCATGTTGTACCAGAAGTTGAAGAGGTGGAGCAACAGACCGAGAACGATGATGATGCCAAGAACGAGCATGTTCTGAGATGCCCACTCTACGCCCTGAGGCTTAGCTGTTACCTCATAACGAGAATTGCCACGAGCGGCACGGTTCTGCATCGTGAGCCAGAAGGCAAACACGAAGTGGAGTACGCAGAGGGCGCCCAAGCCGATTGTTGCAACTACGGCATACCAGTTGGCGCCGAGGAACTCACAGATCATGTTGTAAGCGTCTCCTGAGAAGAGCGCAGCAACATTCATTGACATGTGGAATGTCAGGAATAGAACAAGCGCGATGCCGGTCAAGGCCATCACCACCTTTCTACCGATGGATGAATTGATTAACCACATAAATGATTTAAAATTTAAATTATTAACTGTTAGAATTATAGAAATTCATATCCAATATTTATTCTTTAAGGTCACAGCTATAAGTCATAGCGACGCTCCTTACTATATAATAGGTAAAGGGGTGCTCTAACAATCTGCAAAAATACTGAAAATAGATGATAAATCAAACTATTTCACTCCAAAAATCATTTTTTATTCTTAATTTTGCGAGGACAAACAATGCTGGTTAATTATAAATGTAGACAACCAGCGGAAATCACAAACAGATATATGAATTTCAAATACGACGTTATAGTCATTGGTGGTGGTCACGCCGGATGTGAAGCGGCATGCGCGGCTGCAAGAATGGGAGCGAAGACGTGCCTTGTGACGATGGACATGAATAAGATCGGACAGATGAGTTGCAACCCCGCCGTGGGCGGCATCGCCAAAGGACAGATAGTACGCGAGATTGACGCTCTTGGAGGCGAGATGGCTCTCGTCACCGACGCCACGTCCATACAGTTCCGTATGCTCAACCGCGGCAAAGGTCCGGCAGTATGGAGCCCGCGTGCACAATGCGACAGAGGTAAGTTTATATGGGAATGGCGCACCCGTCTCGACCGTGTGGACAACCTCGACATCTGGCAGGACGAAGCCTGCGAGCTGCTTGTCGAGAACGGTGAGGCAGTAGGCGTTGAGACAGTCTGGGGCGTGACGTTCCGTGCAAAGGCTGTAATCATCACAGCGGGCACGTTCCTTAACGGACTGATGCACGTGGGAAGGAAGAAGGTACCGGGAGGCAGATGCGCCGAACCAGCCGTCCTTAACTTCACGGAGAGCATCACGCGTCACGGCATAACGTCGGAGAGAATGAAGACGGGTACGCCGGTACGCATCGACAGACGCAGCGTACACTTCGAGGATATGGAGTGTCAGCCGGGCGAAACCGACAACCACGGATTCTCATACATGACCGCTCCGCGTCATCTGGAGCAACTTCCATGCTGGACCACATACACTAACAAAGAGGTGCACGACACGCTTCGCGAAGCCATCGCTGACTCGCCTCTCTACAACGGACAGATTCAGTCTACCGGTCCACGTTACTGTCCTTCCATCGAAACGAAGCTGATGACTTTCCCTGACAAGGACCAGCACCCGCTCTTCCTCGAACCTGAAGGCGAGGATACCAACGAGATGTATCTTAACGGATTCTCCTCGTCGATGCCGATGGAGGTGCAGTTGAATGCTCTGAAGAAGATTCCTGCGTTCCGAGACATAAAGGTATACAGACCGGGATACGCCATCGAGTACGACTACTTCGACCCGACACAGCTGAAGCCGTCGCTGGAATCGAAACTCGTAAAGGGGCTTTTCTTCGCCGGTCAGGTGAACGGAACAACGGGATATGAGGAAGCTGGCGGACAAGGCACGATGGCAGGTATCAACGCTGCCCTACTCTGCGGCGGCAGCGATCCTTATATAATGAAGCGTGACGAAGGATATATCGGCGTACTGATTGACGACTTGACGACAAAGGGCGTGGACGAACCATACCGCATGTTCACATCAAGAGCAGAATACAGAATACTTCTAAGGCAGGACAATGCTGACGCACGACTCACAGAGAAGGCGTACAATCTCGGACTTGCCACTCGCGAACGTTACGACCGCTGGCTTACAAAGAAAGCGGAGATAGACCGCATCATCAGTTTCTGCAATTCCACGAACGTAAAGCCACGCGACATCAACGCCGCTCTCGAATCGTTCGGCACCACACCCTTACAATTCGGATCGCCAATAGCCAGTCTTATTGCAAGACCACAGCTCGGCATCAAGCAACTCGCTTCTGCCATCCCCACCCTACAAGCCGCCCTTGACATGAATGACGAACGTAAGGACGAAATCGTGGAGGCAGCCGAAATACTTATCAAGTACGACGGATACATCAAACGCGAACGACAGATTGCAGACAAGATGCACCGACTGGAAGACATCCGAATCAAAGGACATTTCCGTTACGAAGAGCTTCACGAGATATCCACAGAGGGAAGACAAAAGCTCTCACGCATCAATCCAGAAACGCTCGGACAAGCTTCCCGCATCCCAGGAGTGTCGCCCAGCGACATCAACGTCCTGCTCGTACTGATGAAGAGATAAAACGAGTTAGGAGTTCCACGTGAAACAAATACAATAACAAACATACATTAAACATTTGAAAATGAACAACAAACTATTGCTTGACAATCTGCGTTGCATACCAGATTGGCCTAAGAAGGGAGTTAACTTCCGCGACGTCACCACCCTCTTCAAGAACAACGAATGTCTGAAGGAGATTTGTGACGAGATGTACGAGCTCTACAAGGACAAAGGCATAACGAAGATTGTCGGCATCGAGTCGCGCGGCTTCGTAATGTCTTCTGCCCTCGCCCTCCGTCTTGGAGCCGGCGTTGTGCTCTGCCGCAAGCCCGGTAAGCTTCCTTGCGACACCGTGCAGGAAAGCTACGCTAAGGAATACGGCAAGGACACCATCGAGATTCACAAGGACGCCATCGGCGAAGACGACGTAATTCTGCTTCACGACGACCTCCTCGCTACCGGCGGAACAATGAAGGCAGCTTGCAACCTCGTAAAGAAGTTCAACCCGAAGAAGGTCTACGCTAACTTCATCATCGAGCTTGTCAACGAAGGTCTGAACGGACGTGAGGGATTCGATGAGGACATCGAGATAACATCTCTCATCAAGATCTAACATTAAAGACCAGACAAGAGGAAAGCTATAAAGGCGCGGCAAGCAACAACACTTGCCGCGCCTTTCAGTTCCACGTGAAACAAACCGTCCCAAACCACTTAGTTCCAAACCACTTACAGTCCACCATTATGACAAAAGAAGAAAACGCAAAGCGCATCGAGCGTCTTAAGAACATCGTGCTTAACATGCCGGACAAGCCCGGCAGCTACCAGTTTTACGACGCCGACCATACTATTATATATGTAGGCAAGGCGAAGCGTCTCAAGCAGCGCGTCTCAAGCTATTTCCATAAAGAGGTGGATAGATTTAAGACGAAGGTGCTGGTGTCCAAGATTGAGGACATAAGCTACACGGTGGTCAACACGGAAGAGGACGCATTGCTGCTCGAGAACAGTCTTATCAAGAAATACAATCCCCGCTATAACGTCCTTCTCAAGGACGGAAAGACCTACCCCAGCATCTGCGTAACGAACGAATACTTGCCTCGTGTATTCAAGACCCGCCAGATAAACAAACGCTTCGGCACCTTCTTCGGACCCTACTCGCATACGGGCAGCATGTTCGCAGTTCTTGAACTTATCCATAAGCTATACAAGCCTCGGACATGCCGTATGGTTATTACCAAGGAAGGAATCGAACAAGGCAAGTACAAGCCTTGCCTTGAATATCACATCCACAACTGCAAGGCGCCTTGTTGCGGTAAGCAAAGCCTCGAGGATTATCAGGCTGCAATAGCTCAGGCACGCGAGATTCTGAAAGGAAATACGCGCGAACTAAGCAAGCACATCTACGAGGAAATGCAGAAAAAGGCGGCGGAACTGAAGTTTGAGGAGGCTGAAGAGCTAAAGCAGAAGTACATTCTTATAGAGAATTTCTGCGCCAAAAGCGAGGTGGTCAGCCATACAATTACGGACGTTGACGTATTCTCCATCATTGACGACGAAGCACAAAGAACGGCTTTCATCAATTATATACATGTAAAGAACGGTAGCGTCAATCAGAGTTTCACGTTCGAATATAAGCGAAAGCTGGACGAAACCGACCAGGAACTTCTCCTTACTGCCATCCCTGAGATTCGCGAACGCTTCCAAAGCCACGCAAAAGAGATAATCGTTCCATTCGAAATGGAATGGCAACTGAGTGGTGCCACGTTCTTTGTACCGCAGCGTGGCGACAAGAAACACCTGCTGGAGCTTGGCGAAATGAACTGCAAGCAATATAAGTTCGATAGACTTAAGCAGGCTGAAAAGCTCAATCCGGAGCAGAAACAGACACGTCTTATGAAGGAGCTGCAGCAGAAACTCCACCTCGAAAAGCTGCCTTATCAGATAGAATGTTTCGATAACTCGAATATTTCTGGCACGGATGCCGTTGCAGGATGCATCGTCTTCAAGGGCATGAAGCCATCGAAGAAGGACTATCGCAAGTATAACATCAAGACGGTGGTCGGTCCCGACGATTACGCCTCTATGCAGGAGGTGGTCAGACGTCGTTATTCGCGTATGGTGGAGGAAGGCTCTGCCCTGCCCGACCTTATCATTACGGACGGTGGATTGGGTCAGATGAGCGTGGTGCGCGAGGTTGTGGAGGGCGAATTAGGGCTGAATATCCCTATTGCAGGACTCGCAAAGGACGACCATCACCGCACCAACGAACTGCTCTTCGGCAATCCTCCGCAGACCATTGCGCTAAAGACTGACTCCGAACTCTTCCATATTCTGACGCAAATCCAGGACGAGGTGCACCGCTATGCCATACAATTCCATCGCGACAAGCGATCAAAACACGCCCTTCATAGCGCCTTGGACGAGATTCCTGGCATCGGTCCTGCCACACGCGACAAACTCCTCAAGACGTTCAAGAGCGTGAAACGCATCCGCGAAGCAACGCTCGAAGAGTTGGCAGAAGCTGTAGGCATGGCGAAAGCAAAAGCCATTACCGAACACTTCGGTCAGAAAAGCGGCTCCGAGAACACCCATTAAATGAAGAATTCTTGTAGGTATCGTTTTTTTATGATATCTTTGTAGAATACAGAAACATCACTAACAGACCATTAAAATGAGAACAGTCATACAGCGTGTACAGCACGCATCAGTCACCATTGACGGTACAGTAAAGTCAAGCATAGGCAAGGGATTTCTTCTGCTTCTTGGCATAGAGGAAACCGACACGTCGGAAGATGTCGACTGGTTGGTAAAGAAAGTGGCAGCCTTGCGCGTTTTCGACGATGAGAACGGCGTTATGAACCGCTCCATTCTGGACGTAGAAGGCGAAGCTTTGGTCGTCAGCCAGTTCACGCTTTACGCATCTTACAAGAAGGGCAACCGCCCGTCATGGTTCCGCGCAGCCCGTCACGAAATCTCCGTACCGCTCTACGAGGAGTTCTGCCGCAAGCTCTCTGACGCCCTCGGACGTCAGGTCGGCACCGGTGAATTCGGAGCAGACATGAAGGTGGAGCTGCTTAACGACGGTCCCGTGACCATCTGCATGGACACAAAGAACAAGGAATAAGAAACCAAAGAGGCAGTCCGTTAACGTCTAAAAAACATCTAACAATGACAATAAAAGAAGCACAAGAGGCGGTAGACCGTTGGATAAAGGAGTACGGCGTGCGCTATTTCTCCGAACTTACCAACATGGCTTGCCTTACTGAAGAGGTGGGCGAACTCGCCCGCGTTATGGCACGCCGCTACGGCGACCAGAGTTTTAAGGAAGGCGAAAGCCACGATCCCTCCGAAGAAATGGCGGATATCCTATGGGTTCTTATCTGCCTTGCCAACCAGACCGGCGTGGATCTTACAGAAGCCCTACAGAAAAGCTTTGAGAAGAAGACCAAACGTGACAAGGACCGCCATAAAAACAATCCCAAGCTAAAAGCCTAAAAAGGCTCAAAGAGGCCCTGTAAGGCTAAAGAGGCTCAGTAAGGCTCAAAGAGGCCCAGTGAGGCTCAGCCCTAAAAAATCACCAACAAACAATAAAAACCAACAATTATGGGAATCATTAAAGACATTATCCTCAACGAAGAGGACAACCAGCAGGCTCAGCAGAAGCCTAACAAGTACGAGGACGCCCTCAGAAAGTACAACACCAACCTTGACGACGCAGCCGTACGTGAGGCTGTACGTAAGATCATCGCCGAGAAAGTGCCCGAGAACGACACTATGGACGTTAAGAAGTTTCTCTTCGGCAGCATCGAACTTACCACCCTCAAGACCACCGATTCGGACACAAGCGTTCTCGCCTTCACAGAGCGCGTAAACGACTTCGACAACGAGTATCCTGACCTTCCCCACGTAGCCACCATCTGCGTTTATCCCTGCTTCGCCAAGACCGTTTCTGAGTCATTGGAGGTAGACGGCGTAGAGATTGCTTGCGTTAGCGGATCATTCCCCTCTTCTCAGGCTCGCATCGAGGTAAAGGTTGCAGAGACCGCACTTGCCGTTGCCGACGGCGCCACAGAAATAGACATCGTATTGCCGGTAGGCAAGTTCCTTTCCGGCGATTACGAGGGCGTTTGCGACGATATCGCCGAGATGAAGGCAGCATGTGGAGAGTCTGTTCCCATGAAGGTAATCCTCGAGACCGGTGCTCTCAAGACCGCATCTAACATCAAGAAGGCTTCCATTCTCTCAATGTACGCCGGTGCAGACTACATCAAGACCTCTACCGGTAAGATGGAGCCTGCCGCAACTCCCGAAGCAGCCTACGTAATGTGCCAGGCCATTAAGGAATACTACGATGAAACGGGCATACAGATAGGTTTTAAGCCCGCTGGCGGCATCAATTCTGTAATGGACGCAATTATATACTACACGATAGTAAAAGAGGTTCTGGGCGAGAAATGGCTCACCAACAAGTGGCTCCGCCTCGGCACCTCACGCCTCGCCAACATGCTCCTCAGCGAGCTGAAAGGCGAGCAGATAAAGTTCTTCTAAAGCTAAGAGGCTGCATAGAGGAGGGCGATTGCCCAGCCTCTATGCAGCCTCTTGGCTTTTCTTAGCTATTTCTCTTAATCACAAAATCCAGGTAAGCTTGCAGGGCTTCTTTTATTTCCTGCTGCCCTACCCTTTCGTCCAGGAATCTCTGCGCCTCGGCGTGAAACTCCCACATTCTTTTTTCGGCATATTCAATGCCACCCATTCTCTTCGTGTAATCCACGAGGCTTGCTATTTCTTCAGCCGTAACCGAATGGTCTTTCACCTTTAGGGCGAGGCGCTTCATATCCTCATCACCACCATTGTTCACAGCATGTATGACGGGGAGCGTCAGCTTTCCTTCAGCCATATCGTTGCCGGTGGGCTTGCCAATCTCCTTTGAGTCGTAATAATCGAAGATGTCATCGCGAATCTGGAAGATAATTCCGAGGTTCTGACCAAACTGCTTGGCAGCCATCACGTCCTCCTCAGACGCTCCTGACGACAACGCTCCGATGCCGGCACACGCCTCGAAAAGCGCCGCTGTCTTCTGCTTTATCACGTCGTAATAGACGTCCTCTGAGATGTCCTTACGACCAATATTGGAGAGCTGCAGAATCTCTCCGTCGCTGAGCGTCCTTCCCAGTTCGGCAAGATATGTGACAATCTGCTCTGAATGAGTGCGTGCCACACAAAGGAGAGCCGTGGAGAGAATATAGTCGCCCACGAGCACAGCCACCTTGTTATCGTACGTGGCGTTCACCGAAGCCTGTCCTCTACGCTCCTCGCTCTCGTCCACCACGTCGTCATGTACGAGCGAAGCGGTATGAAGCAGCTCCAAACCTACGGCAGCGTTCTGCGTGACATCAGTTATCTGTCCGAAATTACGCGCCATAAGAAGTATCAGTATCGGGCGCATACGCTTGCCTGCACGCTTGCGAATATGTTCGAGCGCACTACCCAGCAACCCGTCCTCATGTGAGAGCGACTGGTTGAAAAGACTAACAAAATCGGCGAGCTCCGCCTCTATCGGGTGCTTAATGATTGACAGATAATCCATTGTGTTATAATATTTCGTACAAAGTTAGTTATTTTGCCGTTATTAGTGACATTTTTTTTGTAATTTTACACCTAATAAATATAAATAAAGCTGGCTGGTATACGAGTGTATGTGTCTACCAGCCAACTTGTCAACTAATTGAACAAAATGGACAAATTATTCCTTCTCGACGCTTACGCGCTCATCTATCGCGCTTATTATGCGTTCATAAAGAACCCGCGAATCAACTCCAAGGGTATGAACACCTCTGCCGTCATGGGCTTCGTAAACACTCTAAACGAGATTCTCACCAAGGAGCATCCCACGCATATCGGCGTGGCGTTCGACCATGGCAAGACGTTCCGCGACGAGGCTTTCCCTGCCTATAAGGCGCAACGCGAGGAGACGCCTGAGGACATCCGCGCCTCCGTACCCGTCATCAAGGATATCATTACTGCCATGAACATTCCCGTGCTGCAGGCAGACGGCTTCGAGGCAGACGACGTTATCGGCACGCTCGCCACCAAGGCTGGCGCCGCCGGCATCGAGACTTATATGCTCACACCTGACAAGGACTACGGTCAGCTGGTACGCGACAATGTCTTCATCTTCCGTCCTCGTCACGGAGGAGGATATGAGACAATGGGACCGAAGGAGGTGAACGAGAAGTACGGTCTCTCCTCCCCAGAGCAGGTCATCGACCTCCTTGCGCTCATGGGCGACTCGGCTGACAACTTCCCCGGATGTCCGGGCGTGGGTCCGAAGACTGCCGCCAAGCTCATCGGCGAGTTTGGCAGCATCGACGCCATGCTTGCCAATTCGTCAAAGATTAAGGGCAAGCTGCGCGAGAAGGTGGAAGGAGCCGTTGAGGACATCCGCATGTCGAAGTTTCTCGCAACCATCCGAACCGACGTTCCCGTGGAGCTCAACCTTGATGCGCTCAAGCTGAAGGAGCCGGACATGAAGCGTCTCGCCGAAATCTTCACGGAATTGGAGTTTAAGAGTCTGCTTGACAAATTTGTAAAGAAGCCTCAACAACCGCAAAAAACTGTTAACGCTCAACTCGATTTATTTGCAGAAAATCCGACCAACCATTCAGTTGACGCGGAATTTTCGAAGTATGAGAGCCTAAAAACCACCCCACACGACTATCAACTCATTGAAACAGAAGAGGATGCACGCAAATTATTTGATTTATTTGTTACAAAACAAATTCTCAGTCTAGACACGGAGACCACCTCTGTCAATCCGATTGACGCCGAACTCGTGGGTTTGAGCTTCGCCGTGGAGGAAGGAAAGGCATTTTATGTGGCAATTCCGGCTGAACGTGAAAAAGCGGAAAGAATTGTTAATATATTCAAACCACTGTACGAAAGTACCGAAATTCTGAAAATAGGACAGAACATCAAGTACGACATGGAGGTGCTCATGAATTACGGCGTTCGCCTCTCAGCGCCCATGTTCGACACGATGATTGCCCATTACGTGCTCCAGCCCGAGCAGAAGCACAACATGGACATCCTTGCCGAAACTCTGCTCAATTATCAGACTGTCCACATCGACGAGCTTATCGGTCCGAAGGGAAAGGGTCAGAAGAGCATGCGCGACCTCTCCCCTGCCTCCGTCTGCGACTATGCCGCTGAGGATGCCGACGTCACGCTGCGCCTCTACAACGTGCTGAAGCCACGTCTTAAGGAAGCTGGTGTGGAGCAGTTGTTCTACAATATAGAGATGCCGCTGGTGCCGGTGCTTGCCGACATGGAGACCACGGGCGTCCGTCTGGACACCGAAGCCCTTGCCGAAACTTCCAAGGTGCTGACCGAACGCATGAAGCAGATAGAGCGAAACATCTACGAACTCGCCGGACATGAGTTTAACATCGCCTCGCCGAAGCAGGTGGGAGAAGTGCTATTCGGCGAGATGAAGATTGTGGAGAAGCCCAAGAAGACCAAGACCGGACAGTACGTCACGTCTGAGGAGGTGCTTCAGCAGCTCCGTTCGAAGGCTCCCATCGTGGCTGACATCCTCGAACATCGTGGTCTGAAGAAACTCCTCGGCACCTACGTCGACGCTCTTCCGAAGCTTATCAATCCGCGTACGGGCCATATCCATACGTCTTTCAATCAGGCAGTTACGGCTACGGGACGCCTTTCTTCGTCCGACCCAAACCTTCAGAACATCCCCGTCCGCGGTGAGGACGGCAAGGAGATTCGCAAGTGCTTCATCCCCGAACCGGGCGAGCTGTTCTTCTCTGCCGACTACTCCCAGATAGAGCTGCGCGTAATGGCTCATCTCTCTGGCGACAAGAACATGATAGAGGCGTTCCGCGAGGGCTATGACATCCATGCCGCCACCGCAGCACGCATCTATAAGGAGAAGATAGAGGACGTAAGCCGCGACCAGCGCACGAAAGCCAAGCGAGCCAACTTCGGCATCATCTACGGCATAACGGTCTTCGGTCTGGCTGAACGACTGGAGATTAGCCGAGACGAAGCAAAGCAGCTCATCGACGGCTACTTCGAGACGTTCCCCGACGTGCATGCCTACATGGAGAAGGCTAAGGAGCTTGCCCGCGAGCACGGCTACGCCGAGACGTTCTTCCATCGCCGCCGCTATCTGCCGGACATCACCTCGCACAACGCCACCGTGCGCAACTTCGCCGAGCGCAACGCCATCAACGCGCCCATACAAGGCTCCGCCGCTGACATCATAAAGATTGCAATGGTGAAGATTTACGAGCGTTTCCGCAAGGAAGGAATAAGGTCGAAGATGATTCTCCAGGTACACGACGAACTCAACTTCTCCGTCATACCGGAGGAAAAGGAGAAGGTGGAGAGAATTGTGCTGGAGGAAATGCAGAACGCCTATCCCCTCCAGGTGCCACTCGTGGCAGACTCAGGATGGGGTGAGAACTGGCTGGAAGCGCATTAGGCTGACTGCGGCAAAATAGTAGCGGAGGTCTCCTGCCTCCGCAGCACAAGCCTTATAATCAGATAATTATAGAATTAAACCCAAATCGGTCATTAGAAAAGTCTTCTTGTCAAAAATCATGTCCTTCATGCCTTGATGTCTGCTAATGCAAATATTGTCGTCGGCAGAATCACCGAAGAGTGCGAGAATATGTTACAATCTCAAGTCCTAATGATTTGGGTTAAATCTTGCTTACCTCAATTAATACATACGCTCGTTCCAATTGATACCAATCCAAACATCAATTGAAACGAGCGTTCATTTCTTATGTTGCAAGACAGCAAACGTAACACAAAAGATAGAGTATACCCTCGTGTAACGGAGGCCGGAGACCTCCGCCACTTTCCTCTACAACCACTTCATCAGTATATCCCACACAGCTATGATGTGGCAGACGGAGCCGGCGAGGACGAAGAAATGAAAGACGGTGTGCATGAAGCGGCGCTTGCGGAGACAGTAAAACAAGGCACCGGTGATGTAGCAGACGCCCTCCGCTATTATCCATATCACGGCTGACGGACCGACGCTATGGAGAAGCGGACCGAAAGCAACGAGCACGCTCAGGCCCATCACCACGTAGCAGATTGTCTCCACGTAGCTATGGCTCTTCAGACCCATAAAGCTCTTCACGGTTCCGGCTATTGCCGACACCCAGATGAAGATGAAGAGCGCCCAGCCCCAATAGCTATACTCGCGCAACGCCACAAGCGTGATGGGCGAATAAGATCCGGCTATGTGCCAATAGATGGCGGCATGGTCCCACTTGCGCAGCCTCTCCTTCCATGGCGACCATGCAGAAAGGGCGTGATATACGGTTGAAGCGATGTAGCTCGACAACATTCCAAAGAGATAAAGGATGATGCCTGCTGTCGCCCAACCGTTTCGCGCCCAGCCGCACCATACGAGGAATGCCGTACCGACAACGAGTCCGAGGATTATGCCCGCGCCGTGCGACCATGAGTTCCATATCTCTTCTTTATGATTAAAGTAGATTTTCATACACTCTAAGTTTTATGTTCCTGACTGTAAATACTTTATATTTTCGTCTACAAAGTTACGTATTATTATCCACTCATATATTCTTATTTAAATAAAATTAAGTACCTTTGCACGCGCAACGGTTCGCCTACCCTATCAGGAAGAGGCGATTAAAAGGGAATGGGGTGAGAGTCCCCAACTGTCCCGCAGCTGTGAGCTGCCCTTATTATCGGGCGCGAACAACGATGCCACTTGCCTTCAGTGACTGATAAGAAGAAGGCAGGGAAGGCGTTCGCGTCTGGGTGGCGAGTCAGAAGACCTGCCGAAACGAGTATTGCCAAGGTTGTTCAGGTGCGCCTCGAGGATTGGGCGCGAACGACGAAACCATTACAACGACCCGAAGGTAGGATTTGGCTGACAGCCATAATTGTGCCCAGTTGTGATTATATGTATTCTGTAGTGATTACACAACTATAATAATATATGAAGAAAAACTTTACTTCCATTATGTTTGCTCTGTGCATCAGCCTTTCTGTTGCCGCACAGACCACCACAATCCGTGTGCAGGGCGCACCCCGAAAGGTGTCGCAGACCGTTGCCACACGCATCCAGAAGGCTGCCGACGCAGTAACATCCACTTGCATCGATTTCTCTAAGATAGAGCGTTGGGCAGGCGAAGGCGAATGCCGTGCCGCTCTTGCCCTGAAATGGGCTGACGGACAGAACGAGGGCAAGACTCTCGTCTGGGGATATCGCTGGAAATCAACGGAGAACCCCACCGGAGAGGATCTCATACGTGCCATTGCCAAGGCAGACCCCGCTCTTTATCTCATGGGTTCCACTGGATCTTTTGGACTCACCATCGGCGGCATCGGCTATGACGCTGACAACGACCGCCTCGTGAGCGTCACCACTATGACCGAGGAGGTCTATCCGCGCTGCGGCTTCGTCACTCAGCCCTCTGACGAGTACGAATCGTCGGCTGCTACCGACTATGGCGACGGCGACGCATGGAACAGCGGATGGTATTCGGGCTTCTGGAGCTATTACGTTGCTGACAAGGCGGACGACGAGCTGCAGATGTCTATGACCGGCGCCACCGGACGTACGCTTACCGACGGATGCGTTGACGCTTACGTCTTCAGCTATTTCGCTTCCGACGCAGAGCCTAACGTATATGACGGCAACCTCGAATATCTGCCTGCAACGACCGACTACTCTACGGGCACTTTCGTCCTCAACGAGGGATGGTTCGGCACGGAGAACGCTTCCGTCAACCATCTTTCAGAGAACGGCGAGTGGACATACCGCTGCGCTGACAACATCGGAGCCACCGGTTGCTACGCCACACCATGGGCAAACCGCTACTACATCATCGCCAAGCAGCCTAAGGACAAGGGCGCTGAGGTAAGCGGAGGACGCATCACCGTATGCGACGCCAACTCAATGCGCGTTCTGAAGCAGATTGAGAACATTGGTGGTGCCAACGAGGACGGACGTTCGTTCTGCGGCATCGACGAGCATCGCGCTTACGTAAGCACCACGGAGGGAATCTATGAGCTCGACCTTGACAACTTAGAGATAACCAAGAAGGTGCTGTCTACGGAGAACTATAACACGCAGTTCGGCAATATGGTCCGCTTCGGCGACTATGTCCTTGCCACCGAATACGGCAAGAATCTCTTCGTCATCAACTGCGCTGACAACACCGTCGTAAAGACACTTCCCTGCACAGCAGCATCAGTAGTAATGGCTAAGGACGGATCGTTGTGGGTGAGCACCACGGAGGGCATCTCACGCTTCAACGCCGAAACACTCGACCTTGAGCCTCTAACACTCGGCGATGGCATCGGACTGCCCGTCCTGACAAGCGGCGCATGGAATCCTGACTGCTTCTGCGCAAGCCTTCAGAGCAACGTCATCTATTGGGCTTCATCGACAGAGTGGACCATCAACAAGGTGTTTAAGTATGACATCGACAAGCAGGAAGCTTCGCTCTTCATCGACTATACCACCGATGCTGACGGCCGCGCGCTCTACGGTGCAGCGCTCCGCGTTGATCCGAAGACAGACTGCATCTACACCAGCCTCGTGAAGGGATGGACTTTCAACGACAACGTCGTTCGCAAGTACAGCGCCGACGGCACACAGCTGGCAGAATACACCATGGAGGCAAACTACTGGTTCCCCGAGGTATTCGTATTCCCCGACACCGAGGACCCCGTACTTGCTGACTTTAAGGCTATTAACCTTGGCGCAGGCGAGCAGACTGAAGCAGACGTGGACGTTACTGACGCCGACAACAACCGCCACGCCATCGTCATCAGCGTGGAGAACATCGAGGACAACAGCGTGGCTGAGGTAAGCGTGAAGAACGGCAAGCTGGTAGTTAACGCACTCAAGGAGGGCAGCACCACTGTCACCGTCAAGGCTTGCTCTAACGGCATCAGCACACAGAAGACGCTCAGCATCAACGTCAGCGCTCCTACCTCTATTGACGCTGCCACAGCAACCGCAGAGGCTCATGAGGTGGCACGTTACACCATCGACGGCAAGCGCATCAGCAAGCCGCAGACCGGTGTCAATGTCGTACGCTTCTCTGACGGTACAGTCAAGAAGGTAGTAGTGAAATAGATATCATTATTTTTAACAGGTTTGTAATTATTTGGGGCGGTTGTACGCGTGATGCGCGCAGCCGTCTTTTTTTTACACGTAATACCAATAAAAAGCGTAACTTTGTACGCCCAAATCATTAGTTTGAGTAAATGCGGACATTCAGTAAACTACATATTTGCGTGGCTCTCGCCTCCATTGCCGCCACCGCCAGTGCACAGACGTCGCGCCTCGACTCGGTGCAGACTCTGGGCGACGTCAGCGTGGTGGGCGTCAAGCCTCACTATCTCACTCCCTCGCAGACCCTGCGCGGCGACATGCTGCGCAATCTCTCCGCCACGTCCGTGGCTGACGCGCTAAAGTATTTCTCCGGCGTACAGATAAAGGACTATGGCGGACTGGGCGGTCTGAAGACCGTGAACGTGCGTTCGCTCGGATCGCAGCACGTGGGAGTTTATCTGGACGGCATACGCATCACAAACGCACAGAACGGTCAGATTGACCTTGGACGCTATTCGCTCTCCAACATGGAGTCGGTGTCGCTCTATAATGCCAACCGCAACGAGCGCCTGCAGTCAGCTTCTGAGTATGCTTCGGCTGCCACAGTCTACATGCAGACAAAGCGTCCGACGCAGACCACGTACACGATGGAATATGGATGCGGGTCGTTCGGACTCAACAAGCTGAAGGGCTACTTCGCGCTGAAGAACCAGCTCTTCGTGGACGCCGAATACCAGCACAGCGACGGCGACTACGCTTTCCGCTTCCGTTCGGAGCAGGAAGACACCGTGGGCACGCGCCACAACTCGGACATTACGTTTTATCGTCTTGAGGCAGCCGGATTCTATAAGGGACTCTCCACACACGTCTATTACTATAATTCGGAGCGCGGACTGCCCGGACCGGTCATCAGACGACTCTCTGACCAGTGGGATTCCACCGACCGCCAGTGGGACGAAAACTTCTTCATACAGTCATCATACAAGCATTCGTGGGAGCATTTCGGACTGAAGACCAACCTGAAATACTCTTACGACTACCTGCATTACCTGCAGGATCCGCGCACCAATGCCGCCACGATGTACTGCAACAATCACTATACGCAGCAGGATCTTTACGGCTCCGTAGCCGCGGCGTGGAACACGCGCTACGTGTCGCTTACGGCAAGTACCGATCTTCGTTGGAGCGACCTTAATGCAGACGTCTATAAGTTCGCTTACGTCTATCGTCTCGACTCGAAGTCGCTGCTCTCCGCCATCGCCTCATACCGCGGTTTCGAGGCAAACATAGCCTTGCTCTACACCCACATCTCCGACCATACACGTGGCGCAGCGTCGCCCCTTAGCCGTCTCACCCCGATGTATCTCGCCTCATGGCACGGAGGACCGCTGACCGTACGAGCCTTCCATAAGCGCATCTTCCGCGCCCCGACGCTCAACGACCTCTACTATACACTCGTGGGCAATGCGCAGCTCCGACCCGAATACACCTCGCAATGGGACCTTGGCGTCGACTATAAAGACCGCCACCTGCATCTCGCCGTCGACCTCTACACAAGCCGGATAGAAGACAAGATTGTAGCCATACCGATGAAATGCCAGTTCCGCTGGTCGATGGTGAACTTCGGACTGGTCAGGTCGTTAGGCATAAGCACCACAGCCGGATACGACCGCACGTGGGGCAAATTAGTGCTCTCCGCCAACGCCAACTACACCTGCCAGCGTGACCGCGACTTCTCGTCGCCCTCCGACCCCGAATATAAGAACACCATCCCCTACTCTCCTCTCCATTCCGCCTCCATCATAGTCAGCCTCGGCTATGACGGATGGTCAGCCTGCACGTCATGGCTCTACACCGGCGACCGCTTCGCTCTTATCTCAAACAACAAGGAGGACATGCTCGGCGCATGGCAGACCGTTGACCTCAAGCTAAGCAAGACATTCACCGTCAGCCGCCATAGCCTCCAGACCACCATAGAATGCAACAACCTCACCGACTCCAGACACGAAGTGGTGAAGCGCTATCCTATGCCGGGCCGCAACTGGAAGCTGACCCTGCAATGGAGGATGTAAAAAGGAGGAGATTGTGAGAATTTATAGGATTTAGCCATAAAAGATTTTGAGAATTTACAGGATTTTACTATATACTTAACACAGTTTCTATAAAAAACTGTCGATAACAACTCTAACATGTTGTACAAGAACATATACGCCCCTCTGCTGTGGCTCCTTACTGTATCGCTCCTTACAGCGTGCTCACTGCAACCAGCCGACTACCCCACTCCGTCTGAGCCTAAAGCCGACTCGGACCGCCTCATCGTGCTCTGCGAAGGACTGTGGGGCATGGACAATTCGTCGCTGTCGCTCATCGACAACGGCGTGCTGACCAACCGATGGTTTCAGCAGCAGAATCCAGGACGGCATCTTGGCGATACGGGCAATGATATTCTTCAGGTGAACGACACGCTGATAGCCATAAGCGTCAACTGGTCGAACATCGTGCAATACATCCGCCCTGACGGAACGGCAATAGCCGCAACGGAGAACATTCCCAACAACCGCCGGCTTGCAACTGACCACAACGGCTTCCTTTACGTTACGTCGTATGCCGACAACGGTTATGTGGCGAAGGTGGACTTACGGACAAAGCAGGTGGTGGACACGTGCCACGTGGGACGCGAACCGGAGGGCATAGCCTATTACGACGGACGGCTTTACGTAGCCAACACGGGAGGCTACGCCACGCAGACCAAGGACCACGACTATGAACAGACGGTCTCTGTGGTGGACGCGCAGACCATGCGCGAGCTGAGACGCATCGACACTGGATACAAGAATCTCTATGGCAAGCCGGCGCAATGGGGACAATATCTGTGCATCAATGCCGCCGGCGACTACTATAACCAGCCGCCGCAATGCATCGTCCTGAATATGGCTAACGACGAGTTTCGCACGTTCGACTTCCCTGCCACGTACTGCTGCGCCTATCAGGGACGATTCTATATCCTCGGTTCAGCCTATTCATACATCACCGAAGCCTACGCCTTCTCCGCCCACACCGTCTCCTTGCCCTCTATGGAGGCGGAGGAAGGACTGGCAGCGTACGACGCTGCCACAGCGACGATCCTACAGATGCAGTCGCCCTACGGCATCTATATCTCGCCCTACACCGGACATCTCTACGCCAGCGACGCCCGAGCCTACGCCACCAACGGCTACGTTTACGAGTTCGGACGCGACGGCAAGCAGCTAAACAGATACCTGCTAAGAGGAGTGAATCCCTCGGGATTTCTGGCGTGGCAAAATCCAGACATAGAGGAAGAAAGAAGAAATGTCAAGCTGAAGATTTTGAAGTTTGAACAATAATCAGTATATTTGCAAATATAAAGAAAATGATTATGACAAACGAAGATTTTTGGCAATCAATTCTTAATATTATCCATCAAGGATATACACAAAACGGTCTTTCTAAATTAGAAGAATATGCAGAAAACTTCATTTCACAACGGCTTGTTTATAAACGATTTTCACCGTCAGAGCAGCATGGCTGCATTGAGGGAGGTACAAATCATGTCATTGCATCCATACTCGCGGGAGCAGAAATTGAAGCAGATAAACTCTCTGCGCCAGAAGGCAGCTTCAAAAGAGAGCAGCAATGCGGAGAGACGCAAGCTGAACGCATAGAGCAATGGGCAAAAAAAACTGGTTGTTGGATAGACAATACAGACATAACAATTCCAAAACTATTAGGTGAAGAAATAGCACAAGGAGGAGAAGCCCACGTATATGATAATGGCGCTACACTTGTGAAAGTCATCGGATTGGATTATTTTGTACAACCTATATTAGCCCTTGACAGGATAACATTACACAATGCTTACTTTCCTGCAACAAGAATGATTGTTCTTGGATTTGGAAGAAATAAGTATGGGATGTTTGATATTATCGTAGAACAACCATTCATACAAGGTAGCAGAATGAACGACAATGAAATTGCAGAATATGCAGTAAACTTGGGATATAAACTCATTAATTCTAAGAATTGGACATTCGCTACAGAAAGAATATATCTTAGTGATATGCATGACGAAAATGTCATTCGTTCTCCTAAAGGTAATGTATTTGTAGTTGACTGCGATATTAGAATTAACACTCCTGATCTTCGAGTTGGCGGCACCCAGATTTTAACAAACGAAATTGAGTGGGACTCTTCCTTCAACTAATAAATTATATGAAACCAACAACAATACTCTTTGCCGCACTCTTACAGCTCACAGTGTCGGCAAACGCACAATCACAGCAAACAGTTAAGGTGCTGGAATACTGCCCTGCACCAGGACAATTCATCAACACGTTTCCCGCCATTGACGCCGCGATGTCGGCGGAGGAGCGTCTGAAAGCTTGCCAAGAGCAGATAGAGGACGGCAATCTGGTGTGCCTTGGCGCTGCCGGAGGCTACATCACGTTCGGATTTGACGAGCCTATAAAGAATCTGCGCGGATCTGATCTGCGCATTCTCGGCAATGCTTTCTATTCACAGAACGACCCCGTTTACGGCACTTCCACAATCGGAGGAAGCGTCGAACCGGGCATTGTATATGCCGGTGTGGGCACGTCTCCCGAAACGGCTACGTGGTATGAGTTAGCAGGTTCGGAATATTACACCACCGAACGTCATAACTTCCGCATCACTTACCACAAGCCAACGGCGGAGAAAGGCGACCACGAGAAGTCGCATTCCGTCTTCGACAACTACATCCGCTTCACCGCTACGTGGGACGATGCTGACGGCACGAAGCGCGATACGACGGGTTATCTGATGAAGAACGTGTTTCATCCTCAGACCTACTGGCCCGTTTGGGAGGACAAGGAGGAGATGACGTTCAGCGGAGCACGACTGCCAAACAACGCCATCAACTACGGTGGCGACGAGTATGACACGGAGAATGCGCAGCTATGGGTGACTTATCGCTATGCTGCCGACTCGTACGGTTACGTCGATGCTGCACCCAACGATGACCAGCGCTACACCACTTTCGACCTTGATTGGGCAGTTGACAAGAACGGCAATCCCGTAAAACTAACCCATGCCGACTTCATCCGCATCCAGACGGGTGTGCTGCAGCATTGCGGATGGACTGGCGAAACGTCCACGGAGGTCAGCTCTGTCATCAATCTGCATCTTGTGGAAGGCTACGATGCCGACCCAATCATCATCACTCCGCGTCCACGACCCACTGCCATAGACGCCATAAACGCTTCAGCAGCTAAGGAAACGGCACGCTATAACATCAGCGGACAGCGCATCAGCAAGCCTCAGCGCGGCGTGAATATCGTGAAATACGAGGACGGAAGCGTAAGAAAGATAATAGTAAAATAAAGAAAAAAGTGCCACTTTTGACTAAGCAAAAGTGGCACTTTTTTTATAATTAAATATCTTAGAACTTGTAGTTAACACCGAACTGGATGTTTGTTCCGTCGAGGTTAACACCGAATGCCTTAACCTTAGCATCACCCTCGTTCTCCTGCTGGTAACCGAAGAAACCAACCTTTGTGATGAAAGCTACGTGGTCAGAGAGGTTAACCTTCAGACCCGGCTTGATACCGAACTCGAATCCATCGTAATCTCTGCCGTTGCCACCGAAGTGCTTGTAACCTACAGTACCCTCAAGGAAGAGGTCAACGAGCTTTGTGTTGCAGAATGTATAGCGTGCGTACGGAGCGAGCTCGAATGTGTTGTAGCCGTCCTCTACACCCTCGTAACCGATGGTAAGACCAGCCTCCCAGTTCTTGTTGAACTCATAACCGATCTCAGGAACGAGTGCGTAATGCATCTTTGAGTCTGCCTTGCCATACTTAACGCTTGAAAGACCTGCACAACCACCGATGTAAACCTGTGCGCTTGCGCTTGCAGCAATTACCATAGCTGCCATAGTCATAAAAATCTTCTTCATAACTTTTTCTTTTAAATATTAATGTCTTTTGTGTTTCAAATCTATGTTGCAAAGATATTATCTATTTTTAAATCCGCAAAATAAAATTGTAATTTTAGTTAATCATAAAGAATTATAGAACAATAAAAATGTAATTAATAGATTTAAATCAATAAATAGTGGTAGATTTCGCCATACGATTGTGATGTCCGCCCCACACTACAGCCAATAAAACAACCAGCAAGGAGGAGTTTGTCCATAATCTTTACTAACTTTGCACCTACATTTCACATATAAGAACACATATAAAAGAAACCATACAATGCGTAAACTCCGTACTATAGAAATGCAGCGTCTGACGGTGGACGAGTTTCATGAGGCCAAGAAGCTCCCCCTTATCGTCGTTCTTGACGACGTGCGCTCGCTCCACAACGTCGGCTCCGTATTCCGCTCATCAGACGCTTTCCGCGTGGAAGCGGTGTATCTCTGCGGCATCACAGCCACTCCACCCCACCCCGAAATCCACAAGACAGCGCTCGGCGGCGAAGATTCGGTAGACTGGCGCTACTTCCCCACAGCCACCGAAGCCGTGGCAGAGCTTCAGAAAGAGGGCGTCTTCGTCTATTCCATCGAGCAGGTGGAGGGTTCAACAAAGCTCCAGAACCTCTCTCTCGACACCGACCGACGTTACGCCGTGGTGTTCGGCAACGAGGTGAAGGGCGTCCATCAGGAGGTGGTCGACCTTGCTGACGGTTGCCTCGAGATACCGCAGTTCGGCACCAAGCACTCTCTGAACGTCAGCGTAACAGCCGGCATCGTAATCTGGGAAGTGGCAAAGCAGTTCATTGCAGGAAGCAGTTCCGAATTTTGAGTTACGAATTTTGAGTTTTGAATTATTCTCGGCTTCGCCTGCGATTGTGAATTATTCAATTTTGAGTTGGCTGAATACGTCCTATCAATTCAAAACTGAACAATTCATAATGCGCCTTGGCGCACAATTCCTAATTCAAAACTCAAAAATCCTAACTCTTCGGCGGTTCCACCGAAGACAATATTTGCATTTCTAACGCTCAATACTCCTCGTTCAGCGCACTAAGAAAGTAAGCGTATCCGCGATGCTAGTATATACATGTCAAAAAAATATCGCTCAAGCTTTTATTCTTGAGCGATATTTTTTTGTTTCCATTTGTCCGGCAGCAATTCCCGGTACTTGCTTATCGGTGTTCTTGGCGGCAGTGTTGCCGCTTTGTTGATAACATCGGATATATATTCAAAGAAGTTAACACCTTGCAGTCTGCAGGAGCATGCAAGCGAATAGAACATAGCTGCCCGTTTGGCACCAGTATGCGACCCGAAGAAAAGAGAGTTTCTTCGGGATAATGATATGTATCTGTTGAGTCGTTCCACAAGATTGTTGTCCAGATGGTAATCTCCTCTTGTGAAGATATTCATCAGGGCATCCCACTCGTT
>ERZ894223.254-NODE-254-length-55339-cov-11.376131_pt1 | contig 55339 bp, 49 predicted proteins | sample MGYA00380293_ERZ894223 | MGnify/ENA primary metagenome ERZ894223 (study PRJEB32331, sample SAMN06328445) | human gut metagenome | biome: human gut microbiome; feature: stool | host: Homo sapiens | collected 2014-11-05 ...
CCATTTTTCTTCTTCGTGCCATAAAAAAATCCTCCTGAATTGATATTTATTTTAACATCAATCCAAGAGGATATATAGCTCTTTTAGAGTTTACACAGAATTAATTACAGTCTCTAAATATGTTTGGAGAAAATAACATTTTCGTTCATCCTTGTCGCATTGCTTGTCAAATTGCTTCATCCATTACATATCATTCATTTTTCATATAATGATTTGGCTCAGCAGCTATATCAAAATGCTCTTCTGTCGGGTATTTGTAAATTATTTTTTTATGTTTCTCTCCAATGCCTGTCACCGGATTATCAGCATTATCCGTCCAAAGTTCACATTGACTAATCACTATACTGATTGCAAAATCGTAATCTTCAGGTGGATAATCATACTTCTTCAACAAACGCTTTACCATCTTACGCATGGTAGCTCGTGCGGTTTCCTTCTTCTGCCAGTCAATTGTCCGGTTTTTACGAAGCATTTCTGTCAATTCCTTTGTCAACGCAATAAGCTGATCATTCTGGTAAAAGTCTTTGATGTGTTCCGGTTTTGTAAGTGCATCGTAAAACGCTAATTCTTCCTGTGTCAATCCTAACTTCTGACCGCTTTTATAAAGATTCGTTATTTCTTCCGCTGTTTTAAGTAATTCTTTTATTACTTCTTCATTTGTAATCAAGCCATTATAGTATGAATTCATTAATTGCGTAATTTTCTCCGAAAACTTCTGTGACTGAACTACGTTCGTCCGTTTATACATGGATACTTGCTCCGCCATTAATTTTTTCAAAATTTCCACAGCAATGTTTTTCTCTTTCATCCTGCTGATTTCATCCAACACTGCCGGATCAAATAGGCTGAAATTTTCACCCGTTTTGCTGCTATCAAATAAATTAATAACACCTTCACTTTGAACCGCTGATTTCAACAATTCATTGATCTGTGCATTAATTTCTTTCAATGACAAACTTTTGCCACCAGAACCACTATAAGTAATCTTCACAACAGTAGAACGAACCGCTTCCATATATGCAGCTTCATGCCGTTCCTGTTCCGTTGTCAAACTGGAACAAAGTGAATTTGCCTGTTTCAAAAGCATAGCTTCTTTCAGAAAAAGTTCCTTTCTGTGCGGTGCTCTTGCATCAAGGACAAAATTGACGCCTCCTGTAATCAATTTTGCCATGACCAGTGGTGTACCACCGAAAAATCCACTAAAATCAAATCCATGAAGCAAATCTTTGCATACCTGTAATTTTTCCTGGAATTTCGGATAAGCCACCTTCGCAATATTCATATCGCCATACTTTGACTGATCCCGTTTCGTATATTCTTTCATTGCGGCTTTCAATGCTGACGCTATTCCGACATAATCAACAATCAGTCCGCCCTCTTTATCCTTAAAAACACGATTTACTCTGGCGATTGCCTGCATCAGATTATAACCATGCATTGGCTTATAAATATACATAGTCGCCAATGATGGTACATCAAATCCCGTCAGCCACATATCAACCACAATCGCAATTTTCATCGGATCATCATTGTCCTTAAACTTTCTTGCCAGTTCTTCTTTGTGCGCTTTGGTTCCTATAATTTCTTTCCAATCTTCCGGATCATTATTGCCACCGGTCATTACCACACCTATCTTTTCTTTCCATGTCGGACGCATTTTCAAAATCTGCCGGTAAATCTTCATTGCAATCGTTCTGGAATAAGCAACAATCATTGCCTTTCCTGTCAACAAATTTGCCCGATATTTTTCATAATGCACCACAATATCTCCGCAAAGAGATTCTATTGTAGAATCTGCTCCGAGAACGCTTTCCATCTGGCCAAGCATTTTTTTACTTTTTTCAATCGTTGCAGAATCCGACTGATGTTCCAACACATCATATGTGGAATCAATCAATGCCAATGTATTTTGATCCAATTTTAAATGAACTACACGACTTTCATAATATACTGGTCGTGTTGCCCCATCTTCAACCGCCTGTGTCATATCATAGATATCAATATAATCACCAAATACCTCCCTGATATTCCTATCTTTGGAAGAAATCGGTGTCCCTGTGAATCCGATAAAAGTAGCATTTGGCAATGCATCATGTATTACTCTGGCATTTCCCACTACTGTCCGCGCTTCTTTTTCGCCAGCTTCATTCTCTGATATTACAATTCTCTCATCAAATCCATATTGACCACGATGTGCTTCATCTGCCATAACCACAATATTTCTACGTTCAGACAGTGGCTTTTCACCACGTTCGAACTTAAACATTGTTGTAAAAATAATACCATTCGCACTTCTGCCATCCAACAATGACTTCAGATGTTCTTTGCTCTCAGCCTGCACCGGTGTCTGCCTCAAAAAATCTGCGCACTGTGAGAACTGCGTATATAACTGGTCATCCAAATCAATGCGATCCGTCATAACAACAATTGTCGGACTGTCCAATGCTTCCTGAAGCAAATGTGCATAAAATACCATAGATAGTGATTTTCCAGATCCCTGTGTATGCCAAAAAACTCCACCCTTACCATCCGTTTTTGTAGCTACTTTTGCTTTCTCTATTGCTTTCCGTACAGCAAAATACTGATGGTATCCCGCCAACACTTTAAAACGTCCAGAGCCACTACCGGAAAACAAAATAAAATTCTTCAAGAGATCCAGCAGGCGTTCTTTCTGAAACATGCCTTCATAAAAAGTATCAAATTGTGCATATGCAGTATCTTCATAGTTTCCATCTTTTGTCTTCCATTCCATAAAACGATCCAGGCCAGATGTAATCGTTCCAGCCTTATTTGTAGACAAATCACTGATTACACAGATGGCATTATAAATAAACATAGACGAAATATCCTGCATATAATTTCTAATCTGATTATATGCATTCTCAGCATCCACTTCATCTTTTGCCGGACTTTTCAACTCCATTAAAACAAGTGGCAACCCATTAATAAAAAGTATAATATCCGGTCGACGATTGTTTCCATTTTCCAAAAATGTAAACTGATTTACCACATAAAATGTATTATTTTTTACATTCTCATAATCTATCAATCGAACAATCGATGCCTGTTCTTCTCCTTTTACAAAAAACTTAACAGTAATTCCATTTTGAATATAATCCATGAAAAGTATATTTTTTTGCAATAGACTTCCCGTATCAAATATTCGTAGTTTTGCTATCGCTTCCTCAATTGCATCCAACGGCAAGCCTCGGTTAATGCGCACCAAACAATCTCTCAGCATAAAATCTAACAGCGGACTGGAATAATCGCGCTCCAGATCAGGTGCATAGAGATGTTCGTATCCCATATTTTCAAACAATTCTATGATGGCTTGTTCGTATGTATCTTCTGTAAATATTGCTGACATAACTTCTCCCTCTCACACAATGCCATTTCCTTTATATCCAAAAGTTCTTTTTCTTCCTCTTGTTTTTGATATATTTCCCCTTTTTTTACAAGCATCAACGTATTTTCTAAATCGTCAATATTAGAATACGTTTTCGCTGGCTGTGTTCCTTCTAATATTCCCAATACCATGCTGGTAATATCTAATGCACATTCTATTGCTTGTTTTATTTGCGGATATGTTATAGGATTCTGATCTACTATACTTTCATCGATCATTTCAATTTTGTCATTGTGTGCATAGACTTTATTTCTTTGCATTCGTATATTTTCCGTAACTTTTTTTAACGAATTAATCTTTTTTATATAAAGATCTAGCAAATCATGAAATGTCACATTCACATAAATATTTGAACTTTCTGGCATACCAAATATTCTAAAAATGTCACTCTGGTATTTTACCTCGTCTTTGAAAAATATTTTTTCATCTTCTTTCAATATATGTTGATATGGAACCTCGTCTTTGTAATCTTGTCCATCACATGTATACTCAATAAATTCTTTACATTCCAAAAATATTTTTTCATTATTCTTACATGTTTCCAAGAAATCTCCTATGGAAAAAGCATCTCTGGTTTTATCATAAAGCTTTGCGACTTCCATAAAACAGGCTTTTTGTAACGCTTCGTACACCACACTATAAAAAGCAGGTGATATATTCAATTCATTTATATACCGTGAGTGACACTCTTTATACTGCTGCATAATCAAATAATATGCGTTTGCATCAAATGCTTCTTGATGTAATTTTTTTGCTATTTTTATCAATTTTTCTTTTTCCATATATTTCCCCACTTGTTATATAAATGAGAATTTAGCGGCTTAAATATCTATGGCAGAGACGTCGATTTCACCCGACATCAATTTTGGCAAAATACTATCTCTGAGCATGTTTAGTGTTTTATTCTCATTCGTCAAAGTAATTATTTGCTTGATTAATGGATTAGCTATCTCATTATAATTGCTTAATTGCTCAACAGTTGGAAGAATAATAGGCATTTTACGGAGCTCACCAAGACTTATGTATTTTTGTGTACTTCCTGCAAGTGTTTTCTCAATATGTTGCATTGTTTTTTTGCTCTTTAAATAGGCCAAGATAAATGCATAAAGCTCTGGTCGCTTTGATGTTTTAAATAGACCAACGTTTTTTATCGCGTAGGTTACTGGATTTTCAATAACAAGCGATACTAAACCAACAGTACCTATCATACTTAGTAAAATGTCATACGTATCCACAGCACTACGTTCGTTTATCTTATTGTAGTCTGCCTGTGATATGAGATTACACGAAGTTAAGTCGACGCCAAATGGCAATAAATGTTTAGAAGTCACTAATGGGAAGCCGTTTTCTTTAGGTTTAGGTGAATCATGGGTTCCATCTCTAACCTCTATGACAGATGAGAGCTCGATTGTTTCACCTTTCAGGTCATAGGTCAATTGGTCATATAACAGTTGCAGTTGCTGCTCTAAATTCTCATTTATTTTTATATTTAATTCAATCTTAGCATCCAAATCCGAAAGCAAGGATGCTATTTTTTTCTGGCAATCAAAATCTGGAATATCTACCTCAATGTCATCAAATGTATTTCTTGTGATAGTATCAAATACCGATCCATGAGTTTGTTTTTTCAAAACATTAACATTATACTTGATAAGATAATACAAAAAGTCGCTTACTATTAAATCACTTTTTGCTCTAAGTCCATAACATGATTGATTAAATGCCATCGGGTATGGAACACTTGCAACTTCACCAACTGTCCCCCGGGCAGAAATAATCATGTCACCCTTATCTAAGAGCTTTGTTGTCGAATTTTCTAATCCTTCTTTTGTGATGCTTTTTTCTGTTCGATATACATAACGGTAATCATTGTTAAAATCCTTAACAGATAGCCACGGTATATCTCCATTCCAATATTCTGGCTTCGATGTTTTAGGTGTACCTCCACCGATAACATCCATCACCTCAGACAATTTATATTTCATACCCAATTGCCCCCAGCTTTTTCCGTATCTCATCCTCCAACTCATGACTTTTCGCAAATAATTCTGAAAGTTCCGTTGTCAAACGAGTCATCTTCTCTTCGAAAGGTTCTCCATCATCTTCCTGTTCTTCGATACCAACATAACGCCCCGGAGTAAGAATATAATCCTGCTTCTCAATTTCTTCCATATCTACTGCTGCACAAAATCCTTTGACATCTTCCATCGTGCCGTCTACAAATTCCTGATAGGTATCTGCAATCTTCTTGATATCTTCATCCGTAAGTTCTCGCAGTTTACGGCTAACCATCGTTCCCATTTTTCGTGCATCAATAAATAATGTCTTTCCTGTCTGCTTTTTCTGCTTATTCAGGAACCACAATGACACCGGAATCTGTGTGGTGTAAAATAACTGTGTTGGCATTGCAACAATACATTCAACTAAATCTGCATTGATAATATTTTTCCGAATCTCACCTTCACCACCAGATTGTGAAGAAAGTGAACCATTTGCAAGTACCATACCGATTCGTCCTGCTGGTGCAAGATGATAGATCATATGCTGCAGCCATGCAAAGTTGGCATTTCCTGCTGGCGGCATACCATACTGCCAACGAACATCTTCCTTTAATTTATCAGCACCCCAATCTGACAGGTTAAATGGTGGATTTGCCATAATATAATCTGCACGCAAAGTTGGATGGCGATCATCTAAAAATGTATCCGCTGCATAACTGCCTAAATCTGGTTCAATTCCACGAATTGCCAGATTCATCTGCGCCATTTTCCATGTTGTAGGGTTGGAATCCTGACCATAAATTGAAATATTACTGATATTTCCGCTATGATTCTCGACAAATCTTGCCGACTGTACAAACATACCTCCGGATCCGCAACATGGATCATACACTCTTCCTTTGAATGGTTTTAACACTTCTACTAATGTACGAACCACACAGGATGGTGTAAAGAACTCTCCGCCACGTTTTCCTTCCTGCTCTGCAAACATAGATAAGCAATATTCATAAGTTCGTCCTAAAATATCCTTTTCACTTCCATGCTCAACCATTTGAATATTGGTAAATAAATCTACCACATCCCCCAAACGACGTTTATCTAACTCTGGACGTGCAAAATTTTTCGGAAGAATATCTTTCAGTCTTTTATTTTCCTTTTCAATCGCCCGCATAGCATCATCAATAATTGTACCGATTTCAGGTGTATGTGCATTTGCTGCAATTTCACTCCAGCGTGCTCCCGCTGGTACAAAAAAGATTCCTTCTGATGTATACTCATCGATATCTTCCTCGAACCCATCGCCTTCCTCAACCAATGCCTGATACTTTTCATCAAACCGATCCGAAATATATTTCAGAAAGATAAGACCTAATACTACATTTTTATATTCAGATGCATCCATATTTCCGCGCAACACGCAGGCCGCATCCCATATTTGTTTTTCAAATCCAATATCTGCTGTATTTTTACCAGCCATTTGTTTTCCTCTAACTTTCATTTTTATTTTTCATCAATACATATATTGTTTACTAATCAATTTTAACAATATTTATTTTTTCATCTTGCATATCAACTTTATACTGAGTTTGTTTTTCCATTTTTATATTATGTAACTTAAAATATTTTCTTATCATATCAAAATATTCTAAATTTTTTTCTGTTGGTATAACATTGGCTAAAGCCGTTCCTACTTCAGTCAGCATAACATTCCCCATTAACAATTGATTTTCTTCATACCCGCTTATAATCTCTAGTTGATCATCAACCAACATCAATACCCTATTTCCAGATATTTTCAAAACATATCCGCCTATATGTCCAAATCGTAATAATCCAAGAGATTCTAATTCATTTAAAGCACTAAAAGATACACCTTGTTTCGATAAACTCTCTCTATTTTTATCGTAAGGTACAAACACTATTTGATTCGTTTCACCCGGCTCACCTGTTTCCGCTATTTCAGAGAATAATATTTTCATGCCACATATCTTCTTAAATACTAAAGCCAATTCTGGGGTTATTTCCGACAGTATTCGAATCATACTAGTAGGTGTTTTTCCTGGTTTTTCAAATTCCTTTGCTAATATTTTCCCCCATATTACTTGTATTTCTTCTTGAGATACAAATTTTGCCGAATCCATAAAACGATCCAGCCACTCTTCATTTACCATTGATTTTCTCGAAAAATCAGTCTCAGGAATTGCATTATTAATTGCTATTTCTGCTATTGTTCGTTGATTTTTAATTTGTTTTAATTCTTTTTTTGCATTTAACAAATAATATAGCTTTGCTTCAACGGATAAATTTGATTTTTCTAATTCTTCAGCATACATATCCACTGCTCGTTTATTCAACCCTATATACGGAAATAGCATTCCACACAATATCATCGTATTTTCACTGTCTATAACCTTTTCAGTAACAGTTTCTATCAATTTATCAATAGCCATTTATTCTTCCTCTTTTATTATAAATCAGTTAGCTTATTTATATATTATACAGCTTGTTCAACTTTCCCGCCACTATAATCAAACTATTTTTCTTCGTATTTACACAAAAGTATCCGCATTTGCAAGTTTTCTAACCCACTTATATAAATCTAGTTAAAAAGGATTTTTCCACGCAAAAAAAGGAGCTGAGATTTCTCTCAACTCCTTCATTTCATTACATATTCTGCTAATTAGTCAACTGCGATGATCTCTTTTTTATTGTAAGAACCGCAAGCTTTGCATACTCTGTGCGGAACCATGAGCTCGCCACATTTGCTGCATTTTACTAAAGTCGGAGCAGACATTTTCCAGTTTGCTCTTCTTCTATCTCTTCTACCTTTGGAAGATTTATTTTTTGGACAAATAGACATTTCGTTACACCTCCAATTTATCTGAATCTAAGTGAATTGTTCTGAATCACACTCAGTAGATTATACACAGAACAGCACTTCCTGTCAACAGATTTTTTGTATTTTGTGTAATAAAGTTTCATTTCACACGCGCCATTTGCAAAACGCCCTTCGGGCTTCTCCGTAGCTACGCTCCTATTTTTGCTCATAAAAAGGCGCTCCCTTCATCACTATGTATTCAGGTAATTCCTCATGCAAGCATGGTCATTACCAGAATTCATGTGATGAGTGAACTGAAACAATTACTTTACTAATGCTACTGTCTCTCTTGCAATTGCAAGTTCTTCGTTTGTCGGGATTACACAAACTGTTACTTTGGAATCCGGAGTGGAGATTACGATATCATCGCCTCTCTTGCCATTTGCTTCCTCATCTACAGTAATTCCAAGGTATCCAAGGTATGCTAATACTTTAGAACGAACGATCGGCGCATTCTCACCGATTCCTGCTGTAAATGCGATTACGTCTACACCATTCATTGCTGCTACGTAAGAACCGATGTATTTTGCTACGCGGTAGCTGAATACTTCGATAGCTGCTGTTGCGCGCTCGTTTCCAGCTTCCATACCTTCCTCAAGGTCACGGAAATCACTGGAAAGTCCGGAAATACCCTGTACACCTGATTTTTTGTTTAATACGTTCATAACGCCTGCGATATCAAGATTCTCTTTTTTAGCGATAAACTCCATGATCGCCGGATCAATGTCACCGGAACGTGTTCCCATTACAAGACCTTCCAACGGTGTAAGACCCATAGATGTATCTACACATTTGCCGTTTAATACCGCACTGATGGAAGCACCGTTTCCAAGGTGAGCAACGATGATCTTGGAATCGTTAAGATCTTTGCCAAGGAACTCAGCAACATGTTTGGATACGAAGCTGTGACTTGTTCCGTGGAAACCGTATCTTCTTACTTTATATTTCTCATAGTACTCATATGGAAGTCCGTAGAGGTATGCTTTCTCCGGCATTGTCTGATGGAAAGCGGTATCAAATACACCAACCATCGGTACACCTGGCATCAGTTCCTGGCATGCATGGATACCGATTAAGTTTGCCGGATTGTGAAGTGGTGCAAGGTCATTACACTCTTCTACTGCTGCAAGCATCTCCGGTGTGATCACTGCAGAAGAAGCAAATTTCTCGCCACCGTGTACGATACGGTGTCCAACTGCATTTACTTCTGCAAGGCTTGCGATTGCGCCTGTTTTCTCATTTACAAGAGCGTCAAGTACAAGCTGGATAGCTTCTTTATGTGTAGGCATCGGTGCCTCTGTAATCTCTTTGTCAAGACCTGCTTTCTGATATGTAAGTCTTCCGTCAATACCGATTCTCTCGCAAAGTCCTTTTGCAAGTACTGCCTCTGTGTCAGAGTTGATCAGCTGATATTTCAGTGATGAACTACCACAGTTGATTACTAATACGTTCATTATTTATGTTCTCCCTTCATTTTTCCTTTGACTTTTCGTCAAAATACCTGTCCTATCCATTATATCTCAATTTTTTTGTTTCGCAAGAGGTTACCAAATGGTTTTTTGTAAGTTTTTCCTCTTGCATCTGTTTTCATACACTGGTTTTTAGTCAAAAAGTCAAATCTCCTCTGTTTCCCTCACAAATATGTTTGTTTTTCTGCATCTTTCATGCTATGCTTTTTCCTATAATAAAATGTAGACTGTACGTCTGCATTGTTACAACGGTCACTTTATCCGCATGACAAACAATCAGAAAGATTCAGGAGTATCAGATACAATGAATGTCACAGGAATTATCGCAGAATATAATCCGTTTCACAACGGACATGCTTTTCATATAGAAGAAACAAGAAAAAATACGGACGCCGATTACTGTATTGCTGTTATAAGCGGCAGCTTTGTCCAACGTGGAGCCCCGGCTCTGGTAAATAAATATGACCGGACAAAAATGGCACTTGAACATGGCATTGATCTTGTCATTGAACTGCCTGTAATTGCTGCCACTTCCAGTGCGGAAACGTTTGCTCAGGGAGGTGTCTGCCTGTTGGATAGCCTCGGCGTAGTATCTCATATCAGTTTTGGTGCCGAAGCAAACACAACTTCGGATATCGATATGCTGGACAAACTGGCTGATTTTTTTGCATTTGAGCCACCCGCATTTCAGAAATATCTGGATCTGGAATTAAAATCCGGATGCAGTTTTCCAGCTGCCCGGGCAAAAGCAGCTGTTCTTTGTTTGCAGCAGATGGCTTTCGATTCGATGAATACAGACACAGTTGCTCAGCTTGAACGATTGCTTGCTTCTCCGAATAATATTCTTGCCATCGAATATATGAAAGCCATTCGTCGTCAGAACCTTAAATTGACACCGTCTGTTGTTACACGAAATGGTGCAGGTTATCATGATACTGATACAGATACAGAACTTGCCAGTGCTTCTGCCCTGCGTAAGTTTATTTTTCAGGATAATTCCTGCCAGGAAACTGATCCCGAAGCGCTGAATCAAATGCTGACGCGTACGGTTCCTGATTCCGTTCGTGAACTGCTGCTGACTGCGCATAAAAACCATACTTTTTTGCAGGAAGATGATTTTTCTGACCTGTTATATTATGAGCTTCGCCGCAAGTTTCTGCATTCGGCTTTCTCTGATTCCGATACCGAATGCAGCGATTTGGAAAAACGTATTGCAAATAACTTAGAAACTTTCACCTGCTGGTCTGATTTTGTATCAGATTTAAAAACGAAAAACCAGACCTATACAGCCATCAGCCGTCATCTGCTGCATGCCTTCCTCGGCATTGATGCAGAACTTCTGGCTGCTGCAAAGAACTGTCATTATGCACCATATGCCCGCATTCTAGGTTTTCGAAAGGATGCTTCGCCTTTATTAAAGGAATTGCAGGAGCACAGTCAGATTCCGTTGCTGCGCAAAATTGCAAAGGAACGTCAGTCACTGACACCGGAACAGCAACAACTTCTGGATCTTGATGTTTATGCCAGCGATCTGTACAATCGTATCCTGTTTTCAAAAACCGGTATCCAACGAAAAAATGAATATCGTCAGCCTCTGATCATCTTATAATCTACTTTTCAAGCGGAACGCACGAGAGACTTGGTGCGTGATTCCGGTCAGCGTAAGCCGGTTGGATTGCAGAGATACACAGAATCACTGCAATCCAACACATCTTTTGCATTTTCAATACTATTTCGCGCATATTCCATGACGCCATTGGCTTACTATCTTGCAACAAATCTTGCATAATGTACAATTTCTTCTCGCTTTTGCATTATTTAGAATCATTTCCTTCATTTTTACTCGTTATTTATTTAACATTGTCATTATTTTATATTTTTTTGAATTATTTTATTTTTTCTCTTGCATTTTTCTTTCAATTTCCATATACTTTTAAACATGGTGTCAAACATTCGGCACTGAGGGGAAAATTTTCAATAATTAAGAAAGAGTTAAATCAAAGGAGTATGACACATGAACAATCAGGTACAGATCAGAAAATTTAAAAAAGTTCTGGTAGCAAATCGTGGCGAGATCGCCATCCGTGTATTCCGAGCCTTAAATGAGCTGGGAATCACAACCGTCAGCATTTATTCCAAGGAAGACCGTTATGCACTCTTCCGTTCCAAAGCAGATGAATCTTATCCGCTGAATCCGGAAAAAGGTCCGATCGATGCCTATCTCGATATTGATACGATCATCAAGATTGCGCTGGCAGCTAATGTCGATGCTATCCATCCGGGCTATGGATTTTTATCAGAGAATCCGGATTTTGTAGATGCCTGTGAGCGAAACGGCATTGTATTTATCGGACCTTCCAGCCAGATCATGAATGCAATGGGCGATAAGATTTCTTCCAAAAAAATGGCCATTGATGCGCAGGTACCGATTATTCCCGGTGTTGATTACGCGATCAAAGATATTGACACAGCAACAAAAATTGCAGCAGAAGTTGGTTTTCCGATTATGCTGAAAGCTTCCAACGGTGGTGGCGGACGCGGTATGCGTATCGTAAACACGATGGAAGATCTGGAAAAAGAGTTTAATGAAGCAAAAAATGAATCCAAGAAAGCATTCGGTGACGACAAGATCTTCATTGAGAAATACCTGCGTGCACCAAAACATATCGAAGTACAGATTTTAGGTGATAATTACGGAAATGTCGTTCATCTGTATGACCGTGACTGTTCCGTACAGCGCCGGCATCAGAAAGTGGTAGAATATGCACCTGCATTTTCTATCCCGGATGAGACCCGTCAGATTATTTTTGACTCTGCGATCCGCCTTTCCAAAGCAGTTGGCTACCGCAATGCAGGTACTCTGGAGTTCCTGGTTGATGCAGACAACAATCCATACTTTATCGAAATGAATCCTCGTATCCAGGTGGAGCATACTGTCAGCGAGGAAATCACAAATATTGACCTGGTACAGTCTCAGATTTTGGTAGCGGAAGGTTATCCGCTTGATTCAGATGAGATCAATATCAAATCTCAGGACGATGTTCACTGCGATGGTTACTCCATCCAGACCCGTGTCACCACTGAGGATCCTGCAAATAACTTTATGCCGGATACCGGTGAGATCACTGTTTACCGTTCCGGTTCCGGTAAAGGAATCCGTCTGGATGGTGGTAATGCCTACACGGGAGCTGTCATCTCACCTTACTACGATAGCCTTCTGGTAAAAGCAATCTCCCACGACCGCACGTTTGCCGGTGCTGTTCGCAAATCCATTCGTACCTTACAGGAAATGCGTATCCGTGGCGTAAAAACAAATATTCCGTTCCTGATCAACGTACTGCATCATCCGACCTTTGTTGCCGGAAAATGCTATACTACCTTCATTGAGGAAACACCGGAGCTGTTCCAGCTCACACAGAGTCAGGACCGTGCAACCAAAATCATTGAATTCATCGGTGACCGTATTGTCAACTCCCAGAAAGGTCAGAAACCGCACTATGAAAACCGTGTGCTTCCGAAACTGGATCAGAGCAAACCGGTATACGGTGCCCGTGACGAATTCCTGAAGCTTGGTGCAGAAGGTTTTATGCAAAAAATTCTGAAAGAAGATAAATTATATGTAACAGATACTACTATGCGTGATGCACAGCAGTCTCTGATGGCAACACGAATGAGAAGCAAAGACCTGTGCGGTGCTGCCTATGCTACAAACGCATACATGCAGAATGCTTTTTCTGTCGAAGCATGGGGCGGTGCTACCTACGATACTGCATACCGTTTCTTAAAAGAGTCTCCGTGGAAACGTCTGGAACTTCTCAGAAACCGTATGCCAAACACTCTGATCCAGATGCTGCTGCGTGCTTCTAATGCCGTTGGATACAGCAACTATCCGGACAATGTTGTTCAGGAGTTTATTAAAATCTCCGCTTCCCATGGTATCGATGTGTTCCGTATTTTTGATAGTCTGAACTGGGTTGAAAATATGAAAATGCCGATTGATGAGGCATTAAAAACAGGTAAGATCGTTGAAGGAACCATTTGTTATACCGGCGATATCACAAGCCCGAAAGAGACAAAATACACGCTGGATTATTATGTAAATATGGCCCTTGAACTGGAATCCTTAGGATGTCATTCCATTGCCATCAAAGACATGGCAGCACTCTTAAAACCGCGTGCTGCAAAAGAGCTCGTAACTGCTTTGAAGAAAGAACTTCATGTGCCGCTCCATCTGCATACACACGATTCTACCGGAAATGGTGTGAGCACTGTTCTGATGGCCGCCGAGGCAGGTGTAGATATCGTGGATCTGGCCATTGAATCCATGTCTTCCATGACAAGTCAGCCTTCCATGAATGCGGTTGTAGAAGCTCTGCGGGGAAGCAAACGTGATACGGGTCTCGATTTTGAGGAACTGGATGAGCTCAGCCGCTACTACGGCCGCATCCGTAAAGTTTACGAGCAGTTTGAAAGTGATATGAAAGCTCCGAATGCCGAAATTTACAAATATGAAATTCCTGGTGGACAGTATTCCAACCTTTTGGCTCAGGTTACAAGCATGGGTTCTGCAGATGAATTTGAATCCATCAAAGCATTATACAAAGATGCCAATGATCTGCTTGGAAATATCGTAAAAGTTACTCCGACTTCGAAAGCTGTTGGTGATCTGGCCATCTTTATGTTTAAAAATGGCCTGACAAAAGAAAACATCCTGACTGCAGGTGCAGGACTTTCTTATCCGGATTCTGTCGTCTCCTACTTCCAGGGTATGATGGGACAGCCTTACGGCGGATTCCCGAAGGAGCTTCAGAAAATCGTTCTGAAAGACATTGAACCGCTGACAGACCGCCCGGGTAAATCTCTCCCACCAGTTGATTTTGAATCCATCAAAAAGCATCTGGTTGAGAAATATAATTATGGTGATAAATCGGAAGAAGTCATGAACCAGAAAGCGATCAGCTATGCCCTGTATCCGAAGGTTTATGAAGATTACTGCGAGCATTTCCAGATGTACAATGATGTAACCCGTCTGGAAAGTCATGTTTACTTCTACGGATTACGCAAAGGCGAAGAGACTTACCTGAATATCGGTGAAGGAAAACAGCTTCTGATCAAATATCTGGAGGAAGGTGAACCGGATGAAAATGGTGTCCGCACTCTTACGTTCCAGGTAAATGGTATGCTTCGTACTGTCAAGATCCAGGATAAGAATCTTGAGATCAAAGCTGACCGCAAGCTGAAAGCTGACAAGACAAACCCGCAGCATCTTGGTTCTTCTATCCCAGGTACAGTTGGAAAAGTTCTTGTAAAAGAAGGCGATGCCGTAACAGAAAACATGCCACTTCTCACTGTAGAGGCCATGAAAATGGAGACAACTGTTGTATCCAAGATTACCGGTACCGTCGACAAGATTTATGTTCAGCAGGGAGATACCGTATCACAGGATGATCTGTTGATATCCTTCCATATTGCGAAATAAGGTGTAACGTCCGAAACCGAAATTAGTATAAAGAAAACAACATAGCAGACACGGGCGCTTTTCTATCGTCTTGCTATGTTGTTTTCTTTTTACATTTTTTCGTTTTCTACGTTATGGAGCCGCTAGCGCAACAGATTCTGCTTACACGCCCTTATGAATGGCATCAGCTCCATAACGCTTTTTTATTTTTGCGATCGCATCGTCTAAACTTGCCAGTTTTTTCTGTTTCTGTGCTTCTTTTTCACGCCTCAGTTCTTCCTTTTTTTCCTGCTCCTGATACCTTGCCAGATCGAACAGACTGATCTGTGTCGGTTCTTCTTCATCCTGCAATTTTGTGGTTCGGATTCCAAGCAGACGAATTGGTTCACCATCCCAGAGTTCATCAAACAGCTGACAGGCACACTGATAGATTTCCGCTTCCTCTGCTGTCGGTGTCAGTATCGTTGTCTGGTGTGATACGGAACGAAAAGATGCATATTTGATCTCCGTGCTGATCTGTGCTGCCAGAAAATGATGTTTTTTCAGGCGCACTGAGACACTGGTCGCCAGTTCTTTTAATACAGCGTATGCCTCTTCTTCTGTCTCTGCATTGTTTGCCAGTGTCGTGGAATTTCCCACACCCTTTGCTTTTGGTCTTTCTTTTACAACCTGTCCTTCATCGATGCCGTTTGCGTAATTCCAGAGCATTCCACCATGGCTTTTCAGCCAGCTTTCTACTACTGCCTTATCCGTATGCGCCAAATCTCCAATGGTACGGATTCCCATTTTCTGTAGTAGTTTTGCACTGCTTTTTCCACACATATGTAAGGAACCAATTGGCAATGGCCAGAGTTTTTTCTGGATTTCACTTACATATAAAGTGTGAACCAGATTTGGCTTTTTGAAATCCGATGCCATTTTTGCCAATACTTTTCGATCTGAAACTCCAACATTTACTGTAAACCCAAAGGTATCATATACACTGTCCTTGATATAAGCTGCTGCTGCCTCCGGATTCGGAAACTGACTTCGAATTGGTTCAAAAGACATATAACACTCATCGATGCTGACCTGCTCAATTTCGTCACAGATACTACGCAGGTGACGCATCAGTTTCTGGCTCATTTCGCGATAATAGGTGTGATCCGGTGGAACCATCACAAGTGTCGGACACTTTTGAAATGCACTGGCAACGGTTTCCGCCGTCTGAATTCCAAAGGCTTTTGCCGGAATGGATTTCGCAACGACGATTCCATGGCGGGTTTCCTGATCTCCACCTACAATGGATGGAATCGTGCGCAAATCCAGTTTGCTTCCATTTTGTAATTCCCGCAATGCACTCCAGCTTAAATAGGCAGAATTTACATCAATGTGAAAAATAATAGAATTATCGTTTATTATCATAGTATCTCCCAATGCCCACTATATCCACTGCCAATATACTTAATATTATTCATCTCCTTTATATGTCGCTTTATCGTCCTTGTACTTACCTCTAATATTTTTGACATTTGTTCTGTACTTACCTTACCATCTATCTTTATTAAATTTATAATCTGTGTATCCAAATCATTTGAATTAACATCTTGAGTGACATCTTGAGTGACATCAAGTTCTAGCTTTTTATCATATTCTGTTGCCTCTCCAATTAAATCTCTAATATTCATATAGATACTCACCCTCTACATTTTCTTTTTTATAACTGTGCCTTTATCCATGTCGCTAATTTTTTTCGCTTATATTTTTTAGCAAAATCAATTGGCTGCTTCCCATCAAATGTATGTAATTTTAAATCTACTGCCGGCAGCTTCATCCAAATATCATATAGTGGATGCAATTCTTCTTCTGTAAACGGCAACGCCATCATCAGTTCAATCGGAAGTACATTTTTCTCCCCTGCCTGATTAGGATCCGCACCTGCTTCAAACAGTTGTTCACAAAGTTCTGCTGTCTGCAAAACATCGTAATTTTTTCTTCGGAATAACATATGATATGGCCCATCAAAATCTCTGGTTTTCTTTTCTAAAATACAATTTTTCTTTTCCTTACTACATCTTGACAATAAAAACGAAGATATTTCATAGCAGCTTCCCATATCCGGATTAGACAGTGCATAGTATATCAGGCCTCTGTCATAAAAATACTGCATTTCATCATCTTCTCGAAATTTCTGTAAAAATTCTTCTGTTGTTCCCCACGCTGCAATCCACGCAATATCACGTTTTACTATGTGTTGTAACTTGCCTGAGGAATAAACCTTTTGAAAAAGCTCATCAGCAAATAACTCTGTATCAACAATACTTTTCTTCTTTCCGTTTTCTTTTAATGTAATTTGAGGAATTAAATCCGAAATCTGATTCAGATACCCATAGTTTTCAGGATAATTTACCAGTAGTTCGCCATTCTGTTTATGTCCACAACGATATAACTCATATTCTTTGCAGAATGATTTTACATTTGGAAGTGCTATTGTTTCAAACAATTCTGCTCCAAGATAATGCTCTGCCAAAGCGAACAGACCATGTGCAAAAATATTAATCACTTTATTATATTTTTCATTTCCATAGCCGATATATGTAGTATTTTCTGTTACACGCTGTTCTTCTATACAAATTTGTTCTATAAGTTCCGTCAGATTTTCTGTACGTTTTTCCCACAAATCCATAAGATACTGAACAATTAAAATATCATACTTACGCTGTTTTCGTGCCAGAAACTTTTCTGCCAATACAAGTGCTTCATTCATCATCGTTTCATCTTTGTAAAATATTCCCATAAACAGATTCGGAATCGTATCATATGGGACTGCCGTGCCACAAAGGCCAAGACTATGTGGCATCGCTTTTTCCACAAATTCCCTGTCATTACAGGCTAATGCAGTTACAGATACGCCAAAGAACCCCACATGATTACATCCTCCATCTAAAGTTGCACTCGATGAAAAATGCAGGCGGTTTCCCTGATAAATTCCATAGAACATATCGGGAAAATCTCCGCTTTCACAGGACAAACAACTTCCAAGATAACTCAATTCATCCGCAGCATTCCGACATTGTTGAAACAATGTTTCCTGAAATCGAAACGGCTCTGTAAATTCTGGAAGCAATTCAGATTCTTTTTCCTCTATTGAATATATAGACAACATTTTCTTTAACTGTTTTGCTATCTCCTTGCACTGTGTCATAGTTTCTCTCTCCTATTTCCTAAGGCGGACATTCGCAATCCGCTTTCACTACTTGCTCATGAACCCAGCTGCTTTGCGACCTGCGTTCAGATAACGATTTTCTTCCTCAGATAAGTTCACTGTAAATGCACGCAGATTTTCTTCCAATCTGAATGCCTTTGTTGTACTCACAAGCACATATATATTCAAATCCTGTCGGAACATCCATGCAAGTGCAATCTGTGACACGGTGCAGCCTTTTTTCTCTGCCAGCTCTTCACAGTGTGCCAGACGTTCAAAATTATCATGGCACACATAGCCTTTCACGCAAAATGGATCTAATATTTCTGCCGCCTGTGCTTCCTGACTGCTTTTGATCCTGCCTGCCATTAACCCACGCGCCAGACTGGAATACGCGATGATTGGCATCTGATTCTCCTGATACCAGTTTCGGGCCGCTTGGTTCTGTTTTCCGGTTATAGTTACACAGTTGCCACCCCATGGATCAACCACCTGCTCTGCCAATCCAAAATGAGGACTGGAAACAGAAAATCCTTGAAAATGATGCTCTTTAGCATAACGATTTGCTTCTTCAATTCTCTCATGTGTCCAGTTTGATACGCCAAATACTTTGATTTTTCCTTCTTTTTGCAATTCATTTAAAGCATCGATCATTTCACTGACTGGTGTTTTGGGATCATCGCGATGCAAGAGATAGATGTCAATGTAGTCTGTCTGTAATGCCTGTAAGCTCTCAGTCAGTTCTGTCTCGATCACCTTTCGATTTACGCACACCGAACCGTCTGAATCACAATTCCCACATTTACTGATCACCACTACCTGTTCACGATTGTCGCGTCGCTTCATCCAGCCGCCAAGTGATTCTTCTGCCCGTCCATAGCCTCTTGCTGTATCAAATGTATGGATTCCTTTTGCAAACGCTGCATCTAATAGCTCATCTGCATTTTTTCCTTCTATCATCGGACCGATGGCTGTGCCAAAGATCATGCGTGAAACTGGTTTTTCCAGTCCTGGTATTTTGCCATATCTACATAGTTTGCCACTTTCATAAATATCGTTCCCCACGCTATCCCTCTTTTTTCTCAGACTAGTGTTTTCCCTATTGTAACATACTATCTTTTTTCATTCCATTCTTATCTTGACATATATAGATGTTCGATATATATTATATGTAGATAATCTATATAGTGAAATCTGAAACAGGATTCACTTAGATAAAGTTCCATAACCTATTACAAAAGGAGGATTCACTTATGGCAGTAGACAAAAGTCTGATTTCCGGAAGCACTACAATGCTGATTTTACGGCTTTTGGAAGAAAAAGACATGTACGGTTACGAAATGATTGAAACATTACAGGAAAAATCCCAGAATGTATTTCAGTTGAAGGCAGGCACTCTTTACCCGCTGCTTCACTCTCTGGAAGAAAAAGGCTATGTTTCTTCTTACGAAGATTCCATCGGCCAAAAAACACGAAAATATTATTCGCTGACAAAAAACGGAAAAAATTTTCTCTCTCAGAAAAAAGAAGAATGGAAAGAATATTCTTCAGCTGTTGCTAATATCCTGACAGCTGATCGAAATACCATCTTTCCAGTATTGAAACCACAGATGGAGGGCTAGGTATGAGCAAAAAACGATATATGGAACTGCTGCTGGAGCAGATTCGAAACAAACGTGCAAAAGAACTTGTAGCGCATGAAATCACCTCTCACATCGAAGATCAGGAAGAGGCCTACCGCGCTCAGGGACTGACGGCTTATGATGCGGAACGCAGAGCTGTGCTGGATATGGGTGATCCAGTAGAAACAGGAGTGTCACTTGACGCCGTTCACAAACCGAAAATGTCCTGGAGTATGGTCATTCTGACAGCCATGATCTCCCTGCTTGGAGTGTTTACGATTGGAATGATATGCAAGGGAACTTCGGATTTTACAACTATTTCACTGTTAAGAAAACAGATTATTTATCTGATGATCGGATTTGGAATCATGCTTTTTATCTGTAAAACAGATTACAGTCGGATTTTTCAACACTCTGGTATACTGGCCATCCTTTATCTTGTATTTCTTATCTTGCAGGATATGCAATTTGTACGCCTCTTTTCCAATGCGGTAACAATTCCTTATCTGCTCAGTATCCCCATTTTTTGCGGATTACTGTACAAATTTCGAAAACGAAGCTGGTATCATCTGCTGATTCCTGTTGGATTTATGCTTGCATCTATCCTGCTAATGCGTTACCAATGGTTCTTTGCATCTTATAAACTGGTTCTTGTATTTATAAGTGCCGTACTCGTTACTGTGGTAATTTGTAACAATTGGTATCCAGTTCACAAAAGAATCGTTTTACCAATACTCTGGAGTTGCGTAGTTGGCATTCCGACACTTTCCTTACTGGTACCGTACAAATTTCAAAATCTGTTCCCACCGTATGTTTCTGCCCGCATTTCCAACTGGATCTATCCGTTTTCCGTTGAAAATGCAAATCAGTCTATGGTACATGAAGCAATGACAAGAAGTACTTTGTTTGGGCACAGTACGACTTTAATCATGGATCTGAATTCCCTGATCAGTGATTACATGGTCGTAAATGTAACATCACGATATGGTATCATTCCAGCTTGTATTCTTGCTGTTTTATTTATTGTCTTCTGTATTCGTCTGTTTTATCTGGCTTTAAACCAGAAAAATCAACTTGGTATGATTCTTGGACTTGGATGCAGTCTGGTTTTGACCGTAGAAGTTTTCAAATATTTTCTTATGAACCTTGGTTTCATTCCAATGACATACGGATTTCTCCCACTATTTTCCTATGGTGGAAGCGTTACGATCATTTCCTATATATTTGTTGGTATTTTGCTGAGTATCTACCGAAATCAGAATCTCATTGATGAAACCAGACAGAAACACTTGCGTATTCATTTTACAATTGAACAGGAATGACTTATAACGCAAGAAAGTGTGCTATCACGCACTTACACGTTCAATTCCGTTGTCGCACCACCTGAACTATAAACCAGAGGAAAAGGAGTGTAATTTATGCTGCTCACATAAATTACACTCCTTGGTTAATCTCAACTTTCTAATATCACCAATCATCTTATAGATATTAACGTCTTTGCATGCTAATATTTTTCATAATATGGAAATTTGAATACAAAATATATAAACATTATTCTGACTGCTAATTCATATTTTTCCTCTGTAGAGACTAAATTAGTATTTGATAAAAATCTACACATAACATCTTCATTTGTACCCGAGCATAGCGACAATGTTTTTGTGTCCATTTCATATTCTATAATTAAGGTCTCAATAATAGATTTTAATCTACTATCACAGTCAAAATCTATTCCCATTTTCAATACAGAAGTTAAATCTGTTAAAAATCTAATGTCATATTCAGAAATATTCTCTATATCCTTCTTTTGTGAAATAAAGTCGATAAACCATTGTTGATTTATTTTAGTTATTCGGCTTAAAGTATCAACAGTCAACTTTCTTTCAATAATTAACTCTTTAATATCTCTACGTACCATCTCACATGGTAATTCTTTTTTCATATTCATTAACTGCACATCCTCGCGGAGCGTTTATCTCAGTCGGAGATTATACTCCCACTGAGAAAGACTTGTTATTACTCACCACTTGCAAAAGTGGAAGTCTTCTCGACTGAGATAAATTGCCTCACCGATTTAGTGATGGAACAGACGAATGCCTGTAAAGCACATTGCCATATTGTATTTGTTGCAGGTATCAATGACATGATCATCACGAATGGATCCGCCCGGCTCAGCCACATATTTTACGCCGCTCTTGTGTGCACGCTCAATATTGTCGCCAAATGGGAAGAATGCGTCAGATCCCAGTGCAACATCTGTGTTTTTATCCAGCCATGCACGTTTCTCTTCTGCTGTAAATACAGGTGGTTTTACTTTAAAGATATTCTCCCATGCGCCATCTGCAAGCACATCCATGTACTCATCTCCGATGTAAAGATCGATCGCATTGTCACGATCTGCACGTTTAATGCCATCTACAAACTGAAGATTTAATACCTGTGGAGCCTGACGAAGGAACCAGTTATCTGCTTTCTGTCCTGCCAGACGTGTACAATGGATTCTGGACTGCTGTCCTGCACCGATTCCGATAGCCTGACCACCTTTTGCATAACATACAGAGTTGGACTGTGTATATTTCAGTGTGATCAGCGAAATGATCAGGTCGATTTTAGCAGAATCCGGAATTTCTTTATTCTCTGTCACAATATTTCCAAGGAAATCGCGGTCGATTTTCAGCTCATTTCTTCCCTGCTCAAAAGTCACACCAAATACCTGTTTGTGCTCAATCGGGTCCGGAACATAGTTTGGATCGATTTCGATGACGTTATATTTACCACCTTTTTTTGCTTTCAGGATTTCCAGTGCTTCCGGCTCGTAACCCGGAGCGATCACACCGTCGGAAACTTCACGCTTGATGATTTTTGCTGTACTTGCATCGCAAACATCAGACAGAGAAATGAAATCACCGAAAGAAGACATACGGTCTGCACCTCTGGCTCTTGCATAAGCACTTGCCAGCGGAGAAAGTTCACCAAGATCATCTACCCAGTAGATTTTGCTCTCTGTCTCTGTCAAAGGAAGTCCTACTGCTGCGCCAGCCGGAGATACGTGTTTGAAAGATGTTGCTGCCGGAAGTCCGGTTGCTGCTTTCAGCTCACGTACTAACTGCCAGCCGTTGAAAGCATCCAGGAAGTTGATGTATCCCGGTTTTCCGTTTAATACTTTGATTGGCAGATCTGCACCGTTCTCCATATAAATGCGGGATGGTTTCTGATTTGGGTTACAGCCATATTTTAACTCTAATTCGTTCATTCTGATTCCTCCGATAACTATGTGTTCACACAAACGTTTTTATCAAATATCTGCATGACTTGCCGTGTTTTTATTTCAACAAAAAATAATGTCGATAAAAATTAATCCTGATGTTTGTTTACGATACGTGTCTCATAAGTACCGTCTGCAATGTTGATATAACGTACAAACAGGGAAACTTTATTATCTGCGTTTAAGCTCTCCCATAAAATCTTTGTATACTCATCAATATTATCCACAACATCTATCAGTTCCGGCTCTCCTTCAAAGCTTGGAAGTGGATTGCCATCGTTCATATAAGTATGGATGAAACGTGCCTCACCTGCAGCCGGTGTCTCATAAGCGAATGTATAACGGTTACATCCATCCGGATTGCCATTGTTGCTCTTTAAAATAGACATTGCATAACTGAATTTTCCGTTTTCCACATGCATGATACCGGAAATACGCGGTGTGTAGTTCGGACCGTCCGGCTCAAACTCACGGCAGCGTAAAGACTGCTCAAATGTCATCTGGCGATCCATCTGATCATAAATGGTATCTGTCTGATCTCCGTTTGTTACAATTGTTTTATTTCCCAATACACGAACCGGTGCGTAGATAATAAGACTCGGATCTTCCAATTTAGACGGATCATATGCCTGTGTGCGGATGCCTTCACCATCCTCTACAAATACACGGTTTCTGCTGTTTTCACTTCTTCCCATGATAAAGTACGCGGTAACGGCTTTACTTCCATCGGATGTTCTGCCGATGATAATGCCTCTTCCCGGGTAAGAATTCTCCTGTAACTGCTTTGCAATAGAACGCATTTCCATATCATGTCCTCCTTCGTGTGGTACCCCTTGTCATGGTTAATTATTATAGAATCATTCACCGTTCTTTTTTGATAAAAATGAATCCTGCTGTGAATTTTTCTCATCTATTCAAAGTGTAACATGCCAAATATATTTTTACAACCACCGATTCTTATTAATACCATTAATTTATTTACTTATTTTTATTAATTTTATTAATATATCTTTTTTTTAAAATCCCCACAGCCGGTTATACTGTGGGGATAATAGATACATGTGACAGGTGAACTGTACGGTTAATTTTTGAAGCTATGGATTGGAGCCGGAATACGTCCCTGACGATTTACAAAGTTTGCGCAGGAATACTGGTTTACCGGCATGATCGGTGCATAGCCTAACAGGCCACCAAACTCTACCATCTCGCCAACACCTTTTCCGATAACCGGAATCAGACGAACCGCTGTGGTTTTCTGATTTACCATACCGATTGCCATCTCATCGGCAATAATACCGGAAATTGTTGTAGCCGGTGTATCTCCAGGAATAGCGATCATATCCAGACCTACGGAGCATACACAGGTCATCGCCTCTAATTTTTCTAAAGTCAGTGCATTTGCTTTTACGGCATCGATCATTCCCTGATCTTCACTGACCGGGATAAAAGCACCACTTAATCCACCAACATAGGAAGATGCCATGATACCACCTTTTTTCACCTGATCGTTCAGCATAGCTAATGCTGCCGTTGTACCCGGTGCTCCAGCGTACTCCAGACCGATCTCCTCAAGGATTTCCGCTACACTGTCACCAACTGCCGGTGTCGGAGCCAGAGACAGATCAATGATTCCAAACGGAATACCAAGCATTTTGGAAGCTTCTTTTGCTACCAGCTGACCAACACGGGTAATCTTGAATGCGGTCTTTTTGATTGTCTCACACAGTACCTCGAAGCTCTCGCCTCTTACTTTTTCCAGTGCAGTCTTTACAACACCAGGTCCGCTGACACCCACATTGATGATGGCATCTGCTTCTGTCACACCGTGGAACGCACCTGCCATAAATGGATTGTCATCCGGTGCATTACAGAATACTACCAGTTTTGCACAGCCAAGAGAATCTGCATCTTTTGTATATTCTGCTGTCTCTTTGACGATTTCACCCATAAGACGTACAGCATCCATATTGATACCTGTCTTGGTAGAACCAAGGTTTACAGAGCTGCAGACGCGCTCCGTGCAGGCAAGTGCCTGTGGAATGGAACGGATCAGCAGTTCATCCGCAGTTGTCATACCTTTGCTTACCAATGCGGAATATCCGCCAATGAAGTTGACACCTACTTCTGCTGCCACACGGTCTAAGGTCTGTGCGATCGTCACATAATCTTCCGGCTTTTTGCAGGCAGCTGCACCAATCATAGCGATCGGAGTTACAGAAATTCGTTTGTTTACAATCGGAATACTGTAACGGTTTTCGATTGTTTTTCCTGTTTTTACAAGATCTTTCGCCAGCGTAGTGATTTTATTATAAATATTCTGATTTACTTTATCCAGATCAGAATCAATACAGTCTAATAAACTGATTCCCAGTGTAATGGTACGAACATCCAGGTTTTCCTGCTCGATCATCTTGTTCGTCTCATTTACTTCAAACATATTTATCATTGGTCGTAATCTCCTTTTCCAGTGTTTTCTTAGATGCGGTGCATCATATCAAAAATTTCTTCTCTCTGGCATCTGATCTTTACGCCAATTTCTTCGCCAAGCTGCTCTAATTCTTTTACGCAGTCTGCAAATGGTTTTGCTGAGCTGCTCATATCCACGATCATCATCATATTAAAGAAATCCTGTACAATTGTCTGGGAAATATCCAGTACGTTGATACTGTTACTTGCAAGGTAGGTGCATACTTTTGCAATAATACCTACGGTGTCTTTTCCTACTACTGTGATAATTGTTTTGTCTGTTGTCTTTTCCATTGTGTTCTCGCGCATATGCGCTCTCCTCTCTCAAAATTGCGGTCACAAAAAGATTATTATCTCGTGATTTCATCACTCAATAATTTCGCCGTTCGTCAAGAGTGAGCAAGCTCCCTCTGACTCTCTTGCGCTCATTATATCCTGACTAATTCAGAAACCTCATCCCGCTTGGCAACTACCATCGGGAAATCACTTCCCTTGTAGGGATTTTCTCCCATAGTCACTTCCATACGGACGGTCTCCCATGCAAGCTGCGGATAATTATTCTCTTTGCTCAAATGACCTAAAATCACTTTTTTAAACCCGTCATGCAATACTTTGCCAAGCAGCTGCCCGGACAGGTCATTGGACAAATGTCCCCGGTCTCCAAGGATTCTCCGTTTTAACTGATACGGATACGTTCCTGCCTGCAACATATGTACATCATGATTGGCTTCTAACAATAATACATCCAATCCCTGCAATTTGTCTACAATATAATTATCATATTTTCCTAGATCTGTGATAATTCCCATGGATTTATCACCCTGATACATCATATATGCCACCGGTTCTGCCGCATCATGGGACGTCGGTACCGGGGAAATCCTCATATCCCCGATGGTAAAATCCTCCTCCGGATGAATCACACGAAACAGGGATTCATCCACTTTTCCGATGGCTGATTTTTCTTTTATGGCATCAATAGTTCCCTGTGTGGCATACATGGGAAGTCCATATTTCCTTGCCAGGACTCCAAGACTTTTGATGTGATCAGAATGCTCATGCGTTACAAGAATCCCGTCCATCTCTGCCGTTTTCAGTCCGATCTCATTGAGTCCGGCTTCAATCCGTTTGCCGCTGATTCCGGCATCCACAAGGACATGACAGTGATCCGTACCTGCATAAATACAGTTTCCGCTGCTGCCGCTTGCTATACTACATAATTCCATTTATTCCTCCGTTGTCTGACGCTTCTGTACTTTTTCCACCTGGCGTGCTTTCATTAATGCATCAATCTGGCTGAATGCATCTTCCGGCAGATGATTGTTATCGATTTCTTCTCTGCATACTTCCCGATAAGTACTCTCTGAAAGCTGGCTGGCAAAAATATTGTCAATTTTTTCATCGGAATACCCACGATTTAACTTCAATCGTTCTCTCCGATTTTTCTCAGAAGTATAAATATACCACAGTTCGTCACAAATTTCATCATAATGTTCTTCGATCAGAAGAGCAGCTTCCAAAATCAGCACTTCATTCTTCTGTGCCGCACGCTCCCGGTTCATTTCATCAATAACATACTGCTTTACCGCCGGATGTACGATATTATTTAGTGCAAGCCGTTTCTCCTCATCGGAAAACAAGACCTGTGCCATCCTTTTTCGGTCAATCTGTCCATCTGCTTCAAATACCTGATCCTTTGCAAACAATTCCTGTAACTTCCGATAACAGTCTCTGCCCGGCTCCATCACATCATGGGCGATTTCATCTGCCAGCATGACACGGCATGGATAATTGCTTTCAAGGTAGCTCAGAATTGCTGTTTTTCCGGCGCCGACACCGCCTGTAATTCCTATAAAATGCATATCATTGTATGTTAATTCAGAGTTGTCATATCTGTTTTGATACAGCAACTCTGAATATTTCCTTTCTGAAAAAATGATTTCTTGACATTTATGGCAAATGCACATGAAACCTGGTGCGTGATTCTGCGCAACATAATCTGACATATCTCCTCAGAATCACTGCACTCTACACTTCGTTTCGGTCGGCGCAAAACCATTGTCTCCCAGACAATGTGCGCCCTCGCAGATCAGTGTGCTTCAAACCAGTTTCTGCCAGACTTCACATCAACTTCCAGCGTTACAGCCAGATCTGCGGCATGACGCATTTCCTCTGCCAGTAGTGTTTTTACATACTCTTCTTCGTCAGCTGCTGCCTCAATCAGAAGTTCATCGTGCACCTGCAGGATCAGTTTTGATTTTAACTGTTCCCGCTCCAAGCGCTGTTTTACCCGGATCATCGCAATCTTGATAATATCCGCTGCCGTTCCCTGGATTGGAGAGTTCATAGCAATTCGCTCACCAAAAGAACGCTGCATAAAATTGCTTGATGCCAGTTCCGGGACAGGTCTGCGTCTGCCAAACATCGTCTCTGCATAGCCTTTTTCTTTTGCGTCAGTTACCAGTCGGTCGAGAAATATCTTGATGCCCGGATAGGTTTCAAAGTAGCTTGCGATATAACCTTCTGCTTCTTTTCGTGTAATACTCAGATCCTGACTCAGGCCAAAAGAACTGATACCATACACGATACCAAAGTTTACCGCTTTTGCATTTCGTCTCTGAAGATCTGTCACTTCTTCCAGCGGTGTATGGAACACCTGGGAAGCAGTGATCCGGTGAATATCTTCTGCATGCTGATAAGCTGCGATCAGGTTCTGATCCCCGGACATATGTGCCAGCACACGCAGCTCAATCTGAGAATAGTCCGCATCGATAAATACATACCCTTCTTTTGGCACAAAAACTTTTCGGATCAGACGACCAAGTTCCATACGGATCGGGATATTCTGCAGATTCGGCTCTGTGCTGCTGATACGCCCTGTTGCTGTAATCGTCTGATTAAAGGTACTGTGGATTCTTCCATCCGGAGCAATGCACAGTGCCAGTCCATCCGCATAAGTGGATTTTAATTTGGTAAGCTGACGATACTCCAGAATTTCTGATACGATCGGATAGTCCGGAGCCAGACGTTCCAGTACATCCGCAGCGGTAGAGTATCCGGTTTTTGTTTTCTTACCGTTTGGCATCTGCAATTTTTCAAACAGAATAACACCCAGCTGTTTCGGAGAATTGATATTAAACGTCTCTCCTGCCTTTTCATAAATGGAAGTCTCCAGTTCCGAGATTCTGCCAGTAAGCTGTGCACCATACGCTTCCAGTTCTGCCTTTTCTGCGCGGACACCTTCTTTTTCCATATCTGCCAGCACATATACCAGCGGCATCTCGATCTCATCATACAGTTTTTTCATACCGTGATCTTCTAACTGTTCCAACAACTGATTTTTTGCCGCAATGCAGGTATAAGCCTCATAGCAGACCATCAATTCCAGTGCCTCCGGCTTCTCCTCTGCCGCTTTCTTAATCTTTAACTTTCCAAGCAGATCCAGCTTAGACGGCACCATCAGTCCCAAAATATCTCTTGCAAGGTCATCGTAAGTATACTCATTTTTCAACGGATTCAATAAGTATGCGGCGATGGTAGTGTCAATGCAATTCTTTGTCTCCGGTACACGGACATGCTTCAATAATCCTTTCAAATCAGGCGTTATAAGTGTATCCAGTCCGTCACAAAGTTTCTGGACCTGTTCTTCCAGATATCCTTCTGTCACAAATCCGCCGCAGGTCAGATAAACAACGTTCTGATTGCTTTTTGCCACTGCCAGACCATACACAGTTCCTGCTTCTTCAAAGAAAGACACTGCCGCCTCTTTTGCGGAAAATCCATCAAAAAAGTTCTGAATTTCATCAAGTTCATGATACACATGGAAATATTTTTCCAGATCGTTCTGTGACATATCATCTGAAAAACGGGTCAGCATGTTTTTGAACTCCAAGCGTTTCATATATACATACGCTTCCGGTGTATACAAATCTGTCAGTTTTGCCGCTTCCATGTCAAATTCAATCGGTGCATGTACTTCGATGGTAGCCAGTGTCTTGCTCATCTGCGCCATATCATAGTGCTCTTCCAGATTGGTTTTCGCACGTTTGGGTGTGATTTCTTCCAGATGTGCATAGGCATTTTCAATGCTCTTGTAAGCAACGATCAGATTCGTAGCAGTCTTCTCTCCGATACCCGGAACACCCGGAATATTGTCGGAACTGTCACCCATCAGAGCCTTCACATCGATAAATTCCTTTGGTGTAACCTGATAACGTTCCACCACATCTGTCGCATAATAATCTTCAATCTCCGTACCGGTTCGTTTTGTTTTCGGAATCCGGATTTTTACCTTTTCTGTGGCTAACTGCAGCAGATCACGGTCACCGGAAATAATGCTGACATCCATTCCCTGTGCTTCTGCCATACCTGCAATCGTTCCAAGCAGATCATCTGCTTCATATCCCGGCATTTCCATGATTTTGATTCCCATGGCCTGTAAAACTTCCTTCATAACAGGCACCTGCTCCCGCAATTCCTGCGCCATCGGTTTTCTCGTTCCTTTATAGGCATCAAACATCTGATGGCGGAAAGTCGGCTCGCTACGGTCAAAAGCCACCGTCAGATAGTCCGGTTTTTCCTCATCCAGAATTTTGAACATAATATTTAAAAATCCGTACACCGCATTCGTGTGCAGTCCTTCGGAGTTCGTCAATGGCGGAACTCCGAAAAAGGCACGGTTCAAAATACTGTGTCCATCAATCAGTACGATTTTTTCACTCATGCTAAATCTCCCTTGTGTACTCTTTGAGCCACTCCCGCTCATCGTCATTCAGATACGGGGATATTTTCTCCCATACCATCTTGTGGTATGCATTCAGCAGTTTTTTCTCACGGCAGGTCATCTCATCCGGATCGATTCCATCCAGATCGATCGGAGCATAAGTAATATTTTCAAACTGCATGAACTGACCATATTCGTTTTTCTCTGCTTTCACACAGATCAGCTCATTCTCGGTACGGATGCCGTACTCACCTTCCAGATATACACCCGGCTCGTCCGTAGTGATCATGCCTTCTTCCAGTCTGCCGCTGTCATTGCGCTCTGCAACGACTCTCCAACGGAAGCCGTTCGGTCCCTCATGTACATTTAGGATATGTCCGACACCATGTCCGGTTCCGCATTTATAATCAATCCCCATCTCCCATAATGGTCCACGACTTAAAATGTCTAAATTTAATCCGCTGCATCCATACAGGAATTTTGCATTTGCAAGGTTCAGATTAGATCTGCAAACCGTTGTAAAATGCAGCTTCTGTTTGTCAGTCAGAGGTCCAAGCACAAAGGTTCTTGTAATATCTGTCGTTCCCTCGTAGTAATGTCCGCCGGAATCTACCAGTAAAAATCCTTCCGGTTTTAACTCTGCTGCTGTCTCTTCTTTTGCAGAATAGTGCATCATAGCTGCATTTGCGCCATAAGCACTGATATTGTCAAAACTCAGATCCAGGAAATTCTCTTGCTCGGCACGCAAGCTGTCCAGATATTTTCCTGCAGTATACTCTGTGATATATTCTTTTCCGACATGTGTCTTTAACCAGTACATAAATTTGGTTACAGCCACACCATCTTTTAAGTGTGCGATTCTTGTATTTTTTAACTCTGTTGCATTTTTGATGGCTTTCATACGCTCGGATGGATTCAGGTCATCTACAACTTTTAATCCTTCCGGAAATGCCATACGGATACGATAATTGATGGTATGTTCGTCCATCAGCATTACTTTGTCTGCTGCAAGTTTTGCTGCTGCATCGTATATCTCATCATAAGCACAAACAGTAATGTCATTGTCTGCCAGATAAGCTCGTACTTCATCAGTCAGTGTCTCTGCATGGATAAACAGTGTGCAGGCATCTTCCTCAATCATCAGAAAAGATAAAAATACCGGCACATGGGAAATGTCGTTTCCACGCAGGTTTAAAATCCATGCAATATCATACAGAGAGCTGATCAGATGTACCTGTGCACCTTTCTCTTTCATTACTTCACGGATTCTTCCTAATTTGGAGGCTGTGGTCTCTCCGCTGTATTCATCGGTTAAAATCCATACTTTCTCTGTCGGAAGCTGTGGTCTGTCTGTCCAGATCTCGTTTACCAAATCTTTTGCAACGAACAGACTTCCCTGCTTTTTCTCAGCAATTTTCGCATAAGCTGCTCCATCTGCGCTGGAAAGAACTCTTCCGTCAAATCCGATCACACCGCCCTGTGGAAGTTTATCCTCTACAAACTCTTTTACAGTTGGTACGCCTTCCTCAGACATGCGGTACAGTGTGATGGTGCTGCCTGCAAGCTGCTGCTCAGCCTGAATAAAGTAACGTCCATCTGTCCACAGACCTGCTTCTGTCAATGTCACTACCAGTGTTCCTGCTGATCCTGTAAAACCGCTCATATAAGAACGTGATTTGAAATATTCACCGACATACTCTGACTGGTGAAAATCTGCGGTTGGAATCATGTAGATATCCATGTTGTTTTCTTTCATTTTTTCTCGCAAAATTGCAAGTTTTTCCTGAATTGTCATATCATCTATCCTCCATGTTACTTATAATTTTTATCTTATACTCATAGCAATCTGGCTGAGCAGATTTTTATGAGATATTAGTGTTAGTAAAAGGTCAACGGTTCTGAATCAAAAAAATGACTGTGATCTGCCGGAAAAAATCTGATTTTTGCATTCGGGTATTTTTCCTGTAATGGTTTCTGATAGCCTTCCAGATACAGTTTTCCAAGGTGTGTTTCTGTCACCAGATCCGTATCCGAAACATCCAGACACTGTTTTACCAGTTCCAGTCTATGACTTACCTCACAAAAGGGATGTCCGATAGCATGCAAGCCCATGACCACCTGGATTTCATTTACGTTTTCCGGGATCACCGGTTCATGTGCGGCCGGGAATTTAACCGGCATATGCTTTGATCCGTCTGCCTCTACCAATACAATATCTGCAAGCTCACAGGCCTGCTTATAAATTTCTTCTGGCAGTGATGCAATTTTCCTTTCTTTCACCGGACTTCCACAGATACAAACATGCTGTTTTTTCAACTGCTGTCTGATATCTTCCAGATTTTCGGATAAAACCATGCCCGGTTCCAGCCCCATATGAGTCGTTGTTGTGACCAGAACGCTTTTTCCCTGCTGCACATATTCTCTTGTAAGATTTTTGATCCGGCTTGTCTTGCCGCCAGCGCCCACAATTGCAATTACATACATTGTGCATCACCTTTTTCTAATTGCTGCTTTAATACAAAATATGCTTCCACGACACCACCTGCAATACATCTTGCTTTATCCGAAATCGTAAAACAATTCTCGTATTCGTTCAGTCGTGGATCAATATCTGCCATCTTAAAGCCTTTGGTAACCGGATATCCTTCCCGGATCAGTCCACGGAGTAAACCGGACAGACTTGCCGGAACTTCTGTCCGCGTTCCGTCCGCGCCTTCAATCCATGCGATCGGCTGTCCTTCCTCAACAATATCCGTAATTTTTGCAATATTGTGCAAAATACCTGCTGCCGGAGCATGGATCACGCGCTCTGCTGCATAGCCGCCGATCATACCAGGCACACCCGTATTTGCAATGGCTTTTCCTTCATGGATGACTCTGCCAAGTTTATGACCACGCATGGTTTCAACAACAGCATCACAATCCTGACCTGCTGTAAATCCCGGTCCAAGCGCAATCGTGATCGGTGCCATATCGCGTGTGGTTCCAAGATTCTTTTTGGCAAGAATTGCATCTACCACTGCCACCGGTTTGAATCGTTTCAAACAGTTTCCATTCGGGTCAATGAGCATCGTCAGCTTATTTTCCTTCAGAAAATGCTCCGCTTCGTCTTCATCCTTCGCCAGAAAACACTCCATATCCTCTACTTTGGAATGACCTTCATATACTGCCTCACTGAATGCCACATTTCTGCGGATTGCAGATGGATGCGCAATCTCCAATATTAATACCGAAAAACCGCATTTTTTCAATTTATAAATCGTTCCGGTTGCAATATCTCCACCACCACGAACGACAATCAGATCTTTCATACTAACCTCACATTTCTTCTCTCTGATTTTCATCCTTTCTATCTTATCACAAAATCGACAGATATGAAATAAAGAGATACACCATTTTCATGATATATCTCTTTATTTTGCAAATATCGTATATTTGCTGCTATCGATTCTGTTCTCACAATTCTTGATTTATCCGTATTATTATGCCTCAACAGCCTCTTTTACGATAAACTCAAGTGCCTGTTTGGAAAGGATATCCTCTGCAACCATAGCTACTCCACGCTCACCCATCATCTCACGCAGCTGCTCTGCCGGCATCTGATAAGACATTGCCATTGCAGCGATTGTCTGATCTACATCCTCGTCTGTATAGGAAAATCCTTCTGCTTTTGCAATCTCCTGTAAAACAGCCTGTCCTTTTAACATGGAAAGGGCATCTTTTGCCGCATACTCCTCAAACAGTTCTTCTGTTAATCCGTTGTACTGCAAATACTGCTCGAATGTATTTCCTGCATTGCGAAGCTGTGCAAGAAGATTGTTTTTAAGCTGCTCTTTGCGCTCGTCAATGAATTCCTGCGGAACTTCGATTTCAGAAGCCTCTACGATCTGCTCCAGAACTTTGTTTTCTTTCTCCATATCTGCCTGATTCTGTTTGAAATCATGGATGGATTTTCTTACAAACTCCTCAAACTCTGCAACGGTCTTGCACTGGGAGATTTTCTGAACTACTTCATCGGAAAGTTCCGGAAGGAAACTGCTGCGGACACCTTTTACCGTAACTTTGAATGTAGCTTCTTTTCCTGCAAACTCTGCTGCATGATAATCTTCCGGGAATGTAACAACCACATCTACGTTATCATCTTTTTTTGCTCCAACTAACTGATCTTCAAATCCCGGAATGAACGTATTGGAACCAAGTTTTAATGGGAAATCTGTTCCGTCTCCGCCTGCAAATGCCTCTCCGTCAATATATCCGACAAAATCGATGACTGCCTCGTCACCAAGTTCTGCTGCACCGTCTTTGTCCTGAGTCGTTACCGCATACTGTCTTGCACGCTCCAGTTCTGCTTTTACTTCTTCCTCCGTAATGATAATCTCTGCTTTTTTTACCTCTACTCCTTTATAATTTCCAAGAGTAACCTGAATTTTTTTCTCGCTCATCGCTTCCTCCAAAAGTATTTTCATTTTTCAAAATCATTTTTGACTTTGAATGTACGTTTTTTCTGATCAGTTTTTGGCTTTGCCCAGATCCTCATTCTCCAGATTGAAAAGGATCTGCCTGTATTTTTTCAGCCAAATCTTATTCTGATTCATACTTTTCCAAGTATACGATATTTTGCAGCACATTTCCATCACTTTATGATTTTTTCACATATTTCGTCACTATATTCTACGTTTTTGGCTATTTTTCCTGAATAAACATCAGGAAAAATCCAACCATCAGTAAAAAACTGGAAAACCAGATTGTTTGCAGGTTAAAAACTGGAATCAGAATACTGCCAATACCTGCTCCAAATGCAAATAAAATAATGATTCCAAAATAATGAAAAGCTTTGTACAGAATCTGGCGATTATGTGACTGACGATAGGCACAGAGTGCTTCCATCCCGCTGCGGATATTTCCAATACACATGGTGCTTGCAAATGCATAACTGTCAACTTTACGAAACGTCTGTACCTGCATGGCACAGGAAAATGAGACGAAAGCATTTGCCACCAGATCCATTTTCCCCGGTAAAAATCCAACCAGAAATAACATGCTCATTTCTATCAGTATGACAATCTGCCTCCAGTGAATTCGGCCTATATTCTGAAAATGCTGACGAATTTCAGTTGCCGCCGCAACACCAAACATAAAAGACAGTACCGGCATCAGATATCGCATAACATCTGCCCAGTTTCCCGCAAAAATATGCTGGCTGAGCAGCACAATATTACCGGTTTGTGCATTTGCAAATACATGTCCTCTTGAAATATAAGTATACATATCCTGCAAACCACCGGACACGGAAAGAAAAGCTGCTGTCAGAAACGATTCCGACATTTGCTTTTTCGAACAATAATGCATCCGTAATTTTTTCATGTTTCCTCCTAATCCAAATCATCAGGTACCATAACGAAATGTTTCCCCAACCAAAATCATCAGGTACAATAACGAAATGTTTTATCTGTAAGAATTCTGGCAAATATCAACCCTAACGGTAACGCAAAAATAATCAGAAGAGCTGATGCAAACCAGGAAGAGGCTGCTGACAGATCCATGTTTCCCAGATTATAAACTGCTTTATACAGATACAGTCCCGGAACCATGATTACAATCGATGGAACCGTAATGGAAATTCTTGGATATCCAACCATTCTTTTCAACGCAGACGCCAGAACTCCTGCAGCAACTGCCCCGGCAAATGCAGCCACCGGCGCCGGGACAGAAGTGATATCCAGCATTTCCAGTCGCAGCGTATTAGATACAGCTCCTATTATTCCAGCCGCAACAGCAAGTTTCCATGGACTGTTGAACATAACAGAAAATCCGAATACACCGCCAAAGCTTGCGCAGATACGCAACACAATCCACTGCCAGAGTCCAAGGCTCATCGTAGTAAATGACAGCGGTTTTAACCCCAGTACCATCGCCAGAACCCAGGCTGTCATAGTCGCAACCGATATAATAATAACGGAATACATCATCCGTTCCATTCCGGATCGCAAATCCAGTTTTGCCAGATCAATCCCACTGGTAATAAAAGGGAATCCCGGTATGATAAAAAGCATGGCACAGATATATCCTGCCTCGTGCTCCACTTTTACAGCAACGCAGATCTCCAGTAATTTCAGCATAACAGAATAAGAAAGACATGCTGCTGATATTGACACAATAATGCACAAAAACAGCGTATAATGATGTTTCGAAAGCTTACACCGGATATAATTGCCAATTCCTGCACCGGCAAAAGCACACAGCATCTCAATGGGGCCACCGCCAAGCAGAAATGTAAAACAGGCACAGGCCAATGCTGCTGCGACTGCCAGTGTAACAGGTGAATACAATCCATGTATTTCTTCTATCTTATCAAGTATCGTATGTATTTCTTCACAGCTTTTTGTAATTTCCCGTTCTTTAAAATGCATCACAAACTTTTCCAAGCGGTTCAGTTTCGATGTATTTACCCCCGTATTCGTCAGGCATAACGACTGACTGAATGCATCATTTCCATCAAAACAGGTATAATTGATTGACATCAGTCCGATATCCACGGTACATGTCATATCCAGCAAAGCCGACAGCTCATTCATGGAACTGCGCACACGCCAGGCACCTGTCCCACATGACAACATCATAAGTCCAACTCTCCCAACGACAGATGCCTTAGCCGGAAGGTCAGCGTCGACAATCGTTTTTTCTTCGGATTTATCCGCATATTTGTGCCATAAAATATCCATATGATTCTTTTTTACAATACTCTGATCATTGAATGTCCACATACAATGCACTCCCACTGAGATAAATTTGTTATTACTCACCACTTATAGAAGTAAAACACTGTTATCTGATTACAAATCCAGACTGTCCGCACCAGCTACCCGTATCATCTGTTCTCTGCAAGACAGCACAAGTCCGTCGATCATACTTAAATGCTGAAGCATTCTGTTTTCAAACTGATGGATAGGTAACAGTACCCCAAGTTCATCAAAAGATTTTCCCGCCTTACTTCCGGTTTCCTGTCCATAATAAACAATTGCAGAATACGCTGCTTTCTGAATCTCCTGAAAAGTATTCCAGACCACATCATAAGCCTGAGCCTCGGAAAGATGTAATTTTTTCGTATCTGGCATAGCATATAAAATCAGGATACCCCGTTCCCTTTTTTCCTTTTTTTCCTCGATATTCATATGTTCCGTATAGTACCTGACCATATCATATCCGTCTGCCAGATATAGTTTCGAACGTGGAGCTGCCACATGCGCCTGATAGATTTCCAGAAATTTCTTATATTCATGTCTGGAAACAACGGATTGCTTTGTATTCAATACTTTTCCATTGATATCTGTCAACAGAACCGGATTTTCCCCTGTTTTTCCATGAAATCTCTTTGGAATCAGATAAGCTTCCTTCAGCAGATCAAACATGCTGCGATTACACAATTCCAGCAGAACCGCACTGACATCACCATTTTCATATGCTTTTAACATAACTTCTGCAAAATGTCCCGGATCAGAATCTATAAAACGATTATCATCACACAGATGGTTATAAAATGTCTCACTGAGACGTTCACATGCATCCCTGGATGCCAGAATGCGTGAAAACATTTTCTCAACTTCCTCTTCTCTTGGTAAAACAAGTGACATACAATCATCTCCTATTCATTTTTTATGACAGTTGTTTTTTCTATTCAAGTCGATTATAATAGGAAATCAGCAATCAGTAAAAGATATTATTGACATGCTTATTATAATATTTTGATATATCTGTTTCCGTCATCAACTATCATTTTTACAGGAGATTTCATTATGAATGTAAATTTTGAATATTACAAAATTTTTTATTATGTAGCCAGATACTGTAATTTTACGAAAGCAGCACATGCACTCCACAACAGTCAGCCAAATATTACGCGGGCCATGAATGCTCTGGAGCAGGAAATCCAGTGCACATTATTTGTGCGCACCAACCGAGGCGTACAGTTGACACCGGAAGGCCAGCAGCTTTATGTACGTGTATCGGCTGCCATGACACAATTGCAGGCTGCGGAAGATGAACTGACGAAAAGTGCAAGTCTGGAATATGGCAGCATTTCAATCGGTGCCAGTGAAATCGCTTTGAATATCTATCTTCTGCATCGATTACGTCAGTTTCATATAGATTATCCAAAAGTACGGCTAAAAATTGCAAATCATTCTACACCGCAGGCTATTCAATCTCTCAAAAGCGGTGAAATTGATTTCGCAGTTGTGACAACTCCATTGACCGTTACTTCACCGCTGATTCAGGTAAATTTGCAGCCTTTTCAGGATATCCTTGTCGGAGGAACTACCTTCCGTCCTCTTCAGCAAAAAATTTTATCGATTTCTGAATTGAAAAACTATCCATTTATCTGTCTGGGGGTGAATACTGCTACCCGGCATTTTTATGATGAGCTTTTTTTCTCTCATGGTCTGCGTCTGGTCCCGGATATTGAAACGGCCACGACAGATCAGATTCTTCCCCTGGTCAAAAATGAGCTTGGACTTGCTTTTCTTCCTGAGCCAATGGTTACGGATGCATTACAGAACAATTCTGTAGTTTCTTTGAAATTGAGAGAGGCACTTCCTACCCGCCAGGTCAGCATTGTGTATGATCAGACTCATCCCATGAGCATGGCTGCACATCGTCTGCTTGAACTTTTGATTCATGATAAAATTTAGATCTATGATAAAAAACAGATGTTCCAGACAAAAATCCGAAGCATCTGCTTTTTCGTTAAGGTTTTATATAAGGATTTTGAAGAATTACTAAATTACTGAAATTGTATCAGCTTATTATTACTACTATTGCCTTTTACAGTTAGTCCTGAAGTGCATCGTAACCTTCTGCACCGGTACTGATCTTGATTGCATTTTCTACGTTGTATACGAAGATCTTACCATCACCGATATGACCGGTATACAGTGCTTTCTTGGCAGCTTCAATAACAGTTCTAGGAGAAACTTTACTTACTACGATATCAACCTGAATCTTAGGCAGTAAGTTCATATCCATGGTAACACCACGGTATTTGCTTGTTCTGCCGTGCTGAGCACCACAACCAAGTACATTTGTAACGGTCATACCATTGATACCAATTGCAGCCATTGCCTCGTTGAGGGCATCGAATCTGCTCTGTTTTGCATAGATTGTAATCTTTGTAATACTTACATCGCTGCCAGTTGCAATAGATGGATCCGGAGTACGAACCTGTACCGGAACAGCCTCATCGATTGGTACTGCATTTTTCGGAAGTTTAACCGGAGTAGCAGATGAGAAGTTGTTGATACTGGATGTTAATGCAAAGTCTGCATAAGCGCTTGCAAGACCATGTTCTGTCTGATCCAGACCAATGATTTCTTCTTCTTCGCTGACACGAAGACCGATTGTTGCACGAATTACAAGGAATGTAATTGTAATTGTAACTGCTGCCCATGCCAGAACGGTTATGATACCAAGGCACTGCAGACCTAATAATTTTACGCCGCCGCCATAGAACAGACCGACAAGCTCATTTCCGTTTTTATCTGCGATTGCATAACCCGGAGCTGTGTTTGTAGCAAAAAGACCTACTGCAAATGTACCCCAGATACCATTCATAAAGTGAACGGCTACGGCACCAACCGGATCATCTACATGTAACTTGTAATCAAGAAGCCATACACCAAATACTACTAATAAACCTGCCACAGCACCGATTACGATGGAACCTGCTGCATCTGTAACATCACAAGGAGCTGTGATCGCTACCAGGCCTGCCAAAGAAGCATTCAGACACATGGATACATCAGGTTTACCATATTTTAACCATGTAAATATCATACAAACAACAGTTGCAACTGCCGGTGAAATAGTTGTTGTAAGGAAAATTGAACCTAACTGATCAATACTTGTTGCTGCTGCGCCATTGAATCCATACCAGCCAAACCAGAGAATGAAGCAGCCAAGGCAGCCAAGTGCAAGGTTATGTCCCGGAATCGCGTTTACTTTTCTGATTTTGCCATTCTCGTCTTTTGTAAATTTACCGATACGTGGTCCAAGGATCCATGCACCGATGAGTGCGCTGACACCACCAACCATATGAATTGCACAGGATCCTGCAAAATCATGGAAGCCAAGCTGTGCTAACCAGCCGCCGCCCCAGATCCAGTGTGCTTCGATCGGGTAGATCAATGCGGAGATAACTCCGGAATAAATACAATAGGATAAAAATTTTGTTCTCTCTGCCATAGCACCGGAAACGATGGTTGCTGTGGTAGCACAGAATACTAAGTTAAATACGAAACTTGAAAAACTGAAATTACTGTAGGATGAGAAAAGATCAAATCCCGGTTTTCCGATAAACCCTAACATATCTTCGCCAAGTAAGAACGAAAATCCAATCAGGATAAACATTACAGTACCAATACAGAAGTCCATCAGGTTCTTCATCAAAATGTTACCGGTATTTTTTGCTCTGGTGAAACCTGCCTCCACCATTGCGAAACCTGCCTGCATCCAGAATACCAATGCGGCACCCATCAGAAACCAGACACCAAATATGTTGTCATTAATAAAAGTCATAATCTCCTGCGTCATAACTTACCTCCTAGTTTTTCGATTCCAAAGAATCTTTACTTAAAACGGCACCATATAGTTTTTTGACAGGAAATCTATTATTATTTCCTATCAAATAAAAAAAGGAGCGTCACCTGCCGCTAGCCTGCAGATGACACCCCATTGTGCCGCTATCAGAGTTTTTCTATTGTCCGGGCATAACCCACTGAAAATTCAACTAACACATGTTTATAAATGCTGTTAATCGCTATGACAGGATCTTTATCCCGGAAAATAGAAAAAGGCACCGGAAGTTCATTCTTCTCAGCACCTTTGCCTTTGATGACTGTAATATTACCCTCATCGAAATAAAAAGTCAATAAATTTTATTAATTTTTTGTGAATTTATACAATCTGGCGAATTATTATACTTTTTGGCATTATTTTTGTGCAATTCAACCAGAGCACAATAATTACTATACGGAAGGGGATAAAAAGAAAGGGTTATATAAATAGACAGGAGAAGCATTTTTACCCCTCACAGTAACTCTTTTATGCTTCTTCTATGGTCTTATACTTTTCTACAACGTGCTGGTAAAGCATTTTAACCGCAGGTGCAAGGAAATTCGGATTTAATGCCGATATTCCTACGACACGATATGCTTCCGGCATCATTGGATAACGATGCACTTCGTATGGAATATCATTCATAACCAACTCCGGCATAATGCAAATGCCAAGTCCTGCTGCCACCAATGCAATCGTAGACAGGTCATCTACCACATGATAGTCCATCCGCACATTTCCCAATCCATTCTGTTTCATAAAAATTGCGATATCTGCATCCGTGGTCTCCATCTGGGATACAAAGACCTGATCTTTCATCTCATCCGGTGTCATATATGGCGTATCTTCCCGTTTACGGTAATCTTTTGGCACTACACAGAGCAACGGATCACGGTACAACGGCTCAATTGGCAGATCTCCGGCAGAAGACAAGGAGAGAAATCCAATGTCCACAATACCGTTTTTGATCCAGTAAGACACGTCCGCATAGGTTCCCTGATACAGTTCGATATTAATGTCCGGGTAACGCTGATGAAAGGAATGAATGATGTCTGTCATCCAGTTTGTGCATACGCTGGAAAAACAGCCCACCTTTACATTTCCCATTTTCAGTCCGTTCAGTCCCGCAATTGCCTGCTGCAGGCTTTCGTCACTGTTTAACACCGCATTCACGTATGGAAGCAGATGTTCTCCATAGTTGGTCAGGGCTACCCCTGCCTTATTTCTCGTAAACAGGGAAAATCCCAGTTCCTGCTCCATCGATGCAATCGCATGACTGACAGCAGAAGGCGTCAGATTTAAAATCTCTGCCGCCTTCTGAAAACTCCCCTGTCCCACCACTGTCTGAAATACCTGATAGGATAACAAAGTCATATATTTATTCCTCCCGGATTATCGTGCACACTTATACTGCAGCTCTTCCCAACGACGGTCAACCTCAGCCTGGAACTGAGCGATCAGATCTTCATTGCCCGGTTTGAACAGATGTTTGAATCTGCCCTGCTCGCGTAAGAAGTCCTCGATCGGCAGTTTTTTCTTTGGCTCGTATGTTAAGCGCCATTTGCCATGCTCTACCTCAAACATCGGCCAGTAACATGTCTCAACTGCAAGTTTACAGATTTTCATGATCTCGGCAGTATCATAACGCCATCCACGCGGACATGGAGTCATGATATTTAAGAAAGCAGCACCCTCTGTGTAGATGGCTTTCTCTGCTTTTTTGTGAAGATCGGAGAAATTACCGATCATCGTTGTCTGACCAACATACGGAACATCATGATCTGCGATAATAGATGCCAGATCTTTTCTGTTCTGCATTTTACCGTTGGACTGTGTTCCAACCGGTGTAGTTGTAGTATCTGCATACATCGGAGTTGCAGAAGAACGCTGGATACCGGTATTCATGTATGCTCCATTATCGTAGCAGACATACACCATATCGTGATTACGCTCCATTGCTCCGGAAAGAGACTGGAAACCGATATCATATGTACCACCATCACCACCAAATGTGATAAATTTGAAGGTTGCATCTTCCGGCAGACGACCACGTTTTTTCAATGCTTTGTATGCTGTCTCAACACCACTTAATGTAGCACCTGCATTTTCAAATGCATTATGGATATAGCTGTCCTCCCACGCTGTATATGGATACATGAAAGAAGAAACCTCCAGACATCCGGTTGCGTTACCGATCACTGCCTGATCTCCCTCATGCAATGCACGCAGTACGGCACGAACTGCGATGGTTGCGCCACATCCTGCACACATTCTGTGTCCCGGAGCCAGACGTTCCGGTTTGCTCATAACTTCTTTAAATTTATATTCGCTCATCACTCTGCCTCCTATTTTCTCAGACCGATATACTGATACTGTGTTACCGTTTTACCGTTTTCTACTACATCTGCAAGTTCTGCAAATACATCCTTTGCATCTTCAACCGTAAAGTCACGCCCGCCAAGTCCGTAAGTGTAGTTGATTGCTTCCATATAAGTTCTGGTACGATACAGACCTGCTGTAATCTCAGAACCAAGCGGTCCTCCGTTTCCGTTATAGCTCTCGCAACGATCCATAATAGCTACTGCTTTGCAGTTTTTCATTGCTTCAACAATTTCTTCTGCCGGAAACGGACGGAACACACGCAATTTCAGAACACCGACTTTTTTGCCTTCCTCGCGCAGTTCATCTACAGCCTCTTTTGCGGTTCCTGCTGCGGAACCGATAATGACCATTACATAATCTGCATCTTCCGTTTTATATTCTTCAAAAAGACCGTACTCTCTGCCGGAAATTCCTGCAAATTCTTTCGCTACATCTAAGATAACCTGTTTTGCATTCTCCAGCGCAATGAGCTGATTTTTTCTACTTTCCATTACAAAATTAGATACTGCATACGGTCCAACAGAAACCGGCTTCCCCGGATTTAACAGATACTCTTCCGGATGATATTCACCAACGAACGCTTTGACCGGTGCATCCTCTAACAACTCAATATTCTCTACGGCGTGACTGGTAATAAAACCATCCTGACAGATCATGATCGGCAGGCGGACATCTTTATGCTCGGCAATGCGGTATGCCTGAATAAAATTATCGTATACTTCCTGATTGTTTTCTGCATAAATCTGAATCCATCCGGTATCACGGGCCCCCATACCATCGGTATGATCACAGTTGATGTTGATCGGACCGGAAAGGGTACGGTTTACCAATGTCAGAGCGATCGGCATACGGTTGGAAGCTGCCAGCAGCAATTCCTCCCACATCAGGGCCAGACCAGCGGAAGAAGTTGCGGTCAGTGTCCTTGCACCTGCTGCCTCAGATCCGATGCAGGCACTCATTGCAGAATGTTCACTCTCGACCGGAATAAACTCTGTATCGATTTCGCCGTTTGCAATGTATGTGGATACCATCTGCGGAATCTCTGTGGACGGCGTGATCGGAAATGCCGGCATAACATCCGGATTTACCTGTTTGATTGCATAGGCAACGGCCTCGTTACCTGACATACGTTCTTTGATTCCCATTATTCTACGCCCTCCTTCATTTTGATTGCTCCAAACGGACATACCTTTGCACAGATTCCGCACCCTTTGCAGTGATCTAAGTCAAAGGCTCCTCGTTTCTGATCTTTGACCGGAATGGAACTGTCCGGACAGACCGGTGCACACAGCAGACACTGTTTGCAGTTATCCTCTAAATAAACCGGTGTATTATTTCTCCACTCACCGGTCTTAAAATATTTGGAAGTTCCTGCAGCAAATATCTGCATTCCTTCCGTCAGCCCTGTATGTGGCGTATGTTCATTGATTTTATTGATATCTGTTCTCATCTTCTATCTCCTCTATGCTTCCTCTACAGCCGCAAAAGCCATTTCCAGTGCTTTCATATTTCCATCGATCACTTCTGGTTTCTTTGCAAATTTATGTTTGTAAGAAGCACGCATTTCATGCAAAAATGTTTCTTTCGGCATCACACCGGTAGTTGCTACTACTGCTGCCAGCATTGGAGAGTTCGGAAAATATTTTCCCAGTGCTTCCTCAGAAATTGTTCTGGCATCAATCGTAACGACACGTCCCTCATAACCGTTTAACTGCGGCATGATCTCTTCTTTTGATTTTGCTGTATTAACAATGATGGCACCTTCTTTTTTCAATCCGGCTGTTACATCAACGGTATGTAATAATGTCTCATCAACAACTGCAACAAAATCCGGATCATAAATATTGGAATGTACACGAATCACATCTGAACTGATTCTGTTATAAGCAGTGATCGGCGCGCCCATGCGCTCCGGACCGTACTCCGGGAAACCCTGTACATGCTTTCCGGTTTTAAAAGCTACATCTGCCAGAAGCAGTGCTGCAGTCTTGGCACCCTGACCGCCACGGCCATGCCATCTGATCTCAATTCCATTTTTCATGATCTATCTCTCCTCTTTTCGTGACTACTCTTTCCTGAAATGTTGGTTTTTACCAGCATTTAACATTATATCGGTGTGTTTTTTGATTGTAAAGAGATAAAGTGATTTTTTTTCATTTTATAGATGAAACAAATTCATGCATCGTATCTGACAATGAAATTCAGGTACATAAAAACACAAATTTCTAACGACCAGACCGAATGATTCTCTCATAGATTTTAACCAGATATTTTTCTGAAAAACAAAAAATATTCAATCAGAACTTTGCCCGCTCTGGTTGAATATTTTTTATTTATTTACAATTTAATGTTTTTCAATGCGTCCAGCATTGCATTACTGCCGGTCTCCTGCTTTGCCTCTTTCTGTTGTTTCTTCAGATAATTCTGTACATCCCGTTTCGAAACTCCTGCGCCTTCTTTCTTCCGGCGCTCCTGGAATTTACTCAGGCGCTCCTTATATCCACACTTACATACAAAAGAAGCATTTTCACCGCTGCCGATCAGTTCCATTCGTTTATGACACTGCGGACAGCGGGCATTCGTCGTCTTTGCGATAGTCTGCCGGTATCCGCATTCCCGATCCTGACATACAAGCATCCGACTGTTTTTGCCATTTACAGCAAGCAGACGTTTCCCACAATTCGGACAAAGTTTGTTTGTCATATTATCATGCCGGAAAGTTCCTTCCGCTGTCTTGATCTGTTTTACCAGATCCGTTGAATAAGTCCGAATCTCATTCATAAACTTCCGGTCTGAAAGTTTTCCTTCTGCAATCTTTGAGAGTTTCATTTCCCACTCTGCCGTCAGTTCCGGCTTGCGCAGATCTTCCGGAACCAGTTCCAGAAGCTGACGTGCCTTCGCTGTGGTATAGATATCTTCACCCTTTTTCTCTAATAAAAAACCGGAAAACAATTTTTCAATAATATCTGCCCTGGTAGCAACCGTTCCAAGTCCACCGGTTTCTCCCAGTGTCTTCGCCATTTCTTTGTTGCTGCTTTCCATATAACGTACCGGATTTTCCATGGCAGCGATCAGCGTGCCTTCGGTAAATCGTGCCGGTGGCTTTGTCTTACCTTCTGTCAGGCGGATATCGGAAATGGAAAATTCCTGCCCTTTTTGCATTATAGGAAGATTCTGGCGTTTTAATTCCTCTTCTTCCTCATCCTCGGACTGATTTTCATAAATCGCTTTCCATCCCATATGCAACGGACGGGTTCCTCTGGCATAAAAATGTTCTCCTTCCACTGCTCCAGTCAATACAGATTCTTCGTATTCATACGCCGGATACATAACTGCCAGAAATCTGCGCACTACCATATCGTAGATTTTTCGTTCCTCATTACTCATATGGATATAATTTGGTGCCTGCTCCGTTGGAATGATCGCATGATGGTCGCTGACTTTTGCATCATTGACAAATGCAGGTTTCTTCGGCAGTTCGCGGCGGATCAACGGAGCAGCAAACTCCCGGTAAACACCGGCATTGATGGCCTGCAGACGTTCTTTGATCGTTCCCATGACATCTGCCGTCAGATAACGTGAATCTGTTCTCGGATATGTCAGTACTTTATGGTTCTCATACAACCGCTGCATGATATTCAACGTTTCTTTTGCAGAAAATCCAAATTTCTGATTTGCTTCCCGTTGCAGCTGTGTCAGGTCATATAATTGTGGTGCACCCTGCTTTTTCACCTTAGTATCTGCTTTTATGATCTGCAATTTCTTTCCGGACAATTGTTTCTGAATATTCGCTATCCGGTCTTTCTGAAAACTGCGATAACTGCCACTTTTTTCATCTTTCCAGGTAAATACCACACCCTCTGCCTGCAATTGCAGTCCGTAATATGGTTTTGGAACAAATTTCCGAATTTCTTCTTCCCGCTTTGCAATCATTGCAAGTGTCGGTGTCTGCACGCGACCACAGGACAACTGTGCATTGTATTTGCAGGTCAATGCTCTGGTCGCATTTAATCCAACCAGCCAGTCTGCCTCTGCACGGCAGACAGCCGCATGATACAGATTATCATATTCTTTTGCATTTTTCAGATGCTCAAATCCCTGACGGATTGCTTTATCTGTCACAGAAGAAATCCACAGACGCTTACACGGCTTGTGATTGTCTGCTTTCTTCAGAATCCAGCGAGCAACCAACTCCCCCTCTCGGCCGGCATCGGTGGCAATGACAATATCTGACACATCCTTACGGTAAATCTGTCGTTTCACTGCCTGATACTGCTTTCCTGTCTGCTTGATGACCTCGATATCCATCTTCACCGGAAGCATCGGAAGGTCTTCCATTTTCCATTCTTTGTATTTTTTATCATAATGCTCCGGATCTGCCAATGTAACCAAGTGGCCTAATCCCCATGTTACGATATACTGACTGCCTTCCAAAGCCCCGTCAATTTTCTTTCCACACTTTAAAACTCTGCCGATATCCCGCCCAACGGAAGGTTTTTCGGCAATGACTAATGTTTTTCCCATTCTCTTACTAATTCTCTTTCTACTTTTTGTTCTATTCCTTCAGCCTTTGTAAAACGGACATTTAAGAATTATTCTGTGAACAGTTTGCCGCATCAATGGCCAGTACCAGTAACAATGCCGGAATTTCATGCTTCGGATCATCAAACTCGATGGCGTAGGTGTCGCCCCAGCTCAGAATCTTTTTATGTACGTGAACGACTGCACTGCATGCTTCATACACATCATAATCCCAGCCCATGAAATCACCTTCTGCACGCCATCCCATGAAATCCACATCATATTTTGGGCGGAACAAAGCAAAACGCTGCTCTATGTGCCCCATCAACTGTCCATTCCATTCGATTTCAAAAGTTGGAAGTAAACAGAATAATTTCTGTTTGATAAATCCGATTTCATTGTGCGCCGCATCGTATACATGGAGGCGGTGTCCTAATGAGATAAGTTCATTTTTTACAAAATATTTCTGATTTCCCTGTTCATCGTAGATATCATATGTATCTGACCAGGAAAATACACGTTGTTCAATTAATAATTGCATATGTACTCCTTTTTATTCTTAACAGTCTCTAAAGGTCTCTCGAGAGATCTTTAGAGACCCTTAGATGTCCTTTAAGTTTTTTAATATCATTGCTTCAATATATATACTGTTGCAGGTCCACTTCCTGTTCTCTCCAGTATTTCGTTTTTTATCATTTTATCAATTAATTTACGGGTTGCCGACTTTGTTTTATATCCACACACTTGCGTCGCTTTCCCCATACTGATTTTCCCATACTGAGTCAGATAATCTAAGAGTCTTTGCTCTCTGTCTGACACCAAGCCAGAATAATACTCTGGTTCTCTGACAACATTTAAATCTGCAGCTCCCGGAATATATACAACCTGTCCTACTTCTAAATATAGAGTAATTCGCTCGGCTTTTATTGATATCTCATACCTTGGCTTTGTCCAATACTGTTCTTCCCATGCAGTCATAATTTTATCTACACCACTGCCCGCACGTTCACCCACATTTACAAAGCCAAACATTTTCAGCAGATTTGGATTTCTTGGATCACTGTTTCCACCCGCATAAAATTCTTCTTTTGTAATTCGGATTGTTCCAGGATTAGAAATAGAAATTTGCTTCCCGTGTTTTATAATGACAATCCCACGTTTTCCATGGTAATTGGCATGAACAAGTGCATTAGCAACTGCCTCGCTCAATGCATCATGCACATCAACCCGGTCTACACGCACGCCATTTCGCCGATTCATAAACGGAACTGCCACATCATCATCGATTCGGGTTGTCACTTTATAGAAAAAATCAAATAAATTCCCACTCCAATCCCCCTCATTTGAATGTGTCCGATACAGCCAACGTACTCTCTTATCGTCACATTCTTCTCTGTAATCCAAAAAATAATCTGGAAACACATCCGTAATCCGATCAGCATCACCAAACATCAAAATTCCTGCAACCGTCGGTGAAACGGTTCCCCTTTTATTCTTAGCTGCTGCTTTCAATTTGATCAGAAATTCATCCTTCAATAATTTATTCCATGGATGTCCTTCATGCAACTGTTCAAATAATACACGATATCCTTTAATTGTATCTGCATTCAATGCATCTAAATCCATTTCTTCCAAAATTTCCGAATCTACCGAAATATCACGCTGATCTGAAAACATAGCTCTGACAGATGCTTCCGTACACAAAAAATCTCCCTCATAGTCTCTGCGATACGTTCCCTTCATGGGATCGGTTCCTATATACACAGGCTTATCATGCCGATCAGCCGCCGGAACATTTATTTCAAGAATATTCTTGCCCTCATACTCAATAACTTTTACATGATGGTTCAATAAAATATTTTTAGAAACTTTATTTCGATCATTGATTGTACTCCAGAAATTTTTCTGATACTTTACAATCTGTCTGTCATTTAATCCATTGACCGTAAAAGAATCTCGATGTTCTTTTACCCCCAACAAAATCGTTCCTCCATCTGTATTTGAAAAAGCGGAATATGTCTCCCATATACTTTCCGGAAGACCACCTTCTGCCAGCTTGCATTCCCGTTCATGATTTTCATTTAATTGTAAAGCTTCTAATACTTCTTTTTTCAATTATTATCCCCCGTTTACTTCCATAATGTAAAGCGTTCAAATCTTGATATTGTAAACAGTATAGATTGATTGTTTACCGCATGTCAACCGCCGTTTTTCATAGTTTTTTTTGTTTGTGCAACTTTCCAATTTCACTTAAAATACAGACATCTATTATATTTACTGTATCTAACACTAAATTATCTACCAAACTTTCGATTTACAATTACATGGCAACTGCAATTTTTGTATATAATGTATAGTCATCTCAAAAGGAAAAAGCCGTTATATCATACGACTTTTTCTATAAATTCATGCATTATTCTTATCCATCTTTTCATAGCAAACTGGTATATTGTAGTTGACTCATCTGGCAGTCACTTACAGATATACTGTTTTAAGCATGCGCAACGATAGTCTGATGGTGTTAAATGATAACGTTTTTTAAACAATCTGCAAAAATAATCGACATTACGGAATCCACTTTCATAGGCGATGGTTTTTACTTTTTTATTCGTATTTTTCAATAGCCGGGAAGCTGCCTGCAGTCTATATCCTATCAAATAACTGACCGGCGTAGTATGTAAAAATCGTTGAAACAAATTTAGCGCAGTACTTTTGCTGACCCCTATATGTGAGGCTATTTCATCCAGTGACAGCTCATGATTATAATTTTCATGTATATATTGCATCATCAACTGTACTCTTTTCTGTGCAGCCTCATCAACTGTTTGCATATTTTCTTTATCCGATAACTTTACATTTTCGTAAAAAATCAACCATAAATCCTGCAACAATGCCAAAGTGGAAAGCTCCCTTATTTTCTCATTCTCCTGTGTTTCCATTATTTTTATCATAATTTGTATAATCCTTGCCTGCCACGGTTCAGCAATCTGAAAACACTGGAAAGACATATTCGATGAAATGATTGGTAAAATATATTTTTTATAGACCAAACTATTCTCTGGTGCAATAAATTCAGGCATACATACAAAATTAGGAATGACACCACCTGATGATGCATAAAACCGATGCAATATTTTAGAATTGATAAAAATTGCGTCTCCTTCTGACAATATAATCTGTTTTTCACCTATTCCACATATAATTTGTCCAGACTCAACATATAAAAACTCAAATTCTCTGTGCCAGTGCCATTCAATACAATGAAAATCAAAGAACTCCAGATCATCATAATAATACTGGAATGGATAATCACTGGTTCCGTGCTGCTTGATTTCCATAAAGTCCTCGTCTGTAAGTATTTTATTATAATCCATCTCCATATCACATTCTTTCCTTTTACGATATTATACAGTATTCTGGTGATTTAATTCAATGCATATGTTTATTGTTTGCTATATAATCAATTAAAAAAAGAAAAGAGGTATTCGTATGATTTTTAAATGGATGAATGAAAGTGAGATCCGCATTGAAGGAGACAGAATTGAAATAACCGCACCACCAAAAACAGACTTTTTTTGTGGCAGCATTTTTATGAACATCTTTCTATTGAACATAAAATTGTTAAAAATATTCGGAACGGGAAATAAGAAATGAATACTGTAAAGAAAAATGACTATCATAAGACAAAAATTGCCTGTTATATGGGCTTTATCACGCAGGCTATTGCTGCAAACTTCGCACCGCTTCTTTTTTTGAAATTTCACAGTGACTACCATATTTCTCTCGGTAACATTGCTCTGATATCCACTTTCTTCTTTTTCACACAGCTTCTGGTTGATCTGTTCTGTGCCAAATTTGTAGATTATATCGGATATCGTATTTGCGTTGTTGCATCAGAAATATTTGCTTCACTTGGACTGGTTGGACTGGCATTTTTACCTGATCTTTTACCTGATCCTTTCATTGGAATTATATGCAGTGTCGTTGTTTATGCTATCGGAAGTGGCTTAATCGAAGTGCTTTGCAGCCCTATTATTGAAGCCTGTCCATTTGAAAACAAAGAAGCAACGATGAGCCTGCTCCATTCCTTTTACTGTTGGGGAGCTGTTGGAACAATTTTGATTTCCAGCTTGTTTTTTCTGATATTCGGCATAAACAGCTGGAAATGGCTTGCCGTAATATGGGCGCTCATTCCTGCTGTTAACACTTATAATTTCATGACCTGTCCGATTGAGCATCTGGTTGACACCGGCACCGGAATGGGAATTAAAAGTCTATTTGCCAAACCTTTTTTCTGGGTTGCGATATGTCTGATGATCTGTTCTGGGGCTTCTGAACTTGCAATGGCTCAATGGGCATCTGCTTATGCCGAATCTGCGCTGGGATTGTCAAAAGCACTGGGAGACTTAGCAGGTCCATGTATGTTTGCAGTCACCATGGGCATCAGTCGCATAATTTTTGGGAAATATGGAAAACAGCTGGATTTAATGAAGTTTATGGGTGGTTCCGGCATATTATGTGTTATCTGCTATCTTCTTTCTGCCTTGTCATCTAATTCGATTATTGGACTTATCGGTTGTATAGTATGTGGATTTTCAGTTGGAATTATGTGGCCGGGAACGATCAGTATTTCCTCAAAAACGTTTCCAAAAGGGGGGACAGCTATGTTCTCTCTCCTTGCCATGGCAGGAGATTTAGGAGGCAGTATCGGGCCTGGAATTGTAGGCCGTATCACCCAGAACGCCGGGAATAATATTAGGATTGGCATGAGATGCGGGCTTATTTTTCCAGTAATTCTATTATTCATGCTCTTTCTTCTATATCGAAAAAATCAGCATACTCAAAAATAGTACTGTATAATGAAAGAAGCAGAAATCCCACCGACCAAAGTTTGATTTCTGCTTCAACCAACAAACATAGCTCTCGCCACGACATCTTTTATAATAACAATCAAAACAGACAACTTCAATTTTTGATATAATGTATAGCTACCAAAAGTGAAAAAGCCGTTATTCTAAACGACTTTTTCCATAAATTCACACACTATTCTATTTAAACAAATCCCAAATCCTAAAACTTGTTTTTCTATAAATCTTGTTATATGCTACTTTCTTAGGATCTTTTATCCAACCAGATCCCTTTTTTCCATAACCTGGAATCAAAGCCTTTTTAACCGCTCTTTTTGCTTTTCCTGTTGTTCTTGCCTTAAACGATTTTATAGCACTCGGTTTTCTCATTCCATATTTCATAAAACTGTTTCTCCTCACATTTTAACTTAAATCCCCAATATTTTCACTTCCAAGTCTGCTTATCAATCCAAACCATCCTGTCTTAACATCATTTTCATGGCAGCAATATCGCTCATAATGTCTAATTCCTGTTCCTGATAAAACTTGTCCAGAATTCCTTCAAATGCATGATTCAAAGTATCTAACGTTTCTTCTATCTCTTTTCGCATTTCCCTGATTCAAAATGCTCTGAATATTCTCTGAGCGTTCTTCCATTCGCACTCGTTCCTCTAATTGTTTTCTGTAATAACGATCAAACTCTGTCTGGTGCATCTGATATTTAACATATGTATCATCTGACATCAAAATGATCATATGATCCGTTCCAAAATGTCCCTCTGGAATCAGCTTTCTCTTTATCACATATTCCAAATCTGCTATTACCTTATTAGAGGATTGTTTTGTATACGCAGCCAGATCATCCAACAGTTCAATATTCCGATACTTCAAGATTGTTTCATACTGGCTATAACGCTTGATAAACTTTCTTTTTTTTATTTTTTTCAAAATGACATATCCATTAATGAATAGAATAATAAGAAACCATGTAATATATGTCACCCCATATGATGCATATGCCGCTGACATATGCATCACTTTACTTCCAGTAACAGCAAAACTCAGAAACCATAATACAAATAAGACAGCTATAACCATCCCCGTTATTCCAGTTCCTGCCTTTGGAGCATCAAACACATATTGATTTTTATATGCATTAGTACTTGGCAATTTTTCAATCTGGTTTGCTATATCTGAAATATTTCCACTGTCAACACCAGTTTCAACAATTTCTGCTACTCTTTCCGCTTCATCCAGATAACTGTTTAATGGCTGACTGTCTATTACGCATTCCTGAGACACATTCTCATTCTTTTTCCTGTTAAATATTTTATTTAAAAAGCTCATCGTTCGATTCCTCGTCTCATCATCGGTGCTGCATAGCTTACGTCACCCTCAGCACTGTACAAAGAATTTGAATGTGTTGCTGTATTCGCATGTGAAGTATGGCTTTGATGGCTTACATGACTGTCATGGCTTATTTTTCACTGTACACTTCCTCTCCTGCGTGTTGAATCCATCACTTTCTGCGGTTGCCGGTATTCTCAGACCCCTTGATTTCCTCATGATAAAAATAGTCAACAATCACAGGATGCCCCTTCTTTGCCCTTCCATAAGGCATCTCATTATCGACAAACTGGCATCCGTATTTATCTGCCATATCCGCTGCTTTTTTCTCAAGCATCTCAAAATAAGACCTGTCCTTTTTGTTATAAATCTTATCATAGAGCGGAACCAATTCCGGATGCTTTCCTGCGATATAATCCATGATGTCCTTTTTGAATCCTCCGCGAAGATTCAGGTTTTCAAGCCAGAACAGATCACACTGGTCTTTCACCCGTTCAAATATCGCCTCGAAATCCGTAATCCCCGGAAATACAGGCGACACGAAGCAGACTGTCCTGATTCCGGCATCATACACTTCTTTCATTGCCCTGATTCGCCGCTCAATAGAGACCGCCTTGTCCATATCATCCTTAAACGCTTCATCCAGCGTATTGACAGACCACGACACCGTAACATGTCCCATATCTTTCAGCAAGTCGATATCCCTGACTACCAAATCAGATTTCGTGCAGATCAGGATTTCCGCACCGCTGTCCTTAAGCTGGAAAAGCAATTTCCTTGTGTTCTCAAATTCCTCTTCCTGCGGATTATAGCCGTCCGTGACGGAACCGATCACAACCCGTTGTCCTTTGTATTTCTGCGGATTTTTGATTACTCCCCAATCCTTCACATCAAGAAAAGTTCCCCATTCCTCACTATGTCCGGTAAACCTTTTCATAAAAGACGCATAGCAATATTTACACGCATGCGTGCATCCCACATAAGGATTGACGGAATATCCGCCAACAGGCAGATTGGACTTTGTCATAACATTCTTTGTCTCTATATTGCGTATCAAAATTTCATTTTTCATCATTTTTTCCATAAACTCTGCTCCTTAAGTACCTGAGTGACATGCTCCCACCACTTAAATCACAGATTTTGAAGTGGGGGCTTCTTGCTCA
>ERZ894223.290-NODE-290-length-51982-cov-12.449477_pt1 | contig 51982 bp, 47 predicted proteins | sample MGYA00380293_ERZ894223 | MGnify/ENA primary metagenome ERZ894223 (study PRJEB32331, sample SAMN06328445) | human gut metagenome | biome: human gut microbiome; feature: stool | host: Homo sapiens | collected 2014-11-05 ...
TGGTTCTCTTTTGACATCAAAAGAGAACAATCAGCCTTAATGAAAAAGCGCTCTGCCCCGCGCACAGGCGCGCGACGCTGGTGCTTTTCTGGTTCTCTTTTGGCACGCAAAAGAGAACTTGACCTTACCGCAACAGTGCTCTGACCCCGTGCCACCGGCGCGACAACCATTTCAAAGTTCCTTCAAGAACCCATCCAACTCCCGCTGGTTTCGTATCATCACATACTTTTCGGGGTACTTTTCCCCGATCCTCTCCATCTGCGCCCGCTTTTTGGCGGTACGCCCATCGTGGAGGATCCAGCGGACAAATTCGGCATCTATCTTCTCTTCGCACCCGGGCGCAGACGACTCCCTCACACGGCCTTTGTTCTGCTGCCAGCGCCGTACCGCCCGCCAGAGGCAGACCAGCGGCGAAAACCAGAGCACGATGATTTTATCCGCTTCTTCCAGCCGACGGGCATAGCAGGTCTTTGTATAATTGCCGTCGATGACCCAGCCGCCTGCGTTCTCGTCGAGAAACTGCCGGACAATGGCTTCTTCCTCGGCGAAGGGCCGCTCCACCCAGCCGGGCAGGAAATGCACGGTATCCATATGGAGCACCGGCAGGCCGTATCTCTCTCCCAGGCGCTTTGCCAGCGTGGATTTCCCGCTGCCGCTGGTGCCAAGTATCGCTATTTTCATCTCTGCCTCCTTTTACCTTATATAAGATGTACCAGACAGTATACGCCGACCGTCTGATAACGTCAAGTTCCGGCTTGACATTTCGTCTGCCTGCTCGTATGCTATAATCATAGAATCTATGACAGGAGGTCTTGCAGATGACATCTCCAAAAAAACGTGTCGATCCGCTGTTTGTTGCTTTAGCGGTCGTGCTGGTGGCCGTAGTGGCCGCTGTGGGCGTGGTCTTTTTCCAGCTGCACAGCAAAATCTCGGCTCTGCAAACCGGTGCATCCTTCACCTTCCGGTATGAGATAGCGCCCAACAGCCCGGATAAGCCGCCGCTGCTGAACATCCTCGAGCGGGTGAACGCTTCCAGCGGAAGCGTCAGCGGGCAGTATGCGCCCGGAAAGCTGCAGCTTTCCTTCTACCAGCTCAACGAAGACGACTCCGTCAAGACGTCTCCCTTTACCCGGGTCTATATCGACTCGGAAGAGACGCTCTTCGACATCGGGCAGCTCTACACCGTTCTGCGTCAGGCTGTCACCGATAAACTCTCCCTCGCAAGCGTTCTTCTGCCCGAGTGGAGCCTCGGAGACTACATCTCCCAGACGCAGGCTGCCGCCGTACTGGGCGTCGAGACGAACAAGGTCGAGCTGCAGGAGCTTTCCGGCTTCGCCCTCTCGCTCAAGGGGCTGAAAAAAGTCTCTCCTTCCGCCGCGCGAGACGGCTACCGCTACTATCAGTTCCCCGCCGCAGCCGACGGCACGACCCTCGTGCTCGGCTTTTCGACGGATTCTCTCTTCTCGAAGACCACGCCCATCCATGTGCTGCTGACCATCCCGGACCACAACGTCCACATCCAGCTCACCGGCACGGTGACCTCTGCCAAGACGGTGCTCTCTCCCCCGGCTTCCCGGATGAGTAACGAGGACATCGCCACGCTGGCTCAGATACGCCAGAGCGTCGAGTCTGTCTGGAAGATGATACAGTCCGCCGCCCAGACCACAAACTGAATGATACCAAAAAAAGCAGACGCTTTGTGCAGCGTCTGCTTTTTTTGGTTTGCGTTTCTTTACCGGTCGAGGATGCGGCCATCCACCGAGAAGGTGACGACATTCCAGGGGATGAACTTGCCGCTGTTCTTGAGGGCAGTGACGGCGGCGTGTTCAAGACCTCCGCAGCAAGGCACCTCCATCCGCAGGACAGTAACGCTCCTGATGTCGTTGTTGCGGATGATCTCAGTCAGCTTCTCGCTGTAGTCCACAGCATCCAGCTTGGGGCAGCCGATGAGGGTAACATGGCCGCGCATGAACTCCTGATGGATGTTTGCGTAGGCGTAGGCGGTGCAGTCGGCGGCGATGAGCAGCTTGGCACCGTCAAAATAAGGTGCATTCACCGGCACGAGCTTGATCTGGCAGGGCCACTGAGCCAGCTGCGAGGGCTGGGCGGCGGCAGGAGCTGCAGCCGGTGCGGCCTGCTGGCGGTCAAACTGGCGCATGGCGCTGCCCGGGCAGCCGTGGAAGACGGGCTTTTCGGCAGCGGCAGCAGCCTTTTTCTGCTTGTTTTCCAGCACAGCCTGCTCGTCGTAGGCAGCGGCCTCCCGCTCCTCGAAGGTGATGGCACCGGTGGGGCAGCCGGGCAGGCAGTCGCCGAAGCCGTCGCAGTAGTCGTCGCGCATGAGCTTGGCCTTGCCGTTCACGAGGCCGATGGCACCCTCATGGCAGGCAGTGACACAGGCACCGCAGCCATTGCATTTTTCTTCGTCTATATGAATGATTTTACGGATCATATCCACACTCTCCTTCTCTTGATGGGCTTATTATAACAGATGCTTCGCCCTATTTCTGTTGTCATGACCACAAAGAGAGAGGAAGTTTTTCTCAGTAATGCACGACATTGCCCGCATTGCGGATGCGCGCCAGCACCGGCTCTGCCTCCGGGCTGCGGAAATAGTCGAGGCTGGTCTTGGGCAGCAGCGTCTTGAGGGTATCCCAGTCGCCGTTCTGCAGGCACTGGCGGACGGTGGAAGCACTGATGGCCTTACCGTTTGCTTCTTTGCGGGGTACAACGACACACTCGATGCCCGCTTTGGGCAGCTGCTCGCACATGATCTGGTTGTAAAGCCCCGTCACCTGACTGGCAGGCTCCTCGCCCACATAGCGGGCAGTGATGTTCAGCGCCGCCGCGATTTTCGTAAAGACGGCGAGGTCCAGCCGGGCGTGGCCGTCGATGACAGCTGCCTCATCCTTCAGGAAGTAGCTGGGGAAGGTGGCATTCGAGATGATGTAGGGGCCGCTGTCGTGGAGCACCACATTCGGCAGATGGGCCACGCCCGCCTCCACCAGCTTCCTGCGCACGGCGAAAGGCACAAGGCTGGCGTCCTCACTGACCACGAACAGGTGGAGCGTGTCGCAGGCGGCAGCGGCTCTTTCCACAAGATACTGATGACCGAGGGTAAAAGGGTTCGCGTTCATGACGAGGGCCGCACTTTTGCCCCCGGTCCTGGTCTTTTCCAGATCGCGCAGATAAGCCCCGAAGCCGTCGCGGCGGTTCTCCATGAAGACAAGGGTATCCTCCACCCGGGCGATCTCGTAGAAGCCGAGGTCGCCGAAAAACTTGGAGCTTTTCACCTTGGTGTAGAGAAACAGGTGCATATTCCCCCGCGCGCACTGCACCTCGATGAGGTGGGTGATGATCTGGTTCAGCAGGCCCTCGCCCTGATGGGCGCTGCTGACGGCGAAGCACCGCAGGGTGCTGCCGAAGCAGCTGCCGGTGCCGATGACGTTGTATTCCTCGTCGAACATGGCGCAGATGTAGTCCAGATTGCCGTCGCGGCGGATGCCCTCCTGACTCAGCAGTGTGTCGATTTGGGCCAAAACGGTTTTATCGGTCGGATAGACCTGCGAAATGGTATATTCACTCATCGATATTCCCCTCAGTAGTAACAAAATGGAGCAGCCAGGTCAGCGCCAGCAGGTCGGCACTGCCGCCGGGCGAGAGATTTTCCGCAATGAACCGGTCATCCAGTGCCGCAAGGGCATCTTTATCCGGGTAAGGCGTCTGGGCGAGAAGGGCTTTCAGTTCTTCGGTAAGGGCCAGCTGACGCTCCCGGCTCGAGCGGGCAATGATGTTGGTATCGGTGCTGTTGGCCAGGATGGCCAGCAGTGCGCCGCCGCCAGTGCGGTCGAAGTCGTAACCCTTGGCAAGGCCCTCTTCCAGCACCGGCAGACCGACATTCAGCACCGTGGGAAGTCCGGCTTCCACCTGTCCGCGCACACCGGTGATGCCGTACCGGATATAAAGCTTCTGGCCCACGGTGGCGGCGTTCTCGGCGGTGACGCCTGCAAAGTCCTTCTCGGTCAGGCCCGCCGTCATGGCGGATACTTCCGCCAGAACCCGGGCTGCGTCGGCCCAAAGGGAGCGGTCGAGACGTCCCAGCGCCGCGCAGACGATGCCCACCGAAAAGACCGCGCCCTTGTGGGTGTTGACGCCGCCGGTGGCGTCCAGCATCTCGCCCTCGGCCTCACAGCCCAGAGGCCGCAGGGCCGCGAAGGTCTCGGGCGCGGGCTGTTCCGCCGTCTTGCGGCCCGTCCGGGCGCAGGCTTCAAAATAGGGGTAGAGTGCCGCGGCGCTGTCCATGAAGGTGAAGACGTCCATGTCCCTGTGGCTTCCGCTGTTGCGCCGGTCCACAAGGCCGGGCTTTGGGGTGGTGGTCACTTCGTAGAGCAGGGCGCGGACGGCCAGACGGGCCGCGTCGGCGATGTCCTGCGCGTCCCGGGCCTCGGTCAAGATCTCCGTCGTCTTTTCCTGCAGTTCGGCCACGGTATGGATGCGGCGGCTGCTGCACACCTTAGCAGGCCCGCCGCAGATGAGACAGCGGCGGCCTTCGAGGTCCAGCTCTTCTCTGTCCACTTTGAGGCCGTCCGGGCGGATGACGTCCATGTCGAACAGCCGCCCCAGCGGGGTGGCGTCCTCGATGTCGGTGGTGAATTTCTTGATGGTCAGCGGGTCGGCGTCCAGCACATAGAACGCCTCACAGCCGGTCACTTCCCGGACGGCGTCCTGATACAGCGGCGTCAGCTTTGCCCGCAGAAACTGCTGGCGCAGCAGCTGACGCCCCCGCCCAAAGCCCCGCCGGATGAGGGGCGAATCCTTTACCGGGCCGCAGATATTCATGGTAAAGCAGATGAGAGGCTTGTGGTACCGGGCCAGCAGCTCCTGCTGGTGCTGCACCCGGCGCTCCCGTGCATCCAGCATCTGGACCAGCGAAACAGTCGTTTCCATGTTTTTCTCCTCTCAGCGGTGCTTTTTGAGCATGTCCATAAAGAGCTGCACCTGCGGCAGGGCGGCTGCGTCTCTCTGGCAGAAAATATAGGTGCGCCGGACGAAGGGCTCGCCGTTCTCGAAGGTGCAGGGCTTGACATAGCCCTTGAAGTTATCCAGCGCCACTTCCGGCATCAGCGCCCAGCCAAGGCCCCGCTCCACCATCTCGCGGCAGACCATGATGTTGTCCACCACAAAATTGCCCGCATCGTTGGTCACGCCGTTCTCGTAGCGCCAGCGGGCCATCTGGGCGCTGATGGCGGCGTCGCTGCTGTGGTCGATATAAAGGTAATCGGAGATGGGTCTGTCCTTGTTCTCCTCGCTACAGATGAGGCAGATATTCTCCTGCGAGAGCAGGAACTGGGTGCCGTCCCACGGATACTCGCCCCGCAGGACTGCCACGTCCAGCGAAGAATCCAGCATCTGTTGGTAGATGTTCCGGCTGTGGCCGGTGGCGATGTCGAGGCGTACCTTCGGGTAGGCTTTATGGTACTCGGTCAGCACCTCGGGCAGACGGTAGTAGGAGAAGTTCACCGAGATGCCGGCCCGCAGGGTGCCGCAGGCTTCGCCCTGAATGGAAGCCAGCTGGCGTCGCATCTTTTCCATCTCGCGGGCGGCGGCGGCGCTGTGGAGCAGCACCTGTTCACCGGCCGGCGTGAAGCGGATGCCCTGCCGCGAGCGCAGGACGATCTCCACCCCCAGCTCCTGTTCCAGCGCCTTGATGCGTTTGGACAGTGCCGACTGGGTCATGTACAGTTTGTCCGCTGCGTGGGTGATGTTGCGCGTCTCGTCCAGCGCGTGCAGCAGCTCGTAATCTTTTTCGTCCATCGTAGCTCTCCCCCTATTGCCCTTTATTTTATCATTCCTGTTTGCGCTTCATCCAGGCGCATTTTGCTCAGATTCCATATCTGTTATTCATAATACAACAGATTTCAGCAAATGAAAAGGGGGATATTCGCCTTGATTTTCCCGAAAGTCCATTCCAAGATGGAATAACTCAGCACTTTTCTTGCAATTTTCTTAACCCTGCCTTAATTCCATCTTAATGCGGTGTTGTTGTCCGCAACATCTTCATTTTTTCTCTGCCGACGGGCGGTCTTCCTCCCGCAGCACAGCAAACGCAGCTCTCTTTTCATTTTTGCCTGAAAAATCAGCAAAAGTCCAGTTTATTGGACAGCATTTGCATTATCATAAAAATAAGGACCTACTCGTTTCCTTCTTCTTTGGCACATTGCAGATTTTTCCGTCTGCTTTTTGTGCAACGTCCCAGAATTTTTTGTCGAAAAGCGCGTTTTGTTGACAGCCGCTTTTTGAAAAGCGTATCCTTATTGCAAACCAGAGTCAGGAGGTCATTTTATGGAGCACTCCACACGTCTTGCCCACATCAGCGAGGATGGCACCCGCACCCAGACCGTCTACGACCATCTCGCCGGCACTGCCAGACTGGCCGGTTCCTTCGCAGCCCCCTTCGGGGCGCAGAGCGAGGCCGAGTTTGCCGCGTGGCTCCACGACGTCGGCAAATACAGCGACGCCTTCCAGCTGCGGCTCAAAGGCGGCCCCAAGGTGGACCACTCCACCGCCGGAGCGCAGGAGGCCTGGGTCCGCCAACATCCCCACGCCGCCTTTGCGGTGGCCGGACACCACAGCGGCCTGCCCGACGGCGGGAGCCCCGCCGATGACCCGGGCGACGCCACCCTGTTTGGCCGGAGCAAGAAGCCGGCAGCCCCCTGCGACGGCTGGCAGGAAGTAACGCTCCCCGCCTCGACGCCGCCCGCGTGGGCCTGCGCCGACCCGCTGAGCCTCGCGTTCTTCACCCGGATGCTCTACTCCTGCCTCGTGGACGCCGACTTCATCGACACCGAGACCTTCATGGACGGCAAGGCCGCACCCCGGGGCAGCGGTACGGACATCGCCGCGCTGCGGGACATCGTCTCGGCACAGGCGCAGCGCTATCTCAGGGCCGAGTCGCCCTCGCCCGTCAGCGTCCAGCGCAACGCCGTCCTCCGCGCCTGCCTCGAGAAAGGCGCGCACGGCCCACAGGGGCTCTACACCCTCACCGTACCCACCGGCGGCGGCAAGACCTTTGCCTCCCTCGCCTTTGCGCTGGAGCACGCCGCCGCCCAGAAGATGAAGCGGGTCATCTATGTCATCCCCTACATGTCCATCATCGACCAGACCGCCGCCGTCTTCTCGGGCCTGCTGGGCGCAGAAAATGTTCTGGCCGACTTCTCCAACGCCGAGTACAAGACTGTTGAGCAGGACGACCTGACCCCCGCCCAGTACCGCCAGATGCTGGCCAGCGAAAACTGGGACGCCTCCGTCGTGGTGACGACGGCGGTGCAGTTCTTCGAGTCGCTCTACGCCAACCGCAGCAGCCGCTGCCGCAAGCTCCACAACATCGCCGACAGCGTCATCATCTTCGACGAGGCGCAGACCCTCCCGGGCGACTACCTTGCCCCCTGCGTCAGCGCCATCGCCCAGCTCATCCAGCATTACCACTCCACGGCCGTCCTCTGCACGGCCACCCAGCCTGCCCTTGAGCCGCTGTTCCGGCGCTTTGCGCCGAAGCTCCACCCGCAGGAGATCACGCCCGACGCGGCCCGCCTCTACGAAGTGCTCCGGCGCACCACACTGCAAGACCTCGGCACCCTGCCGCAGGATGAGTTCGCCGCCCGGCTGGCAAATCACCCGCAGGCGCTCTGCGTGGTCAACCGCCGCAAGACGGCCCAGCAGCTCTACGCTGCTCTGCCCGCCGAGGGCAGCTACTGCCTGACCACCCTGCTCTGCGCCGCCGACCGCCGCCGTCAGCTGGACGACATCCGCCAGCGGCTGAAAGAGGGTCTGCCCTGCCGGGTGGTGTCCACCTCTCTCATCGAGGCGGGCGTGGACGTGGATTTCCCCGTCGCTTACCGGGAGCAGTGCGGTCTTGACTCGCTCTTACAGACTGCCGGGCGCTGCAACCGCGAGGGGCGGCGGGGCGCAGAGGAAAGCATCGTCTACCGGTTCCGGCTGGACGAGTGTTCCACGCCCCAGATGCTCAGGCAGAACGTCAGCGCGCTGGACTACACCGCCCGGCATCAGGACACACTGGACACGCCCCGGGCCATTCAGCTCTACTTCAACGAGCTCTCCGACCTGCGCGGCCCCGACGCCGTGGACAAGCACGGCATTCTGGATGCCTTTCTCCGGGGCATCCGGGGCTGCCAGTTCCCCTTTGCACAGGTGGCGGAGGAATTCCGCCTCATCGAGAACGCTGCCCGCACGGTCTATCTGCCCGTCGGCGAGGGCGCGGCCCTCTGTGAGCAGCTGCGCAGCGGTCATGTTACCCGGACGCTGCTGCGGAAGCTGGGCGTTTACAGTGTCTCCTGTTACAAGGACCAGTTCGACAAGCTCGACGCCGCCGGGGCGCTGGAACTGCGGCCCGATGGTTCCGCCATCCTCACCGACACCGGCTGCTACAGCGAAAAGACCGGCCTTGCCATGGATGTGGAGACGGGCATCGGCCTTTACTTCTAAAAGAAAGAGGTGGTTGCAATGGCCAACATTCATCTTCGTCTGAAAATTCAACTTCACCCGGAAAGGAGGCGATGCTGATGTCCATGCTCATTGAAGTATGGGGCGACTATGCCTGTTTCACTCGTCCGGAAATGAAGACCGAGCGTGTGAGCTACGACATGATCACCCCGTCCGCTGCGCGGGGCCTTGTGGAGGCCATCTACTGGCACCCCGGGCTGCGTTATACGGTTGACCGCATCTATCTGCTCAAGCCCTTCGGCCTTGACCCCGAGGACGATGCGTCCACCGAGGAGTACGTCCAGCGGCCCATCCGGTTCACCAACATCCGGCGCAACGAGGTCAAGTCCACCCTGCTGTCCTCCGCCGCCCTCAGTGCGGCCAAAGGCGGCACGCCGCCGGTGCTCTACACCTCGGAGGACATCCAGCAGCGGGCCGCGATGGTCCTGCAGGACGTCCACTACGTCATCGAGTGCCACTTCGATTTGACGGACAAGGCCGCCCCCAGCGACAATCCCGGCAAGTTCCAGGACATCCTGCGCCGACGCCTGCACAAAGGTCAGTGCTATCACCAGCCCTGTTTCGGGTGCCGGGAGTTCCCGGCCAACTTCCGGGAGTGGCCGGGCGGCAGCATTCCGGCGCTGAAGGTCACGCAGGACCTCGGCTTCATGCTCCACAGCCTCGATTACTCTGATTCGGCCAACATCCGCAGCCAGTTCTTTCGCGCAAAGCTGGTGGACGGTGTGATGGAATGCCGGGACGTGGAGGTGTTTACATGATACTCCAAGCACTCACCGCCTATTATGAGCAGCTTCTGGCCCAGGGCAGAGTGGAGGCCCCCGGCTGGGACAGTCGCTTCAAAGTCAGCTATGAACTGCGCCTCGGCCCCGACGGCCAGCTCCTCGCCCTCAACGACCTGCGGCAGGAAGTCCCCAAGGGAAAAAAGACCGTCATCGCCCCCCGTGAGCTCCCTGTCCCCCACCGGGTCAAACGCGCCTCCGGCGTCGCCGCGAACTTTTTGTGCGACAATACGTCCTATCTGCTGGGCGCAGACGAAAAGGGCAAGCCCGAGCGCTCCCGCCAATGCTTCGAAGCCTGTGCCGCCCTCCACCACAAGGTGCTCGACGGCGTGGACTCCCCTGCCGCCAAAGCCATCCTCGCCTTTTTTGACAGCTGGGAGCCGGATACAGCCCCCGCCCACCCGCTGCTGGCAGGGCAGTGGGCCGACCTGAACAACAACGCGAACCTTGTGTTCGGCTACGAATCCCCCGACGGCTCCCACTGGCTGGCCACCACCGATAAGGACATCCGGACCGCATGGCAGTCCGCCTTTGACACCTCCGATGCCGACGCCGAGACGGCCCGCTGCCTCATCACCGGCAAAGAAGCCGGCATCGCCCGCATCCACCCCGCCATCAAAGGTGTGATGGGCGCACAGGCCGCCGGTGCGGCACTGGTCTCCTTCAACGCGCCCGCTTTCTGCTCCTATGGCCATGAGCAGGGTGCCAACGCCCCCGTCAGCGAGTACGCGGCCTTCGCCTACACCACGGCCCTCAATCTGCTGCTGGCTGACCGGAACTGCTGCCAGCGCATCGGCGACACCACCATCGTCTGCTGGGCCGAAAACGCCGCTCCCGCCTACTCAAACGCCATGCTGATATTTTTCTGCGGCGGTGCCGAGGCACACGGCGTCTCGGAAAGTGACCTTGCCGCCGCACTGAAAGCCCTTTCTCAGGGACGCCCCGTCTCCTTCCTCGATGACAAGCTGGACCCGGACCAGAACTTCTATGTGCTGGGCATCTCGCCCAACGCGGCCCGGCTCTCCGTCCGGTTCTTCCTGCACGGCAGCTTCGGACAGTTTGCCAAAAATCTGCAGGACCACGCCGACCGGCTCAGCATCACCCGCCCCGCCTTCGACAAGCGGGAAAACCTGTCGGTCTGGGCGCTGGCGCAGGAGACGGTCAACCAGAGATCCCGGGACAAAAATCCATCGCCCCAGCTGGTGGGCGATCTGCTCCGGGCCATCCTCACCGGCGGACCCTATCCCGCCACCCTGCTCAATGGCGTGACCCTCCGCATCCGGGCCGAACGGGAAGTCACCCGGGGCCGCGCCGCCATCCTGAAAGCCTACTATCTCCGCAACTACCCCACCGAGCTCAACAAGGAGGTATTTACCGTGAGCCTGAACGAAAGCAGCCATATCCCCTATGTTCTGGGGCGTCTCTTCTCTGTGCTGGAGACGATCCAGAGCGTCGCCAACCCCGGCATCAACGCCACCATCAAAGACCGGTACTTCAACTCGGCCTGTGCCACCCCGGCAACGGCCTTCCCTACGCTGGTCAAGCTGGCTCAGAAGCATCTGCAGAAGATGAGCACCCCCAACGAGGTGCATTTCAGGAAACAGCTCACCGAGCTGATGGCCCAGCTGCCCGAGACAGGCTTCCCGGCGCGGCTCAGCCTGCCGGAGCAGGGTGCCTTTGAGATCGGCTACTACCACCAGACCCAGAAACGCTACGCCAAAAAGAATGAGGAGGAATAAACCATGTCTGAGCCCATCAAGAACCGCTATGATTTCGTCATCCTGTTCGACGTCGAGAACGGCAACCCCAACGGCGACCCCGACGCAGGCAATATGCCCCGCATCGACCCCGAGACGGGCTACGGTCTGGTGACCGATGTCTGCCTCAAGCGGAAGATCCGCAACTATGTCGAGACCCTGAAAGAGGACGAAAAAGGCTATCGCATCTACATCAAGGACGGCGTTCCCCTCAACCGCAGCGACGCCGAGGCCATCAAAACTCTGGGCATCGACCCCGACCTGAAAGCCGCCAAAAAGGCCGACCCCGACATCGATGCCAAGCTGCGGGACTATATGTGTGAGAACTACTTCGACATCCGCACCTTCGGTGCCGTCATGACCACCTTCGTCAAGGGTGCGCTGAACTGCGGTCAGGTGCGCGGCCCCGTCCAGCTGAGCTTTGCCCGCTCGGTGGACCCCATCGTCCCGCAGGAAGTCACCATCACCCGCGTGGCCATCACCACCGAGGCCGATGCCGAGAAGAAGGGTACTGAGATGGGCCGCAAGCACATCGTGCCTTACGCCCTCTACCGCGCCGAGGGCTATGTCTCGGCCAACCTCGCCCGGAAGACCACCGGCTTCTCCGAGGATGATTTGAAACTTCTGTGGACTGCCATTCTGAACATGTTCGAGAACGACCACAGCGCCGCCCGGGGCAAGATGGCCGTGTGGGAGCTCATCGTGTTCAAGCACGATTCTGAGCTGGGCAATGCCCCGGCCTACAAGCTCTTCGACTCCGTCACCGTCCGGCGCAAGCCCGATGTGGACGCCGCCCGCAGCTACCGCGACTACACCGTCACGGTGGCAGACACTCTGCCGGAAGGAGTCACCTGCGAGAGGCTGTCCTGATGGCCGGCCCGGACGACTGGCTGCCCCTGTCGGGCATCCAGCACTTCTGCTTCTGCCGCTATCCCGGCGCAAGCCCTGCCCTGATGGGCAAATGCGCCCGCCTCGGGGTCGATTTGAGCTTTTTCAGCCCGCAGGGCCGCTTTCTGGCCCGGTCTGTAGGCGAAGAGCGGGGCAACGTCCTGCTGCGGCAGACCCAGTACCGCATCGCAGACAGCGAGGCAGAGAGCTGTCTCTATGCGCGCAATTTCATCCTGGGCAAAGTCTATAACGCCCGCTGGGTGCTGGAATGGGCCACCCGCGACCACCCCCAGCGGGTGCCGGTGGAACAGCTCAAGCGCACCAGCGCTCAACTGGCGGCAGCGCTTCCCCTTATCGAGCAGTGCGACGACCTCGACCAGCTTCGCGGCCTGGAGGGCGAGGCGGCACAGCGGTATTTCGACTGCTTTGATTCGCTCATCCTGCAGCAGCACGATGATTTTTCTTTCTCGGGCCGGAGCCGCCGCCCACCTCTGGACAGCACCAATGCCCCGCTCTCCTTCGCTTATTCGCTTCTGGCCTCCGACTGCACAGCGGCTCTTCAGAGTGTGGGCCTCGACCCCTACGTCGGCTTTCTCCACCGCGCCCGGCCCGGGCGCAAGAGCCTCGCCCTCGACCTCATGGAAGAGCTGCGCACTGTTTACGCCGACCGTTTTGTGCTCTCCTGCATCAACCAGAAAATCATGACGCCGAAGCATTTTCAGAAGCAGGAGAACGGGGCCGTCCTTCTCACCGATGAGGGCCGCCGCGCCTTTCTGGGCGGGTGGCAGACCCGCAAGCAGGAGACCATCACCCACCCGTTCCTGAACGAAAAGCTTCCGTGGGGCCTCGTGCCTTATGTGCAGGCTCTGCTTCTGGCCCGCACCCTGCGGGGCGATATGGAGCTTTACCCGCCATTTTTCTGGAAGTGAGGATGTGTATGCTGGTCCTTATCACCTACGACGTCAACACCGAAACCTCTGCCGGGCGCAAACGTCTGCGCAAAGTCGCCAAGCGCTGTGTGGACCACGGCCAGCGGGTGCAGAACTCCGTGTTCGAGTGTCTGCTGGATGCCGCGCAGTATGCCGTTCTCAAGGCGGAGCTGACGGCCCTCATCGACCCTGCGCTGGACAGCCTGCGCTTCTACCAGCTGGGCAACAACTATAAGAGCAAGGTGGAGCATATCGGCGTTCATCCGCCCTTCGAGCAGGACGGCCTGCTGTTGTTCTGAGTTTTGCGCCCCGGTGCGAAGGGCGAGTTCTCAGCATTTTCCCGGCACCTTCGCACCGGATTTTTGTGTCATTTCGCATGATTTGGATAGTTCTTTGACCCGTTGTAAATCAAAGCTCTTCTAAATTCGTGCAGAATGTTGTATAATTTATAAGAAAATAGAGATTTTGTCTCTGTTTTTGCTGTCGCCCTCCTCGCGGAGGGCGTGGATAGAAATTGTGCCGCCCTTGGATTTATACCACTCGGTGTAATGTCGCCCTCCTCGCGGAGGGCGTGGATAGAAATTCTGATGTCGTATCCTGCTCACATATGGCGTTCTGTCGCCCTCCTCGCGGAGGGCGTGGATAGAAATCTGCTGATATTACATCTAAGTTCTTTGATTTGGGGTCGCCCTCCTCGCGGAGGGCGTGGATAGAAATCTGCGCTGTCAGCCGTGCCGGCGATGGTGCTCTAGTCGCCCTCCTCGCGGAGGGCGTGGATAGAAATTTGCGGATGATTTTCGGGTAGTTGAGGGTGGTCAGTCGCCCTCCTCGCGGAGGGCGTGGATAGAAATTACAACGCCAAGGCGGTCGAGGTCTCCACCCCGAGTCACCCTCCTTGCAGAGGGTACAGATAGAAATCAGTTTCCACCGCGAATCGGGCATCGCCACAATTTTTCCAAAAAGGAGTTTTCCATGCATACAGTTTCCCTCACCCATCAGCTCGTCGCCATCCAGGACGACTTTGACCTCGACAAGATCATCGAAAGCGGCCAGTGCTTCCGGCCACAAAAACTGGCCGACGGGCGCTACCGCTTTCTTTCCGGCGACGCACTTCTTTATCTGACTCCGCTGGGCGATGGACAATACGACGCCGCATGGTATGGCTCAGATCGGGATTACTGGGCCGACTACTTTGATTTGGGCCGGAACTATGCCGCGCTGCGGTGCAGCTTGGCGAGACAGAGCAGCTATCTGGACAAATCGCTCGATTTCGGGCAGGGCATCCGAATCCTGCATCAGGACCCATGGGAAATGCTCATCACCTTTCTCATCTCCCAGCGCAAGAGCATTCCGGCCATCCGCACCGCCGTGGAACACCTTGCCCGGTGCTGCGGCGAACCGCTCAGTGCCGAAGGCGATGAAGTTTTCCTCTTCCCTACCCCGCAGCAGCTCTGCGGCCTCTCTGAGGCGCAGCTGATGGGCTGTGGTCTGGGCTACCGCACCCGTTACATCCAGAACGCTGCCGCTCAGGCTTCCAGCGGCACACTCGACCTCGGTGCTCTGGCGGCGCTGCCCGACGACGCGCTCTTTTCCCGCCTCCTCGAGCTGGACGGTGTCGGCAAAAAGGTAGCAAACTGTGTCTGCCTCTTTGGCTATGGCCGTACCGCGATGGCTCCCATTGATGTCTGGATACAGCGACTCATTGATGAGGAATTCGACGGCCGCGACCCTTTTCCTTCCTATGATCAGCAGGCTGGCATCGTACAGCAGTACTTGTTCTACTACAAACGCAGCACCAGCCGCAGCGTCGCTCACAAAAATAAAAAAAGTTATTGACAACTCTCCATTTGGCTGGTATAATAACACACGTCGTCAGGGACGGCATACCAGCTATGGGGGATTAGCTCAGCTGGGAGCCCGGTTGGTATCAAAACACACCCCCAGTCAGATAGTCCTGCGACAATCAAATTCCCAACAAAAGAACTCCATCCAAGAGGTTCGCTTCTTGGATTTTATGGGGGATTAGCTCAGCTGGGAGAGCGCTTGCATGGCATGCAAGAGGTCAGCGGTTCGATCCCGCTATTCTCCACCAAAAAAGCACTGTACTTCGTTTGAAGTGCGGTGCTTTTCTTTTTGCTGAAGCCGATTTTTGGGGCCGCATTGCTTCGCCTGCATGTCTTTTTGGCTTTTTGCGGAAAACCGGGATGTTCCCGCAGATAAGCGGTCTCTTCTTCTTTTTTCAGTTCCGCGGGATGGCCATTCGGCGCTCTGCTTTCTTTACGAGCCATGCTCCCGCCCATCCGCAGGCGGCTCCCAAAATGGCACCGCCCAGAATATCCGTCGGGTAATGGACACAGAGGTACATCCGCGAGAATGCGATGAGAACGCCTACCGGCAGAGCCGCCATCGCCCACTGCTTTTTCCCGGCCATCCAAAGGGCTGTCACCGAGGCGAAGGACGCCGCCGTATGGCCCGAAGGAAAGGAGAAATCGTCCGGGTACGGGATAAGCAGTTGTACCTCCGTAAGGATGCCGCATGGACGGACGCGAGCCACCAGCGGCTTGAGAAGAAGATTGCAGAGGACAGCGTCGATGAGGAGCGCCGTTGCCAGCACACATCCGACCCGCCGCGTTCTGCGGAACACCAGCAGCACCGCTGTCAGCGTCACCCAGAGAATACCGGAGTCTCCCAGACGGGTAATAAAACACATGCTTCCATCCAGCATGGGGCTGTGCAGGGATTGCAGGAATTGCAGGAAAGTGAGTTCGGCGTTCATAAAGCTCCCTCTTTCTCGTTTCGTTATGTACAGAATACCAGAAGTTTATGAACAGAAAACCACAAAGTCTTAAACAGTAGTTAAAACAGCCGGCTCCGCCGCTAAGTTTTGCAGCATTTCAGTTCCCGGCGTTCCTGATGGACAAGGGAAAAATTAAAAAGAAAAGCCGACTGAGAATACCTCTCGGTCGGCTTTTTCTATGCCGGTGGTGGGGGTCGAACCCACATGTGTTATTAGCACAAGGGATTTTGAGTTTTTATCCTCATCTTCCATCTGGTGTCATCCAGTGATATTTAGTGATATCTGGTTCCCACTGTGTAAGGGCAAAATTCACGCCTCAACGAACAATAATTTGAAATATCCACAATTTTTCGATGCGTTTTTCCTCTACTCTGTTTTTTCGGTTTGGACCGCCCAAATGGAAATTGGAGGGATGTTCAGGAGGGATGCAGGACAAAACGCTCCTCTGCTTAGGCACAAAATGAAAGGAAAGTCAAGGATAATGAATCAAAATCAAGCGAAAGAGTATTATGAAAAATTATTTGTGAACTATCCTGATGTGCTGTCTGTCGAAGAAGCAACAACTTTACTCGGTTTCAAAAGCCAGACTGCCATCATCAGAAAAATCCATCAACATAGAATTCGCTGCCTGAAAGTCCGACGATCTTTCATGATTCCGAAAGAATATCTCATCGACTATCTTTTGGATAGCTAAATTATACAGCCATTATATTACATAGCGCACCACTTTTCAATAAGAAAAGAGTGCGCTTTTTATTTTCAAACGAAAGGCGGTCGATTTTTTGAACACAAGCTGGAGCAAATCGTTGAAAAAGCCACATGACCCTTGACTACTTCTACGGACAAGCCGGAGAGCTGTTCTCCTTCTACCGCATTCCAAAGGCTCTGTTTCAGGAGCCGCGGTTCCGGAGTCTGTCAACCGATGCAAAACTCTGTACGGTATCCTGCTTGACCGTATGAGCCTTTCTGTTAAAAATGAATGGTTTGACAAAAAAAGTCGAGTGTTCATCATCTTCACGATTGAGGATGTCAAGAGGACTTTGCGTTGCGCAGACAACAAAGCGACCAGACTGCTCCGGGAACTTGAAGGATTTGGTTTGATTGAACGAAAACGTCGAGGGCAAGGAAAGCCATGTTTGGTGTATGTGAAGAACTTTTCGGCAGAATCTTCAAAGGAGAATGTCAAGAATCGTGATAATGACGATTCTTGTGGCTCTAAAATCGCTTGTCAAGACCCGGTAAAATCACGAGGTATTAAGAAGAAAGAGAATAAAACAGAGATGAATAATACGAATCTTATCCTTTCCGACGAATCGGAGAAGATGAAGAATCGCGAACTGCTCGAAGAATATTTTTCATGCTCTTTGGAGATGGACCTTCTTCTCCGGCTTTGCCCGGACGATGAGGATACCATCTATCAAATCGTGGATTTGCTGGTGGATACCTGTGTCACCAACCGCAAGCTGCTGCGCATTGCCGGGGACGATAAGCCCGCCGAGGTGGTACGTAGCCGATTTATGAAGCTGAACGCCGACCACATCAAATTTGTGTTGAAGTGCCTTGCAGAGAACAGCAGCCCAATCCGTAACATGAAACAATATCTGCTCGCTTCTCTGTACAACGCACCCACCACCATGCAGCTTTCCTACCAGAACCAAACCAACCACGACTTAGCGATGCGGAGGTGATGGAAATTTCAAAGAAAGCAACCACAATAGCCATCGTCAACCAGAAAGGCGGCACCGGCAAGACCACCACCTGTGAAAATCTGGGCATCGGGCTGGCAATGGAGGGCAAAAAAGTCCTGCTGGTGGACACCGACCCACAGGGCAGCTTGACCATCAGCATGGGCTGGCAACAGCCCGATGAACTGCCCACCACCCTTTCCACCCTGATGGCAAGAGCCATGAACGACCAGCCCATCCAGCCCGGCGAGGGCATTTTGCACCATGCAGAGGGCGCTGATTTGATTCCGGCAAACATCGAGCTGGCAGGGCTGGAAGTTTCCCTTGTCAACTGCATGAACCAGGAGAAGATGCTCAAGCAAGTGCTAGACAGTGCCAAACGGGAGTACGATTTTATTCTGCTGGACTGCACCCCCTCCCTTGGGATGCTGACCGTGAATGCACTGGCAGCGGCAGACACCACCCTGATTCCCGTGCAGGCGCAGTACCTGTCCGCAAAAGGCTTGGAACAGCTTTTGCAGACGGTGCAGAAGGTCCGGCGGCAGATAAACCCGAAATTAAAAATTGAGGGCATTCTGCTGACCATGACCGACAGCCGCACCAACTACGGACAGCAGATCAGCAATTTGATTCGGCAGGCATACGGAAAGCACCTGAAGGTGTTTGAACAGACCATCCCACGGTCCGTCCGAGCGGCAGAAACCAGCGCGGCAGGCAAAAGCATCTTTGCCTATGACCCCAAGGGCAAGGTGGCAGAAGCCTACCAATCTTTAGTGAGGGAGGTGTTGGCCGATGCCGAAAAACAGCTTAAACGTGTCGCTGAAAGGGGCAGATGACATTTTCTCCACCGAGGAATCCCGGCAGGAGCAGCAGCGGGAACAGGTGCAGCAGATTTCCATCGGAGAACTGTTCCCTTTCAAAAACCACCCCTTTAAGGTTTTGGATGATTATGCTCACCAAGCGGCAGTACGACCTCGTAAACGGACGCAGGCAGAAAAGCGATGTGATTGCTTATCAGATACGGCAGTCTTTCCGACCGGGGGAAATCACCGCGGAGGAGGCCAATAAGGTAGGCTACGAACTTGCCATGCGTTTTACCAATGGCAAGCACGCCTTTGTGGTGGCAACACACACGGACCGGCAGCACATTCACAACCATGTGATCTTTAACTCCACGGCACTGGATGGCACCAGAAAGTTCCGGGATTTTTCTTTTCGGCGTTGGCAGTGCAGCGGTTGAGCGACCTGATTTGCTTGGAACACCAGTTGTCCGTCATTGAGAAGAAGCCTTATCGGGAACGGCAGAAGCGTGTTCTCTATCCTCCCAAGGAAAGCAACAGGGACCGCCTATGCGGAATCATCGACACCATCCTTGCAGAAAAAACGGGGGATTACGAAGCGTTTCTGCAAAAGCTGGAGCAGCAGGGCTATGAGGTGAAGCGTGGCAAGTACACGGCGGTGAAGGGCAAGGGACAGAAACGCTTTATCCGTTTCCGCACACTGGGTACCGGCTATGGCGAGGACGAGATCAAGGCGGTGTTGGAGGGAAAGGCGAATCACCAGCCGTACCAGAAAAAGCAGCCCAAAGAGCAGCCCTTCCAGTTGCTGGTGGACATTCAGGGGAAAATGGCAGAGGGTAAAAGCGTTGGCTACAAAAAGTGGGCAACCAAGTTCAACCTGAAGGAGATGTCCAAGACGCTGCTGTTCTTGCAGGAGCAGAAAATCGGTAGCGCAGAGGAACTACGAGAGCGTGCAGCAGCGGCAACCGAGCGCTATCATGCTATGGGGGATTCCATCAAGGCGGCAGAAGCGAGATTGACACAAATTGCTGTTCTGAAAAACCACATCATCAACTACGCCAAGACCCGCCCAGCCTATGATGCCTACCGCAAGTCAGGGTACAGTAAAAAGTTTTTGGAAGCCCACCGGGAGGAAATTACCCTGCACAAGGCAGCGAAAGCTGCCTTTGACGAAGCCGGGATGAAAAAGCTGCCAAAGGTCAAGGAGTTGGATGCGGAGTTTGCAGAACTGCTGACCAAAAAGAAAGCAGCTTACCCGGATTACCGCAAGGCACGGAACGAGATGCTGGAACTGGTTCGGGCGCAGAAAAATGTAGAACGATTTTTTGCAGAGGAAAAGGACACCATCGAAAAAGCGCAGACTCGATAAACCAATACCGCCGAGGAGCTTTCCCAGTCGGGAGGTGTCCTCGGCGGCATTTTTTAGTTTATGTAGCAGCGGTCCTGTTTTACAAGCCAATCTTCACACAGCCGCTGAGCTTCGGCCTTTGTGCAGCAGGTGCAGTTGAAAAGTTTGCCACGGATAGAGCAGTAAGTGTAGTGTACTTTCGGGACACCATTAGCATCTCGAAAATCAACACAGCGTTCCTCACCGGGCAGCAGATAAATCGTATCCACGTTCAACAGCTTCTTTTCACTTTGTTCGTGTGCAAACCGCACAACACGCAACGTCTGCTATTGTACCATGAACCATCAAATTCTTCTATTAACCCTTGCGCCAAAAAGGTACAGGCTTTTTCGTAGGATGTGACGATTGACATCCTCAAAAGCATCCCGCAGGGACGCGCAGCCTGCATTGGAAAATGCAGAACAAAGGGGTTTGGGGCACTCCCCAACAAGCATTTTGCAACGCAAAAAGTGTTTTTGTATAGACGAAAACATTGCTTGCTGGCACTGCGTACCGTAGAACTCCCGTTTCAATCTTCACGAGTGATTTCTCCGACATCAGATTCCATCGGTGCCGCACTTTGGTTTTCTGCTCTTTTCCTATACTGCGCTGGACTGATGCCATACTCCTTTTTGAACACCCGGCTAAAATAAAGCTGGTTATCGTACCCCACGATCTCAGCGATTTCACCGACACTGTAATCGGTATTTTCCAACAAGCTCTGTGCGTTGACCATCCGCAAGGAGAGAAGGTACTGCGCCGGACTCATCTTCATGTGCTGTTTGAAATTACGAATGAACCAGTTCGTACTGATATGCAGCGATTCGGCATACTGCGCCACGCTGATCTTCGTATTGTAGTTTTCGTTAAAATAAGAAACCGCCATCTCGATTTCTTCGGGGATCGTCACGGTATAGTTTTCGCCGTTCTGCTGCTGGCGGCTGACAAGCAGCAGAATGTTGTTGAACGACGAAGCGATGTAATCTTCATACCCGTATTCGCATTGCTGAAGTTCCCGAATGATTTTTCGGAACAACATCTTATATTCCGGCAGTGTTCCACTGTAAAAGACGTGCTGATTCAAAGAGATGCCATGGTACTCCAGAATGTTCTTAACGTCATAGCCAGTAAAATGTATCCAGAACACCTCCGGGTGATCTTCAACATAGTAAACGTACTTTTGAACCTCTTTGGGCTTGTAAAGAACCATGTGGCCGGAGTCAACGATTTCCTCGATTCCATTAAACCAGAAATGCGCCTTGCCCGATGCCACATATAAGATCTGATAGTCTCTGCGGCCCTTCTTCCAGTATGTCGGCAGCATGGGACGCTTTTTCAGGCGGTAGGTGCCGCAGCTTCCTACCACCAACGGTTTTGTGTAATCCTTGAAATCAAGACGAGAGTTGTTTAAGTAGCCAGAGTTGAAATACATCTCAATACCACCTTCTTTCTTAAAGACTTCGCCGGAATCGGAATGCGTTCTGTTTGATTTTCACAAACTGTGTGATTTTGTGCATACTTTGTTCCATTTTTTCAATATGATTTTGTCAATATAAATTTTATAATACTTTCAGACAAAACGCAAGAGAATTTGACATCTTGCCGAAAAAGCGTAAGCCTTGTAAAATCGAAGTAAATGAGGAGAATCGGAAAATGACGGAGAAACGCTATTTGAAATGGTACAACAAAGTCGGCTATGGTTCAGGTGATATTGCAGGCAACGTGGTATACGCATTCCTGTCATCCTTTGTAATGATCTATCTGACCAACACGGTTGGTTTGAACCCCGGCATTGTCGGCACCCTAATCGCAGTCTCCAAGCTGCTGGATGGTGTAACGGACATCTTCTTTGGCTCTTTGATCGACAAAACGCACTCTAAGATGGGCAAGGCTCGTCCGTGGATGCTGTACGGCTACATCGGCTGCGCCATCACGCTGGTGGCTATTTTTGCAATTCCCGCGAATCTCGGGCAGTTTGCACAGTACGCATGGTTCCTGATTGCGTACACGCTGCTGAACGCCGTGTTCTACACCGCCAACAACATCGCTTATTCTGCCCTGACCGCTCTTGTTACGAAGAACAGCGCAGAGCAGGTCGAGATGGGTTCTTACCGCTTCATGTTCGCCTTTGCCACCAGCCTGCTCATCCAGTCCATCACGCTGGGTGCTGTTACGGCATTGGGCGGTGGTGCTGCCGGCTGGCGCACTGTTGCAATCATTTACGCCATCATCGGTCTGCTTGTCAACACCCTCTCCGTTTTCTCCGTGAAGGAACTGCCGGAAGGCGAATTGGTGGATACCACCGACAAAAAGGAAATCGAGCAGGACGAAAAGTATAATCTGGTTCAGGCTGCAAAGCTGCTTGCTGGCAACAAATATTATATGATGATTTGCGGCACCTACATTTTGCAGCAGATCTACGGTGCCATGATCAGCATGGGCACCTACTATGCAACCTACATCCTTGGCAACCAGAATCTGTTCGGTGTATTCTCTTGGGCAGTCAACATTCCTCTGATCATCGCGCTGGTGTTCACCCCGACCTTGGTTGCAAAGTGGAATGGAATGTATAAGCTGAATGTAATGAGCTATACTCTGGCAACGATTTCTCGTGCACTGGTTGCTGCAGCCGGTTACATGGGCAGCGGCAATGTGACCTTGATGCTGCTCTTTACCGCAATCGCTGCTCTTGGTCAGGGTCCTTGGCAGGGCGACATGAACGCCGTGATCGCAGCCTGCTCCGAGTACACTTGGCTGACGAAGCACAAGCGTGTGGACGGAACGATGTACTCCTGCACTTCTCTGGGCGTAAAACTTGGCGGCGGTCTTGGCACCGCAATCACCGGCTGGCTGCTGGCTGCAAGCCACTTTGACAGCAGTCTGGCCGTTCAGCCCGAATCCTGCATCTCGATGCTGAAGATCATGTATCTTGTGATTCCCTTCGCTCTGGATGCAATCATCACCTTCATTCTGTCTCGTCTGAAAGTTGAAGAAGCAAACGAACAGCTTCGTGCAGCAATGGATAATTGAGAGCAGTTCCTGCTCTCTCGACCCATAAGACACCAAGACCCACACGATTGTGTCGTGTGGGTCTTGGTGTTGCCTTGGAAGAAGCCCCGCCGAAGAACATCTGCCTGCCGTTATACAAGCGAGGGAATGTATGAAAAAGAAGAAGCCCATCTCTGAGGAGCAGCATTATCTCTGTGAAATCGGTCTGAAAAAGATGCCCTATCGGTCTTCCTGGCTCTTCAAATCCTATACGGAGGAAAGCCTCACGCACATCACGATTGCGGCCTATTATAATGTGGACGAGGCGTTTCTTCAAACTCCCACTGCAGCATGGGGGAATCTATGGGATTGCCGTGCCGCGCTTCGCAAGCTGGTATCCTCCGTCTATCTGGAAAGCGATTTGAACCTTCCATTCGGAAAAAACGGAAAATTCTTATTCCAACCTGGGTATACTCCTGTTGTGTCCGACATGAAGAAAATCGTTCAGAAAGCTGCCGCATCGTCTTTCCCCACATGGATGTTAGCCGTATGGGATATGGATACTGCAACATTATATATGGTCAAATACGACAGAAGTCATTGATTTTCTTTGTCTATCTGTGATACCATTCGTTACGAGACCAACGGCGTTGCTCTCTTCGCCTATGGTGGAGACTCCGGCACTCAAAGAAATTTTCCAAAAAACACAACGAGGTGACCATTTTTGAAACGTCGAACTTTTCTTGTCTGCACTGCTGCGCTTTTTTGCGGTGCGCTTCTGGCAGTGGGCTGCACTCAAAAAATCTCTCAGCCCGTCCTTCAGCAAATCGAATACTCCAATTTAGCAGATTCGGATACACAGGCTCTTCTTTCCAAGCTTTTGCAGAATGCCGGCGTATCCGACCTGCGGATACGGACATTCTTTGATCATGTGCAGAAGTTCAACAATGCTGTGGACCCGGCATGGCTCACCACAGGGTTTGAAAATGCCAAGCCTTCGGATCTGAAATACGATCCTTACTCCATGCAGGACGCATGGACGGAAAAATATGACACCTTCCCCGGCTGGAACTGTCGGATCACCGCTTGTGGGCTGTTCGGTGATTTTATCACTGTCACGGGTAAGGCAGACCTTGACTCAGCCGAGGACACCCTGTTTATGGACTATGAAACACTGGATTCTGACTCGGAATCCCTTTGCGGCGACGAACGGCAAAAGTTTGATGTGCTGTTCGCCCCGGTTAAAACCACCAATACGACCGATATTCCTACCCATTTGAAAACGATTCAGCAGGAATGGAAGAAACGCGGTCTCTCCTTCGTGGACGATGATAAGATCCGTCTCGTCTCCGTAGTCCTGCACGATCAGTTCTCTGAAACGGACAATTCTCTTATGATCGGTCATGTCGGTGTTATGCTTCCCACATCGGATGCGGTATATTTCGTCGAAAAGGTCGCTTTTCAGGAGCCGTATCGCTTGTTGAAGTTCAAAAATCGAACCGAGTTGAGCGATTATCTGATGCTGAAATACGACAACTCGTGGGGACAGGATACTGCCCACACCTTTATTCTGGAAAATTCAGACCTGATGGACGGCTGGCGCATTCTTGACGAACAGGAAAACGCAAGCTAAAAGCATCCAATTTGCTGAGAACCGTTCGGTCTGACAGCTCATTCGCCCTCTGATGCTAAAAAGACGCTGCAACCTCTCACCCAGAGGCGGCAGCGTCCTTTTTTATAAAGGAAAACATAGACACGGCGGCATCCTCCTATACGCCGCCGTGGATTTACACGGTGTTAGGTCGTCGTTGGTTTAGGATAAATGCAAAGAAACGGCGGCCTTGATTTTGCAAAGCCGCCGCTTCATAGGCGCGTGAAAATGTGTCTGCTTTACGACGGATTTTTTCTTTTGCCGTTGGGCGGGGCGGGTTCTCGTTGTATATTAAGATAAAAAAGAACCGATAATCACAAGTAAACCTACTTTGTGCATTACCGGCTCTGCGTCTGTGCGTCTGGCTCTTGGATGATAGATAAATTTAGTTTTCTTACCGCAATCAGGGTTTCATGTTTGCATTTAGGACAATATAACGGAAAATTATCCAGTATTGTATCATTGCGAATTTTCAACCGCGTTTTGCTGCCGCAAAAGGGGCATAAAATCCATTCTATCTTCATCTTATCTTCCTCTGTGCTTGGCTTTCTTCTTTTTCTGCCGTATGGCAAGCTGACGTTTTTTCTTCGCCTCTTTACATTTCCGAATTGGACATAACCTGTTTTTCAGCCATAGACAATTCCCGATGAAGGTGTAACGCCATAAATACAGTGATCACTACGGAAATTACATCTGCGATGGGTTGGGCATATAGGATTCCGTTCATTCCCCATACCATAGGCAGCAGCAAAATGACAGGAACAAAGCAGACACCTTGTCTACATGCTCCCAAAAAGAAACCTGCCGCACCTTTACCCAAGGCAAGGAACAAAGAGGAGTAAACCGTGTAGAAACCAAAAAGAATGAATGTAATCCCATTTGCAAACAGTGATTTTTGACCCACTAAAATCATTTGAGTATCTCCCTCAGTAAATTGAGAGATAATCTGCGTAGAAAAAACGGCCATCACCAAACCTACGACTAAGCAGAAACTTGTAGACCAAATGATTGAGGTTTTGATTGCTTCGCGCAAGCGATCAAACTTCTTTGCCCCATAGCTGAATCCAGCAATAGGCTGGAACCCTTTCAGAAATCCAAAGACAACAAGCGTTCCCATAGAAGTAATTCGCGTAACCGCCCCCATGCCTGCAATGATCGAATCGCCATAATTGCTGGACGCGCGGTTAATTAGCGCAATCGAAAGACTTGTCAGCAGTTGGAACACCAAAGTGGGAACTCCAATTTTTAAAATTTCCGTCATCATTTGCCTCGTAGGAGAAAGCTCTTTTATGCTGAACGTAAATACGCTTTTTTTGCGAAGAACATAGGTGAGATAAACAAGCGTGGATACCATTTGCGAAATTGCTGTAGCGATTGCTGCACCTTCTACTCCCATGTCCAAAATATAAATGAAAAGAGGGTCTAATCCGATGTTCAATACGGCTCCCAATAGCAAGGCACACATGGTCGTTTTTGCTGCACCCTCGCTGCTTACAATATTGTTCATTGTTACATTAAATACATTGAAAATACAGGACAGCACATAAATTCTTGCGTATGTCATGGCATACGGCATAATCGTTTCCGTCGTGCCCAACATTCCCAAAATTGGTTTAAGGAAAATCATAGAAAGTAGGATGATAATAGCACCAATCAGAATACTGCTGTATAGTGCGGTGCTTGCCACCCTATTGGCGGTATCTTTATCTCCGCGTCCCAGCAGCCTTGACAGATAGGATGCAGCTCCGTTACCGAACATAAGGCCCAAACCAACCACGACTTGTCCCAAGGGAAACACGACGGAAATAGCGCCCATTTGACTTTCACCCAGACCGCCCACAAAATAGGCATCTACCAGATTATAAAGTGCATTGATCAACATCCCAATCATAATCGGTATGCCGAGAGCCATCAGAGCTTTTGGGATAGGCGCACTGCCCAAAAGCTCAATTTTGTTGTTGCGTTCATTCATTGTTAAAACTCCTTTCGTTTCTTCAGGTATAATTTACAGTGGTGTAGGTTATAGTACTACACCGTATAAATAATAGTACTATAATTTATAGTATATGTCAAGAGAAGAGAGGCAATTTATCTTGACAAAAAGTATAAAATACAATACTATATTTTATAGTGAATTTGACGGTGTTCTTTTATTCAGAAAACATAGTGAAAGGACGTGATTCCACATGGCAACCATAGATTTAATTGTATTGGGAATATTGAAAAAGGAGCCAATGAGTGCCTACGATATTCAAAAGTTAGTAGAATATAGAAACATATCCAAATGGGTAAAAATCAGCACTCCATCCATTTATAAAAAAGCCATTCAGCTAGAAGAAAAGGGGCTAATCCGAGGCGAAATCGTAAAAGAAGGGAAAATGCCAGAAAAAGTGATTTATTCCCTGACGGATGCCGGAGAAGCAGAATTTGAACGGCTCATGTTTGAGATTTCTGAAAAACCTATTAACATTTTTCTAGACTTCAACGCAGTTATTGTGAATTTGGATTCCTTGCCACCTGAAAAACAAAAATCGTGTATAGCAGAAATTGAGGAAAATATTAGTACCTTAAAATCCTATCTGGAATATAATATACAGAAAAAAGAAAATGAACCCAGTATTCCCGCAACAGGTATGGCTGTTTTGCGTCAGCAGTATGTACTGGTGGAAGCAATCCAGACATGGATTGCTTCATTAAAGGAGAATTAACAATTAATCATCATGCGAAAGACCAGAAACTTTGAGTGGCGCTGGTCTTTTATATATGAATTATAAACTTCAACCAACCTGCATATAGCAACATTCCAGGGGCAAAGTATGAATTATAAGACCCATATCCCTCCAGCGTGAGGGAGAAGATATGGCGCACCACTTCGGCGGCTTCTTCGTCCAGACGCTGCAACCTCTCACCCAGAGGCGGCAGCGTCCTTTTTCATATCGGAATGGTTTGTTTGTAGGGGAACTCCGGGCTTATGACAGGGTAACGATGAACGTACCGGTTTATACCGAACCGCCATTAACGCATATTCCCATGACCACAACCATGAAGTATAATCGTAACCAGTTTCAGTTTATAACGAGTTTCTGGAATTTCTGGATTCTTATTGGGCGGTTTCACGAGAACAACAAACAATTACGCCAGCGCAGATGCGAGTGCTAAAGTGCGCTGAAACCTATATCTAGCTTTTTTGAAAGTAAGTATAATTCGTTATAACACAGTTGACCACATTGCACAATATAGGTATAATATAATCAGAATTTTACTATTACGGGTCACACAGGAGCAGGAGGTGCTTTTATGAATATCCGTCCATCCGCAGCGATTCGCCAGAACTACAACGAGATTGCTGATTTGTGCAGAGAAACCGCTGAGCCGATTTTTCTCACCAAGAACGGCGAGGGTGACTTGGTCGTCATGGACATCGAAACCTACAACCGCCGGGAAAAAATGCTGAAGCTCCGTGAGGAGCTGCTTTCCGTGGAAGAGGACCGGATGCGTGGAAGCGAGGGCTATTCGGTTGATGAGGTCACTTCCATGATGCGCAGTGCGATCAAGGAGGCCGCCGGACATGGAGCAGCAAAATAAATATCGCGTGATCGTGTCAGCACGGGCCGCTCAGATGCTGGTGTCCCATGCCGCATTTCTGGCACAGGCCAGCCCTGCGGCAGCAGAGCGGCTTATGGTCGAATTTGAAAAGGCCGCAAAATCTTTGGAGCAGATGCCGCAGCGCTGCCCGTGGCTCAAAGGCGAATACATTCCTAAAAATGCTTACCGATTCATCTTGTTTGAAAAACGCTATATGCTCATCTTCCAGATCGTAGATAATACGGTTTATGCGGATTATGTAGTAGATTGCAGACAGGATTACGGCTGGCTCGTCCGATAATCAACAAAGGCGGTGGCTTCCCTTATTGTGGGAACCTACTGCCTTTGTTTTGCGTTTGGTATAAAAACAGGAATTGAGTCTTTCTACTGTTATTGTGCATTTTCAATATGCTACAACGGCATGGGCACATAATCACCTCTCCCCCAGAGGCGGCAGCGTCCTTTTTTATATCGGAATGTTTGCAGGAGAACTCCGGGCTGATGACAGGGTACCTCATCTACAATGACCCGCTGGCGTATGTCGAACTGATTCTGAACGGCGAACCAGAGGAATATCTGCGGTATGTGGCTGGAAGTTACGAATCAGAGGATTAAAGCACGGTCACCTCTTGTCCTTAAAAAGTTCTTACACAAAACCCATCGTTTCATGTTATTTTTTTAGAACACCGCACGATATGGGAAAATTTGTTGAGGTTGGGTATGATTATATCATCAAAGGGAAAGGCTGATGATATAATGAAAAGGGTTGTTTCTTTTATTCTTGCTACCGCATTGTGTGGATGTATGATGGTCGCCACACCTCTTACCGCTTGTTATGCTGAAGATTCCACTTATAACTCAAGCTCATCATCTGAAAGTGGAGAGAATAACAACGAGCCGCCCACAAATCCACTTCCCTCAGCAGATGCACAACTCCCAAAAGGCGAGATAAGCTAATCTCCGAGCTTTAATCCAAGGTATCGCAGAGCCTCTTGCTTCGTGATTTCCAAGTCTTCCTGTCGCCCGATGGCTTCACAAAGATAATAAGCTTGCCGATATGCTTTGGCACTTTCAGTATTATTTCCTAGGAAATAGCTACACTCGGCATAAATTTCCAAACATCCCGAAAGAAATTGATAATGACCGTATTTGACACACGATTCTTTTCCTTCAAGTGCGAGTTGTGCACCTTCTTCGTACCGTCCACTCAAATCCAAAACTCGAGCATAATTATAAAGAATCATAGGAAGCACTCCGACGGTCGTAACAGTTTCGTGATAATGTTTCTTTACATACCTTAGCAGCTGGTAAAAAATATCAGCTGCTTTTTTGTTGTTATTGGAAAGTGAGTAGGCATTAGCAATCTGATTTATGATTTTGATTTCATCTCGTGTATAGAGGTGTCCCTCAATCTCGTCCAATGAGAAATTACGAATCGTCAATTTTATAGCTTGCATTAAAAGCTCAATTTGTTCTGCTTCGGTGTATAGCTTACTGGAAGCTCCCAGAAGCGCTTTAGAACGGAGAATGAATTGTCGAGTCAGCTGATCGTCAGATTTTGAAATTTGTTGAAGTAACGCAATCTTTTCAAAACCCTCATCCGTTCGCCCTACTATATTGCAGGCCATGATTTCCCGCTCTAATCCTTCAATTTCAAGTTCATCTTTGCTTAGCAACGCATAGTAGCGATCATCCGGCAAATCAAGTCGTTGAAGGATTGCATTGATTCTGGCTCTGCTGGGAGTTTGCTTGCCATTTTCAATACGAGAGAGTGTGATTGGCTCGCAGATGCCATCGCAGACTTCCTCCTGAGTCAATCCAAGCTCCAACCGTCTTTGCCGAATGTATTCACCTAAAAGAAAATTCTGCATAGATTCGCACAACCTTTCTGAGTATTAGTTATAGTATAGCACGATTATGTATTGCTTTCCATCTGTAGTGATAAAACCTCGCTATAAAGTGAACATATCGTTTCGTGTTATTTCCTTATAACATGAGACGATATGGAATTTCAAATCCTTTTGCAGTAGACTGTTCAATACATCGAAAAAATTGGAATGAAGTGTGCAAATGGTGCACAAGGAGTTTTTTCAAGAATTTGCTATGCCAGTTATAGATATAGCATGGTTTTTCGAGCAGCCGGGAAAATCGAAAAATGTACAGTAGCACTTGATCATCCACAAAATCTCATCGGGTATGTCGATTCTTCTAAGGGCGTTGTTTTGAATGAAAATGCAAACTACCAATGGTGGCATTCAACTCTTCAAGAAAAACGTTTCTGCTGCAAAGAACTTCTCACCTGTTTTAATATGCGCTGCAAAAAGAAAACTTTAATTGATGGTCTTGCAGCTTCGACTTGCTCCAGTGTATCACTAAAAATCTACTAAGAGGGAAATGGTATGCTGTATTACATTAAGAAAACATGGAAAAATTCGTTTTTGACGATTCTGTGTCAAGTGATTTCATATAGTATTGAAGTTTTTGCGGCTCTTGCCTCCATGAAGATGCTGGATGGTCTATTGGCACAGGATACGCAGCTTTTCCTTTTTGGACTGGTTGCGCATTTGGGAGTTTGGGCAATCAGCTTTCTGGCATCTCATATGGAAACGGTTTTTCACTACCGAGCACAGCGTCAAATCAACGAGTTGGAACGAAAAGATATGGTTGAAATGCTTTTGAAAAAAAGCTATTCTGAATACCATGCAGAAGAAAGCGGATCTTATTTATCAGGATTCACGAATGACATAGCGCAAATGGAGCAGCTAGGCTGGGAGCCTCTTTTTGGTATGTTTGGTGTTCTGGCGCAGATTGTTTCCAGCTTGATTGCGCTTTTTTATCTTCATTGGAGTTTACTTGTCGTATCAATTATCTTTGGTATTCTGATGGTTCTTTTACCCCGGATTTTCAATCAGAAGCTGGAAAATGCCGGAAATATTTGCTCTAGGCTTCAGGCACAAGCAGTCAGCCAATTTAAGGAGCTTTTGGCGGGATACGATGTTCTTCGGTCTTTTGGAAAAAAGGATCGAATGGTTTACGGAACAGAAACGGCAAATGAGCAAATGGAAACACCAAGGTATCATTTGAAGGTGCTAAAAAGTGCTATTGGAAACGGAATGGGCTTTCTTAGCGTTGTTTTTCAAGTTTCGGTTCGCTTATTGGCTGGTATTTTGATTTTGATGGGAATCTTAAACCTTTCCGTTATGGTAAGTGTTTCAACGATTTGCTCCAATGTATATAACGGATTAAAGCAGCTAGTAAATCTTCAGCTATCATTGACTTCTGGAAAGCCTTATTTTGAAAAGCTGTCTAATCACAGAGATACCGTCTCGCATGACAATAAGAAAAGTCTACCGGCATTTTCACGTTCGATTTCCGTCGAGAATCTTTCGTTCAGCTATGGTAAGAAAACTGTTCTGAATCATGCTTCATTCAGTTTTGAAAAAGGAAAAAAGTATGCTTTAACAGGACCTTCTGGATGTGGAAAGAGTACTCTTCTGAAAATTTTACTGGGATGGCTCCCAGACTACACAGGATGCGTTTGTTTTGACGATATCGATATTCATACGGTTGCCACGGAGCAGCTTCAACAGCAGATGAGTTACATTGAGCAAAATGTATTCTTGTTCAATGCGTCTATCCGCGAAAACATTCTGTTGGGCGAAGATTTTACGGAAGAACAGTTAAGAAAAGCCATCCATGACAGCGCACTTGAAAATGATCTGATGTCTATGCCAAATGGGTTGGATACCCTCGTGGGCGAGGGAGGATGTAATATTTCAGGCGGTCAAAAACAACGAGTTGCGATTGCGCGTGCCTTGATTCATAATCGTTCTATCCTGCTGGTGGATGAAGGCACAAGCGCATTGGATGCACAGAACGCTGACCGTGTGGAAAAGAGCCTGCTAGCCAATCCAAACCTGACGCTGATCCTTATTAGTCACCACCTGACTCCGGAACGGAAGAAACAGTTTGATAAGGTCTATGAACTGGGTACAGCTTTGAACGCTTAAATAACAAAAACAGGGTGCGCCCACCCGGACGCACCCTGCAAAAATCCACACGCGATAAGTAAGGCAGGGAGTTCCCCAACGGAGCTTCCTGTTTTTCTTTGGTTGTAATCTGAGCCTGCTCCGCACTCTGCAAGCATTTCTTTCAAAAGCCGCGCTCGTTTTACGTGTTCGGAAGGGCGGGTATGATTGTAATCATACAGCCGTTCCTCCGTAAACACTTTTGACAAATTCCAGTGATTTTGTGCATATTTTGTTGTATTGTCTCCATATACATTCCGGCGGAAGCCTCTATAATCTATAATAGGTACTGCGTCCTGCGCAACACCTTATATTGTGTGGAGAAAGGAAGTATATGGAACCTAACAAGGAAGCAAATAAGCTACGGATCAGCTACCGCTACTATGAGCTACCGGAGGGCGAGCTGGTGCAGGCCATCACAGGAGAGGACTGGGTCTGCACCTATGGCACCTATGCCGAGGATGTCCATTTCCACAATGTTATGGAGATCGGTATCTGCCGCTGGGGGCAGGGTCTCATGGTTCTGGAAGATCGGCGCATCGACTATACCGATGGCGCAGTCACAGTGGTTCCCGCAAACTGTCTGCACACGACCTTGAGCCGGGATAAAAGCCTGAACTCATGGGAATATCTCTTCTTTGATCCCGCCGGAATCCTGAACAGCGCCTTTCCGAACGACCCGCTGTTTGTAGAGTCTGTTCTGCACCGGCTCTCCAGTGAGGCTCTATGCCTTCCGCAAGAGGATGCAGTAGAACTGGAACGGCTTATTACCATGGTGCTGAACGAATGCCAGACAAAGCATGAGTACCATAAAGCCGTGGAACAGAATCTTATGACATCGCTGCTGCTCCTGATCACCCGCAGCTATACGGAGAAGAAGACCCATATCCGCCCCATGACGGTTGGACTGCAGCAGATCATGCCCGCCATTGAATACATCGGGATGCACTATATGAATCCAATCTCCGGGGAAGATCTTGCGTCCATCTGTTCCTTGAGCGAGGCGCAGCTGCGCCGTAAGTTCAAAGAATATCTCAATATGTCGCCAGTTGAATATCTGACGATGGTACGAATCCAGAAAGCCTATGAACTGCTCAATTCCACCAATTATCCCATGACGGAGGTTGCTCTGCGGGTCGGATATCAGGATGTTTCCTCCTTCAACCGCAATTTTCAGAAGATCATGGGTGTTTCGCCATACCAGTATAAGAAAAACAACAGCGACTACCGCGGTCGGGTATTGGACAAGAAGATCTCTGCCAAGAAAGGATGGAAGCATCCATCCGATCCATAAGAGAAAGACTTTTTAGCATTGTGTCAAAGAAAACCTTTCTTCTTTGGGCAAGCTGACGAAACCACCGTTTTGTGTGCAGAAACACGGCTGGATTCTGATTGAATCTGCGTGTTTTTTGATTGGATGCACCCGCATTTCAATCGCAAAACCTGTTACAATGACTATAACAAACGAGGGTTTGGAGAAAAGAATTGTTCAACTTGTGAATGCGTTCAATTCTTTCTCCAAATTTCTCGGATTCGTCAACATTTTCAAGGTTTCATGAATGAAGGAGAAGGCATTATGAAAAAGATCTCGCGTCGCGCATTTCTGTCCGTTATGGCTGCTGCAGGTGCAGCTGCAGCCCTGACCGCTTGCGGTGGCGGCTCTGGTTCTTCCACTGCTGCTTCCGGCGGTGCAAGTGTTGGCGGTTCTCAGCCCGGTGGTCACAAGCTGACTGCCTACGCATGGGATAAGAATTTCAATATCCCCGCTCTGAACGCTGCTGCCGCAGACTACAAGGAGAACGTTGACCCGGAGTTTGAGCTGGAGGTGATCGAGCAGTCCGGCGGCGGTGACATTGAGAATGCCATCACGCTGGCAGGTTCCGCACACGATTATTCCAATCTGCCCGACATCGTGCAGTTCCAGGATCACTACATCCAGCGTTATGTTGCCGACTACCCGGATGCCTTTGTTCCCGTGGAGGGCGCAGACATTGACTGGGACGGCTTCAGCAAGGAAAAGCTGTCTTACTCCATCGTAGACGGCGTCCATTACGGCGTTCCCGTGGACAACAGCACGGTTATCTTCGCATACCGCACCGACCTGCTGGCTGAAGTCGGCAAGACCGTGGACGATATGACCGGCATCAAGTGGTCCGATCTGACCGATATTGGTGAGCAGGTCTACGCAAAGACCGGCAAATACCTGTTCTCCACCAGCGCAGACGGCGGCGATCTGGTCTACATGATGATGCAGTCCGAGGGCGTTGCCGAGTTCAAGGACGGAGAGCCTTGGATCACCGAGAACGAAACGCTGCATCGTGTCTGCGAGACCATCGTGGATATGGGCAAGCGCAAGGCCTGCTATCTGGCAAACAGCTGGAGCGACTACATCGACCAGAGCATTCAGGGCGACATGGTCGCCGGTGTGCTGAACGGCAACTGGATCATCCCCACCATGGAGGCTGTCACCGAGAACTCCGGCAAGTGGGAGATCACCACCATTCCTACGCTGGACGGCGGCGAGGGCTATGCCTCCAATGGCGGCTGCGGCCTGTACATCACTGCCAACTGCGGCAATGTTGATCTGGCAAAGTCCTTCCTCGCATACACCTTCGGCGGCAGCACCCAGACCTATGATAACGCCCTGCGTGACGGCGGCGTTGTCACCACGGTTCTGAAGTGTGCAGACTCCGATGTTTACAACGAGGGCGTTGAGTTCTTCAACAATGAGCCGATTTACAAGCAGATCGTTGAGATGGGTTCTCATGTTCCTGTGATCGAGCAGAGCGATTACCACTTCCGCGCCGGCGTTTACCTGATCACTGCTATCATCAACACCGTCAACGGCTCCAAGCTGGACGATGAACTGGCAAATGCTGAACAGCAGCTCCGCTTCGAGATGGGTCTTTAAGACCTTCTGATTCATCCGAAGGAGGGTTTGACATTGAAGAACGAAAAAAGCGGTTCTCTGATGGCAAAACAGCGTCGTGCGGGCTGGTATTACCTGATGCCCGGCACGGTTCTTATTACCATCATGAGTTTTATCCCCATCATCAACGGTTTTCTGACCTCCCTGAAAACGGGTTCCAGTGCAAACATGAAGTGGGCCAGCCCGCTGACCTACAACTATACCCGAATGTTCAAGGATGCACTGTTCCTGCGCTCGATGGGAAACACCTTCCTGTATCTGGTCGTGGAAGTTCCGATCATGCTGATCCTGGCGATCCTGCTGGCACAGCTGCTGAACAATCACGATTTGAAGTTCAAGGGATTCTTCCGCACCTGCGTATTTCTGCCCTGTGCAACTTCTCTGGTCTCGTACTCCCTGATCTTCAAATCCCTGTTTGCAACGGACGGTCTGGTAAACACGGTTTTGTGCAAGCTGGGCATCCTGCAAACGCACTACAACTTCCTCGGCAATCCCACCAGCGCAAAGATCATCATTATTCTGGCTCTGATCTGGCGTTGGACGGGTTACAACATGGTGTTCTTCTTGGCCGGTTTGCAGAACATCGACTACTCGGTGTACGAAGCAGCCAAAATCGACGGTGCCAACGGCTGGCAGACGTTCTGGAAGATCACTGTTCCGCTGCTGATGCCCACCATCGTGATGACCGCCATCATGTCCATCAACGGCACCTTGCAGCTGTTCGATGAGTCGGTCAACCTGACTGCCGGCGGTCCGGCGAATGCAACGATCACCATGTCGCACTACATCTACAACAACTCCATGGGTCAGGGCGTTGCAAACTTCGGCTATGCTTCGGCATTGTCCTTCGTCATCTTCGTGATGGTTGCCATCCTGTCCTTTATCAGCATGAAAGCAGGTGACAAGCGTGACTAATACAGCAGAAACCCACGCACTTGTGCAGCGTGAAAAAGGCAAGAGGCACATGATCCAGCGCAGACTGATCCCTGCTTACCTCTTCCTGGTCATCATCTCGTTCCTTTCGGTTTTCCCGCTGTTGTGGATGATCTCTGCGGCGACCAATACCTCACTGGATGTTGCCCGCGGCAAGATCATGTTCGGCACCTATGCGATGCAGAACTTCAAAAATCTGATCGCATCGCAGAATCTGGCAGGTGCCATGGGCAACTCCTTCCTGTATGCGATCGTGCAGACTGTGATTTCCATGTTCGTCTGCTCTCTTGCAGGATTTGGTTTTGAGTTGTATCATGATAAGAACAAGGATCACTTGTTCAGCGTCCTGCTGCTCGCCATGATGGTGCCGCAGGTTGCCACGATGGTTCCTTTGTTCAAGATGATGTCCAGAGCCGGTTTGCTGAATAGTGTCTGGGCGTTCATCCTGCCCAGCATTTCCACTCCGTTCCTGATCATGATGTTCCGACAGAACTCCCGCAACTTCCCCAACGACCTGATGCAGGCAGCGCGCATTGATGGCCTGAGTGAAACGGGCATCTTCTTCCGGATGTATGTTCCCATCATGAAATCCACCTATGCGGCGGCTGCGGTCATCACGTTCATGAACGCATGGAACGCTTATCTGTGGCCGAAGGTCGTTATGACCGATAACCGTGCGCAGACCATGCCGATGCTGATCGCCAACATTGCGTCCGGCTACTCCATCGACTACGGTATGTTGATGATGGGCGTTTTGTTCTGCTCCATCCCCACCATGATCGTGTTCTTCGTTCTGCAGAAGCAGTTCGCAGAGGGCATCACCGGCGCGGTGAAGTAATTCTCGATCTTTCCGCCATTCACTTTTTCTCCTTCATCTGCTCTTCCCCCAGAGGAATCCCCATCTCCTCTGGGGGACGATGAAGGAATTTTTTCAATCACATAATACGGTAAATGAGGAACAATATGGCTGCATTTGATTTTGCAAAAGTAAAAGACCCCACCTTTTTCAAGGAAAACGTGCTGAATGCTCATGCAAGTTTCCGTACTTACGCTTCCCGCGAAGAATATCGGACAGGCTCCTCTTCTTTGGCGCTGAAGCTGGACGGCATCTGGAAATTCGCCTACGCAAAGAACTACACCAGTGCCATCCCCGGCTTTGAAAAGACGGATTACGATTGCAGCGGCTGGGATGACATTCATGTTCCGGCACACATCCAGATGGAGGGCTACGACATTCCCCAGTACGCGAATGTTCAGTATCCGTGGGATGGCCGTGAAGAGGTACAGCCGGGCGAGATCCCGCAGCGGTTCAATCCGGTGGCAAGCTATGTGAAATACTTCGAGCTGCCGGAATCCATGCAGGGCAAGCCCGTCCACATCGAGTTCGAGGGTGTGGAAAGCGGCATGGCTCTTTGGCTGAACGGGTCTTATGTGGGTTACACCGAGGACAGCTTCTCCGCACACGCATTCGATCTGACTTCCTATCTCCAGCCGGGCGTGAACAAACTTGCCGTGCAGGTGTTCAAGTGGACTTCCTCCAGCTGGTGCGAAGATCAGGACTTCTTCCGCTTCTCCGGCATCTTCCGCAGCGTGTGGCTGTACGCCATCCCCACCGTGCATCTGGAAGATGTATCCGTCAAAACGCTGTTTGCCGGGGATGATTTCGCTCATTCCACGCTGGAAGCTGCACTGCAGGTGGAGGGCAAGGGCGCGGCCCGTCTGACCCTGCGCCGCAGTGAGCTGGAAGTGTTCTCCGAGAAAATCCCGCTGAACGGCGGCTCTGCTCTGTTCAGCCATGCGGTGGAGAACCCCCACCTGTGGAGTGCAGAGGACCCGGCTCTGTATGAACTGGAGATCGAGCTGCTGGACGATGCAGGCCATCCGGTAGAGGTGACCGGGCAGAAAGTCGGTTTCCGCAAGTTCGAGCTGAAGAACGATCGGATGCTGCTCAACGGCAAGCGCATCGTGTTCAAGGGTGCCAACCGTCATGAGTTCAGCTCCATTACGGGTCGTGCTGTGGGCGTACACACCCATGAGGAACTGCTTCGGGACATCATCACCATGAAGCAGAACAACATCAATGCCATCCGCACCAGCCATTACCAGAATCAGGATGCACTGTACGACCTGTGCGACGAGTATGGTCTGTATCTGATCGCAGAGAACAATCTGGAATCCCATGGCACATGGGACATCCATCAGGCAGGCATTCGCGGCATCGAGGGCGTTCTGCCCAATGATAAGCCGGAGTGGAAAGCTGTCTTGTTTGACCGCATGAATTCCACTTACCAGCGTGACAAAAACCATCCTGCTGTTCTGATCTGGTCTCTGGGCAACGAATCGTTTGGCGGTGAGACCCTGCTCCAGATGGCCGAGATGGTCCGCCGCTTTGATGACACCCGTCTGGTGCATTACGAAGGTGTGGTCAATGATCCCCGCTTCCTCGAAACCACCGATATCGAGAGCCATATGTACAGCACTGTGAAGGACATTAAAGAGTATCTGGCACAGGGCGATAAGCGGCCTTATATCGAGTGCGAATACTCTCATGCTATGGGCAACTCCAACGGTGCTTTGCACAAGTACACGGAGCTTGCCGACCAGAAGGACTGCGGCTATCAGGGCGGCTTCATCTGGGATTACATCGACCAGTCCATCTGGAAAAAAGACCGCTACGGCAAGTGGTTCCAAGCCTACGGCGGCGACTTCGGCGAGCGTCCTACCGACTATAATTTCAGCGGGAACGGCATTGCCTACGGTGGTGATCGTGCTCCTTCTCCCAAGATGCAGGAGGTCAAGTTCTGCTATCAGAACATCGCCGTTTCCATCGGCAACTCTGGCTTCGAAGTCTGGAATAAGAACCTGTTCACCTCTACGGGTGCTTTCGACTGCGTTGCTCTGCTGCATCGTGATGGAAAGCTGTATCAGCAGCAGGAACTAGCCAATATTGATGTTGCTCCCGAAGAGCGTTCCAGCTTCCCGTTGCCGTTTATGGTCCCTGCGCTCCCCGGTGAATATGCGGTGACCATCAGCTTCCGTTTGAAGGAGGACACCGGCTGGGCAAAGAAGGGGCATGAAGTCGCCTTTGGACAGGGTGTCATCGCTGTGGTCCGTTCCATTCCCGGCAAGAAGGTCACGCCGTTTACCGTTACGCACGGTACACACAACATCGGCGTCCGGGGTGAGAATTTCGATGTTTTGTTCTCCGACCTGAACGGCGGTCTGACTTCCTACCGCTATGCCGGCAAGGAGATGATTCAGGAGATCCCCCGGCCCAACTTCTGGCGCGCTCCCACCGACAACGACTGCGGCAACAACATGGGCGGCGTTCGCGGTCAGTGGAAGCTGGCAAGCCTGTACGCTACCGCCAAGGGCATCGGCAAGGAGATCCCGTCTGTTCACGGCGGCACCATCCTCCAGAACCCCACCTGCGAGGTGGAAGCCGACAGCGTGGTCGTGACCTATCTCTATAACCTCCAGACCAGCCCCGCAGCAGAGTGCAGCCTGCAGTACCGTGTGTTCGGTGATGGCCGCATCCAGACCACCCTGCACTATGACCCGGTGGAAGGACTTGCAGCAATGCCGGAGTTCGGCGTGCTGTTCAAGATCGACGCCGATTACGACACGGTGGAATGGTACGGAAACGGCCCTGCGGAGACCTACTGGGATCGTCAGCATGGTGCAAAGCTGGGCATTTACCAGAACAAGGTCGCAGACAACATGGCACAGTACCTTGTGCCGCAGGAGTGCGGCGCAAAGACCGCTGTGCGCTGGGCCAAGGTAGTGGACCGCAAGGGTCGCGGGCTGCTGTTTACCGCGGATGCCGCAAAGCCCATGTTCTTCTCTGCGTTGCCCTACACTCCCCATGAAATGGAGAGTGCCAAGCATCCCTACGAGCTGCCCCCGGTCCATTACACGGTCATCCGTGCTATGGGCGAGCAGATGGGCGTCGGCGGCGATGACAGCTGGGGTGCCAATGTCCACCCGGAGTATATTCCTGATGTGACCAAGCCCGTGGAGTTTACCTTTACGTTCCGTGGCATCTGATGATTGGCCGTGATCTTTCCCCAGAACAATTTCATCGGCTGCTAAACATCATAAAAGAGATCGTAGCCGTGATGAGATGACCCTCGTTATTAAGACACCTTCGCATTGAGATATGGACATCCCTGAATGAGATTCCTATCAAAAGCGAGGGTGTCTTTTTTTGGTATCACAAAATCTCAATTCCTGACACCACTATTTATAAATAGTGCTTCACTCTATATCGGTTCAGAGCAAAGCGGAAATCGTCCGGCAGTCGTTCTCCAGAACGATGTGGGAAATTTTTACTCGCCCACGCTGATCGTGGCCACATTGACAAGCAAGGCGGCAAAAAAGTATACCCAGCCGACCCACTGCCTGCTGGTGAACGATTTTCTCTCCGTACCATCCATCGTTCAGGCAGAGCAGATTTTTACCGTAGACAAGAGCAGGGTGCTGAAATTCCTCGGACACCTCACCCCGGAAGAAATGAGCCGGGTGGATGATGCGGTCCGTGCCAGCCTTGCTCTGAACCCGATGGGGAGCATTCAGCGGCTCCCACCCATCATCCGTTCTACGGCGGCTTACGCGCCGCCTGAGGTGGTTGACGGTAAGCCGCCCCTCTATCCCTACACGCCCATCAAATCGTCCTTTGAGGATGCTGGGAGTGTCGAGGACATGATGCTGTACACCGAACTGGAAGCTGCGGTACACGCAATGATCCAGCGGCTGGAATACAGCTTCACATTTAACCCCAGCCTGCTCACCATCCCGAAGCGTAAGCAGCAGGTTGCTGAAATTCTGAAAGAAGCCGAAACGTATATCTGGAGGATCAAGGAGGAAATGCGATGCGCCTGAAAGACAACAACAATCCCTTCATCCATGTCAACCCGCCGTACCAGCTCATGGTCATCCACAGCAGCAAGCTGGTCTACCCCCGCGAACTGTATCAGCGCGGTGTGGAGCGCAAGCGTGTGGAACTGATTGCCACCCACTTCAACGAATATGTGGCAAATGAGCCGAAGGTCAGTTTCCGCAACGGTTAGTTCATCGTAACGGATGGGCAGCACACCATCGAGGGGCGCATCCTCCGCAACGGCGGCAAGGATCTGCCGATCCTCTGCAAGGTGTACACGGGCATGACCGTGGAGCAGGAAGCCCTGCTCTTTGCCGAACAGAACGGCTTTTCCGCTCCGCTGACTGCTGGCATCAAGCTCCGCGCCAAGGTCGTAGGCGGCGATGCTATTTCCAAGGCGTTTCTCGTAGCCACCAACCGGGTGGGATTGAGCCTCAATTATGACAGCCAGCAGCTGACCGATTACCGCATCGGCTGCGTTGGTACGGCTTTCCGGCTCTACAAGCAGATGGGCGAACCGCTCTACTGTGAAACGATGCGGCTGATTGTGGCAGCATGGGAGGGCAAACCGGATTCGTTCCGGGCCTCTGTTCTGAAAGGCATGATGCACTTTGTGGAACTGTACCACGGCGAGTTCAGTGAAGAACGGCTGCTCCGTGCGCTGCGCAGCATCCACCCGGTCGATATTTATCGCATCGGGCAGGACGACCCCGCAAAGCTGCGCGGATGGAAAAAATACGTTTTCCCCATCTACACCGCCTACAACGGCAAGTGCAGAAAAGACGCACTGCCGATGAAATTCTGATATTTTCAGGCATACCTCCCATATACACAAGGGGCATCCGCAAACCGCAGATGCCCCTTGTTACATATCAAAGCACAATATATAGTGTTCCTATATTCATTCGACACAATATATAGAGAAAAGAGGTATTCTATGCGCTCTCAGTTCACTTCGTATGAGCAGCTTCCCATCACCCTGACAGCCGATCATGTCGCTGCTGCGCTGGGCATCTCCCGCGCCAACGCTTACATCCTGCTCCGTTCGGACGGCTTTCCCACGCTCCACATCGGTAAGCGGATGGTCGTTCCCAAAGACCGTTTTCTTCAGTGGATCACGGACAGCGTAAATGGCTGATCTGACATCCTTGATTCAAGAGGTTTCTTTTTCTATACTATTCCCGAAACGACTTGACATCAGGAAGGAGGCAATATGCCAAGCAAACGTTCACACGGCGAGGGTACGCTTCGCCACCGCAGCGATGGTCGCTGGGAATTACGTATGATGGACGGCTACCAGAAAGATGGTTCGCCGCGCTTCAAGACCTTCTATGGCAAGACCCAGAAGGAGGTCAAGCTCAAACTGAAGGAGTATCAGGATGCGCTTATCAGCGGTATCCAGCTGGACACGATCCTGTACTTTGAGGATTGGTCCGATACATGGTTCGAGGGTCACAGGGATAATATCGCTCCCACGACACAGGAAAGCTACAAATACTGCCTGAAAATGCTCAAAGAGGGATTTTACCATCGCCCCTTGACCGTCATACGCCCCATCGACATCGAAAACTTCCTGAAAGGGATGCGGCGCGATGGCCGCTCGGATTCTTACATCAGCAAGGCACGAGGGATGCTCTACCAGATCTTTCAAAAGGCAGAAGCCAATGACCTTGTGCGCCGCAACCCGGTCCGGCTTGCTGAAAAGATGCGGGCAACCGGAACCGCAAAGCGCAAGGAAGCCTTTACTACGGCGGAAGTCGCTCACTTAATGAAGGTTCTCCCCGATGACCGCATGGGCTTGAGCATCCGGCTTTTGCTCGGCACTGGAATGAGAATGCAGGAACTTCTGGCTTTGGAGCCGCAGTTTATTGAAGAAGATGGCTCTGTCATTCACATCCGGCAGGCAGTAAAGGTCGTAAAAGGTACGGTCAGCATCGGCAGTCCGAAATCCAAAGACAGTATCCGGGATATTCCGGTGCCGCTGAATGTCCGCCCGTGTGCCATCAAGCTGCGGGATACCACCGACCAGTTCATCTGGGAAAGCCCCAAGACCGGCTTGCCCTGCAACCCCACCCATTTCCGGGATGTGTTCCGCAAATCTCTGGAAGAAGCGGGCGATGTCCGCTTGCTCACACCCCACAGCTGCCGCCACACCTATGTGTCGCAGATGCAGGCGTTGGGCGTGGACATCCAGACCATCCAGAGCATCGTAGGCCATGCCGACACCGAGATGACTGAGCATTATCTCCATGTTCAGGAATCCATTCGGCAGAGTGCGATCCAGTTGTTCAGTGAGGCGTTTTCGGCCTGAAAATTGGACGGAACGGCACGAATTATCGCGAGCCAGCTTTTCAAATCGTTGGCATCAACGCTGGCTCGCATATCGCAGCAGATGATGTTGCGTTCAAAAAAGCCCGACTACCCCTGCGATTGACCAGATAAAATCGTTGGCATTGTGGTCAAAATTGTGGTCAAAACCAAATGAGGTCAGCCTACAAACAAAAAAATCCAACGATTTCTAACGTGAAATCGTTGGATTTATGGTCCGAGTGGCGAGAATCGAACTCACGGCCTCTTGAACCCCATTCAAGCGCGCTACCAAAACTGCGCTACACCCGGATATTTGTTGTGGCTCATCGCTCACAGCTCCATTAGTATACCCGCTGCAGGCCGTTTTGTCAAGCGCTTTTTTTATTTTTCTTGGATTTTTTCTGGATTTTTCGCTCATCGTCCAGAAGCTCTCGATGGTGCGTCCATTTCATTTTCGGTGACTGCCATTGCCACGGCAAAGACGCTGTGGGCGCCCGCATCCAACAGTGCCTGCGCACAGGCTGCGGCGGTAGCGCCGGTGGTGATGACGTCATCCACCAGCAGCACCCGCTTCCCTTCCACGAGCTCCGGCTCCTGCGCCCGGAAGGCACCGGCCGCATTTTCCAGACGCTCGTCCAGCGAGAGTCCTGCCTGATGGCGTCCGGCCCGGACGCGGCAAAGCGCCTTTGGCAGCAGCGGGAGGCCCAGTGCATGGGCCAGAGGCTGCGCCATCCGTTCCGGCACATTGTAGCCGCGCCGACGGCTGGTAGCAGGCACCGGAACGATGCAGTCGTAACCGATGGCCGCACCGGAGACCAGACCCGGCACCGGCTCTGCAAAGTGCATCTCCACTTCTGCTCCGAACAGCCGGGCCGTCATCTCCACGCCAAGCTCCACCGCCGTCCAGCTTTCGCCTTCGTATTTGGCGCGGAGGATGGCGCTGCGGACGACGCCCTCGTACCGGTAGGGCGCAGCCGCCCCGTCCAGAGCGCCCAGATAGTGGCGGCTCGCGTCCAGCCGCATGACCGGGCCGCGGCGCAGCTCTTCCAGCCGCGGTGTACACACCTCACAGAACGGCAGCGTTCCCAGCACCCTGCGGCAGCAGGGACACCGCCTCGGGAAAAGCAGCTGGCGCATCTGCCGGGCAAGCCGCGCGGGGCAGCTGTAGTAGCCCGTCATCAGTCTTTCTTGACGGCGACGATGATACGCACCTTTTTGCCAGCCGCGCAGCCAAAGTTGTCGTACCAGCCGGTAAGGTAGTAATCATCGGAGTTGACGGAAGTGAGCTTGGTGTAGTAATACTGGCCCTTGTACCACAGGTAGACCTGCGTATCATCGTCCATTTCAAACCTTTCGCCCTTGGAGGAAAGGACGCTGGCCGCACCCACCTTGTCGATCTTCATGGGCATCAGCTGCACCATGTTGCGGACAGCGCCGGTCGTCTCCTGGCAGACCGCGATGCCGCCGGCCAGCACAGGATACTTGATGGAAGTGCTCAGACTGACCTGCTGGCCTCTGACGTAGCCGATATAGGTCGCACCGCTGCCGATGAAGTTGAATATCTGGCTGAAGGGAGTGCCGGTGATCTTGGCGATCTGCTGGAAGCCGAGGCCCAGAAGTGCGCCGGTGTTGCTGGTCAGGCGTTCCCACGCGGTGCTGAGGATGTCGCCGGAGATAACGCCCCACAGGATCTCTGTGGTGGTGGGTACCATGATGCTCTTCACCTGACTGACGACTGCATCGGTATCAATGGTGCCGTCGCCCGGCTGAGCCTCGATGGCGCTGAGAAGGGTGCTGTAGTTCGTGGCGATGTTCTTCACATCGTCCAGCACACCGTAGTGCCACAAGTCACCGGTCACGTCGTTCAGGATGAGCTTGTCGATCTGCCCCTGCGGGTTGGTGGTGTAGTAGCGGACATCGGAAGCCTTTAAGTTTACCCCCGATAGGCGGCTGGGACGAACCGTCCCAGCCACACCCCCTGTACTCGTATCAAGGATCTGCACGTCATCCGCCAGAGCCCTATCGCCCAGCGCGGTGGCGTTCTCGTTCACAGTGCCGCTGACGGAGCGCTGATTGATCTTTTCCACGCTCTCGCCTTCGGGGCTGACCCGCACTTCCACCAGCCAGCCGGTGGGAAAGTTCAGGCTTTTGTCTACGTTCACCTCGCGGGCAAGGCCGTCGGTACACAGGACCTTGACGGTCTGAAGCACATCGGCGCTGTTGTCCTCGTCGATGAGGTTGCGGGAAGCCGACTGCACCACGCCGTAAAAGACCTCGTCGGCCTCCTCACCGGTGATGATGCCTGCGGCCACATTGTTCATGCCCAGCAGCAGAGTGACCACCTGGCCGACACCGCCGCCGTTGAGGGAGGACACCTGGGAAGCAATGGCCGTGCTGCCCAGCGTGTAGGACGTGCCTGCCACCGTAATGGAAGCGGGGGCGCTGGCCGAGGGAGACACCTCGGTGATGCGGCCTGCGGCACGGCGGGTATAGACCCACAGGGTCTTGAGGCTCTCGCTGTAGTAGTAGACGTCGTATTTGTTCAGCTCTGCGGAGCCGGAGACCTTATCGTTGCGGTAGACGCTGGCAGGGACGAAGGGCAGCACCGTGCTCTCCGAAGCCACGAAGGGGCCTTTCAGGCTGCTGAGCAGGATGGTGGAGCCGTCCACCTGACCATTGCTCACGGTAAAGCCCAAGGTCGTGCCGTAGGCCGAGCCGCTGGCGTTGTTGGCGGTGAGGGCATTGTAGAGCAGGACGGCGCAGTCCTCGTAGTTCATCGCTTCGCCCTGACGGCGGTCGAGGCCGGCACGCAGGCCGAGCTCGCCGGCCTTGTTGAGCTGGGCGTTGGGGAACGCGCCGCTCAGGTCGGTCATCTTATAGCCCATCAGCTTGAGCACTGCGGTGCAGGCTTCTTCCAGCGTGACGGCATTGTTCGGACGGAAGCTGCCGTCGGTGTAGCCATTCATCCAGCCCTGCTGCACAGCGATGCGGACATAGGGCGCCCATGCCGAGGAGCCGGGCAGGTCGGTGTAGAGGGTCCCCACTGCCCCCTGGGAAGAGACGCTCTCCCGGTAGGTAGAGTAAGAGGTCAGCATTCTGGCAAATGCGCCGCGGGTCACGGCTGCATCCAGTGCGCCGGACTGCTCGGAATCCATGGCACCCAGCGTGATGGCAAACTGGACGGCGGTGTTGTTGCCCGCAGCCGATGCCGGCATCACCAGCATCGACACCGCGATGCTGACCGCCAGCAGAAATGCGAGAAGACGTTTTTTCATTGTGATCTCCTTATAAAAAATGTTAAACCTCTCAGTCTCGCTTCGCTCGACAGCTCCCCTACCGAGGGAAGCCTCTGGCGAAGAGAGAAAGCTTTCCGTACTGCCAAGGCCTCCCCTCGTCAGGGGAGGTGGCTGCGCCAAAGGCACAGACGGAGAGGTTAATCATATCTCAACGCGTCAATGGGGTTGAGCCGCGCGGCGCGTTTTGCGGGCAGATAGCCGAACAGCACACCGATGAACACCGAGATGCCGAAGGCCGCCGCGATGGAGTTGAAGGACGGGCTGACCGTGACGTTCATGCCGTTGGTGAACATGGGAAGCACCTGATTGGCGATGGCCGACACGATATAGCCGAGGACGATGCCCAGCGTGCCGCCGAGGGCCGAAGTGGTAGCCGCCTCGGTGACGAACTGGGCCAGAATGGTCCTTTCCTTCGCGCCCATTGCCTTGCGGATGCCGATCTCGCGGGTGCGCTCGGTGACGGACACCAGCATGATGTTCATGATGCCGATGCCGCCCACCAGCAGCGAGATGCTGGCGATGCCGGTGAGGATGACGATGACCATGTTGATCATCTTGTTCATCTCTTCCAGCCACTCGCTGGCGCTGTAGACGTAGTAAGCACTGTCGCTCTTGAAGATGTCATACAGTCCCTGCTCCACCGCAGCCTTGGCCTCGTTGGCCTGGCTCTCATCCACCATGATGGCGGAGTAGGAGTCCGGCGAGCTTTTATTGGAAAGGCGCATGGCTGTGGTGTAGGGCAGGTAGACGCTGTCGTCGTCGCTGCCCTCCTGCTGGTCGGGGTTGGAGATCTTGGCCTTCAGCACGCCCACGATGCGGAACTTATAGGGGCCAAGCTTGATGGTCTGGCCCACCGCATTTCCGCCGTAGGCCGTGCGGTTGATGTAATCGCCGATGACGCAGATCTGCTTGTTGTCTGCGATGTCCATATACTGGATGTTCCGGCCCTTGGCGAGGGTGTAGCCCTTCGACTTGATGTAGTTCTCATCCACGCCGTACATCCCGCTGTAGCGGTAGGTCGTAGTCCCCACCTTGGGGGTGTTGTCGCTGAAATCCAGCTGCGGCGAGACGGAGGAAAGCAGTTTGGGATTCTTTTTGACGATGTCGTACAAATCATTCACCGTCGCAGTGCGGGAACCATAGCCCCATATCTGGACGGAGAGGGTGTTGGTTCCCATTGCGGAAAAGCTGTCCCGCATGCTTCTGGTCATGCCGTTGCCCAGACCGACGATGACGATGACCGCCATGACGCCGATGATGATGCCCAGCATGGTCAGAAACGTGCGCAGCTTATTGCTCCAGACGTTCTGCAGTGCCTGGCGGAAAGTCTCTAATACCATTATTTTGCTTCCTCCTGTGCCGCTTCGTCGGACAGAGCGGGCTGCACGACAGCCTCAGGCGCGTGGGCATCGCCGTCGTACACCACCTGACCGTCCTCCAGACGGATGATACGCTCCGCCTGCACGGCGATGGAATTGTCGTGGGTGATGAGCACCACGGTATGGCCCTCTCTGTGGAGCTGCTGAAGCATCCCGATGACCTCGCGGCCGGTGTGGGAGTCCAGAGCGCCGGTGGGCTCGTCGGCGAGGATGACCGCCGGGTTGCGCACCAGAGCCCGTGCGATGGAAACGCGCTGCTGCTGGCCGCCGGAAAGCTGGTTTGGCAGGTTCTTGAGCTTGTCGCCCAGACCCACCTTTTCCAGCACATCCCTGGCCAGCTTGTGGCGCTCGGCGCGGGAGATGTTGGCGTAGACCAGCGGCACCTCCACGTTTTCCAGAAGGTTCAGCCGGGGCAGAAGGTTATACTGCTGGAAGATGAAGCCCAGCATCTCGTTGCGCACATCCGCCAGCTCGTCCCGGTTCATCCTGCCCACATCCCGGCCATTGAGCCGGTAGATGCCGTGGGTGGGGACGTCCAGACAGCCGATGATATTCATGCAGGTAGACTTGCCCGAACCGGACTGGCCCACGATGGCCACGAACTCCCCCTTCTCGATCTTCATCGTGATGTGGTCGGCGGCCTTTACCAGCGTATCGCCCATCTGATAATACTTGCACACCTGCTCAAATTCGATCAGAGCGCTCATGGGGCACCTCCTTACCAGATACTGTCGCTGTTACTGTCACTGTAATAGTCATCCGACACAGAGCTGGTGTCGTAGGCCACCGTGTCGTCCTCCTGCAGGCCGCTCTTGATCTCGGTGTAGCTGTCGTCGCTGACGCCGGTCTCGACCTTGACGTAGACATAGCCCTCCGGTGCGTCCATGTCTTCCACCGCATTGGCTGCGCTGGGAGACTTCTTGCTCACCAGCACATAGCCGCCGCGGATAACGGCAGCGTTCGGCACGACGAGAGCGTTGTTGGCCTCGGCCACGACGATCTCAGCGTTGGCGTTCATGCCGGGGCGCAGGCCGTCGGTGTCATCGATGCGGATGGTGATGGGGTAAGTCGTGGTGCCGCCGCTGGAGCTGCCCTTCATGGACACACGGGTGACTGTGCCGACATAGGTCTTGTCCGCCACAGCGTCAGCGGTGATCTGGACCTTCTGGCCCACGGACAATGCGCCGATCTGCAGCTCATCCACATTGATGACCATCTCCAGATAGCTCAGGTCGTAGATGACGCAGAGGGTGCTGCCGGAGGTCAGGGCGTCGCCCTGCTTGGCGTCCTTCTCAATGATGGTGCCGCTGATGGGCGAGGTGATGGTGTAGTTGGACATATTGTCCTGCTGGTTCTGCATCGAGATCTCGGCGCTGCGCAGGGACTCGGAAGCAGACTGGATGGATTCGGTCAGATCGTCGCCGGTCAGCTCGATGAGGATGTCGCCCTTGGAGACCGCGTCGCCCTCCTGCACATTGATGGCGGAAACGGTGCCGCCGGCCTGAGCGGTCAGGGTGCGCTCTGCCTGATAGGCAAAGGTGGCGGAGGCGATGGAGCTGACGCCGTTGACGCTGGCGGTAGCTGCCTGAGCGGTGGTCAGACCGCCGGCATTGTTGACCCGGATGGTGACGGTGCGCACCAGCAGGTTGCCGGTGCTCAGCTCGTCGGTGCCGGTGATGGCGGTGATGGTGCCTTTCAGCGTCTCAAAGGTGCCGTCCAGCATCACGTCGGCGCTCTGGCCCACCGAGAAGCTGGCGGCGTCGGCTGCCGGGAACAGCAGGTTCAGCAGCATCTTGGAGCTGTCGCGGATGACCGCCACCTCCTGGCCGCTGGTCACTTGGTCGCCCTTTGCGACCTTGAGACTACTGACCGTGCCGTCCACCTCTGCCCGGACATACTGGAGGTCTACGGTCTTGTCGTAGCTGCGCTGGGCCTGCTGCAGGGCGATGCTGGCCTTTTCCAGATTGGTGGAGGCGTCCGAGCTGTCGATGGTGTAGAGCACATCGCCCTCTTCCACCTTATCGCCCTCTTCAAAGCCGCCGGTGAGGATCTTGCCGTCCACCAAAGACTTGACGGTATATGTATTGGCCGGGTTCAGCGTGCCGGTGCCGCTCAGGGAGTTGGAGACATCCTGACGGATGGGCGTCGTCTCGGCGTAGGTCACATCGCGGCTGGCAGCTTTATTCCCGCCGCCGCTTATAAGAAAGACAGCGCCCGCTGCCGCCGCGACGACCACCGGCACGAGCCATTTCCAGTTCTTTTTGGCGAATGCAGACGCGCCGGACTTGGCTTCTGCGGTTTCAGCAGCCTCAGCGGACGCATCCTTTTTCTTTTTCCAGATCATGCTTTTCCTCCTATGGTATGCAAAAGGGCAGCGTGACCCCTTTGCACGAAAAATCCGTTATTGGTAGTGTATCGCATTTTTCTGAAATACACAAGCGTCCAAATTTCATTTCACCCTTTATTTACAAAATTATTTCCGGTTTTTATGCAAAAAAGACACCCGCAGTGTCCTTTGCAGAACATTGCGGGTGTCTCGGATGATCTTGTCAGGATGCGGCTTCGGCCTCGCTCAGCGGAGCCAGCTTCACATACACCCCGGCAGGGACGCAGGCCGCCCATGCACCTTCCTCGCTCAGCTGGCCGAACTGCTCACAGACATGGTCCGGGCATTGGCTGTCCTGAAACGAGATGGTGCCGTCTTTTACCTGTAAATGAACGACATAGCCGCCCACATCGTACAGGTAATCGTAGTCCTTATCCAGCGGCAGCACCTCAGTGATGCCTCCGCCGAAGTCCACGACTGCTGCCAGCGGTTCCGCCTTGCTGCGCGGACGCAGCAGAAAGACCAGCAGGGCAGCCGCCGTCAGGATGACGGCTGCGAAGAGGAGGTTCGCCTTCCAGCTCAGGCGTTTTGCGCCTTTTGCCGGTCGAGGCTGCTTGCGGGTGCTCATGCGGCGTAGTCGCTGGCAGCGGCACCGGCAATGCGGCCAAAGACGGTGAAGTCAGCAACAGCGTTGCCGCCCAGACGGTTTGCACCGTGGACGCCGCCAGTCACCTCACCTGCTGCGAACAGGCCGGGGATGACCTCGCCCTTCTCGTTCAGCACCTCGGTGTTGGCGTTGATCTTCAGGCCGCCCATGGTGTGATGGACACCGGCGGTGACCTTCACAGCGTAGTAGGGAGCGGTGTTCAGGGGGTTGGCGAAGCTGGTGCGGCCGAAGTCGGGATCATTCTTGGCCTCAACATAGCCGTTCCACTTCTCCATGGTCTCTGCGAAGGCAGCGGCATCGACGCCCATAGCCTTGCCCAGCTCCTCGTAGGTAGCGCCGGTGACGGTGTAGCCCTTCTTGATGTAGCCCTGGATGACGCTGGAAGCATCGGCCATGGCCTGATCGACGACCAGCCAGCTGTAGCTGCCGGTCTGAGCGATCTCAGCGGCGGAGACGACGTCACGGGTGCCGACCTCGTCGATGAAGCGCTTGCCCTCCTCGTTGATGAGGATAGCGCCGTCGCCGCGCAGACCCTCGGTGATGAGGGCAGCGGTGTTGGCCTCAACGGTGGGGTGGATCTGGATCTGGTCCATGTCCACGGTAGCAGCGCCGATGGCCTGTGCCATCTCGATGCCCTGGCCCTGGATGCCGGGGGCGTTGGTGGTCATGAAGCCCTTCAGCTCGGGCTTGTACTTGACGACCATGTCGAGGTTTGCGCCGAAGCCGCCGGTAGCCAGAACGACTGCCTTGGCGTTGACGGTGACGGTCTCACCGGAAGCACCGGTGGCCTTGACGCCCACGGCAGCGCCGTTGGCATCGGTCAGGATCTCCGTTGCGGTGGTGTCCAGCATCATCTTGACGCCGGCCTTCTCGCAGTTCTCCTGCAGCAGGGGGATCATGTAGGAGCCGACGGAAACGGTCTTGCCCTCTGCGTTCACAGGGCGATGGATGCGCTTGACGGATGCACCGCCGAAGCTGGAGACGTTGTGCAGGGTGATGCCGTGCTCGTCCAGCCAGTCGATGGCGTCAGCAGAGTTTGCGCACAGGGTCTCGACCAGCTCGGGGTCGTTGATGCCCTTGCCGCCGATCATGGTATCCAGCTCCATCAGCTCGACAGAGTCGAAGTAGCCGATGGGGTTGGCCTGATAGGCAGCCCACTGCTCGGAGACGGTCTTTGCCAGAGCGGTGATGGTCTCGTTGTCGGCGTACTTCTCGGCAGCAGTCTTCAGGGTCTTCTCGACGCCGGCAGACTCGCCGAACTCGTTCTCATCCTGATAGACGGTCTTGGCGGCGTTCATGCCGCCGGTGGCGCGGACGGAGTTGCCGCCCACCATGGACTGGCTCTCGAGGACGACGACGCTCTTGCCCTCAGCGGCAGCGGTGATGGCAGCAGTCATGCCTGCGCCGCCCGCACCGACGACGACGACATCTGCGTCAACGGTGGAGTCCTCGGCGGCAGCGTCGTTCTCCAC
>ERZ894223.293-NODE-293-length-51564-cov-6.473626_pt1 | contig 51564 bp, 70 predicted proteins | sample MGYA00380293_ERZ894223 | MGnify/ENA primary metagenome ERZ894223 (study PRJEB32331, sample SAMN06328445) | human gut metagenome | biome: human gut microbiome; feature: stool | host: Homo sapiens | collected 2014-11-05 ...
CCATAATATAGCACTATGACATGCCAGTGTCAACCGATTTAGTTTATTTTTGTAATTTTATATATTTTCCTCTTTACAATTGTTAACTTTTACTTGTCAAATCACTATTTTCGTTCTATAATATATTAAACTTACAATTGTAAAGAGAAGAAGGTGATTACATTGTCCATTTCTCAGGAGCACAGATATTATCTGAAGCTGAAAGCTTTATACTATTTATATGAAGAAGGTTACACGCAGACAGAGATTGCCAAGCTGCTCAACATCTCCCGCGTAACCTTAAGCCGTCTGCTGGAAGAGGCCAAAGCCGAAGGTATGATCAAATTCGAGATCGTAGACGTACGTGGTGCCATGAAGACGCTTCAATTAGAGGAAAAGCTCCGCCAGCGTTTCGGACTGCAGGATATCAAACTGGTAGACTACTCCGGAGCCGATACCGATACACTTACCAGAAAGATTGGTTCCGAAGCGGCTTCTTATTTTGAACAGCTTGTCCATAATAATATGAAAATAGGCCTGACCTGGGGACGTACACTGAACAGCATGATTGAGAATCTGCCGCCGAATAAGAATATCCGAGACATCCACGTGTATACACTGGTAGGCGGTTCGTCCCAGAGCGTGGATTTCCAGCCGAACATTCTGGCACAGCATCTGATCGATAAATACAATGGACACGCCACCATTCTGACAGCACCATTTATGTGTCAGAGCAAAGAACTCTGTTCTGCCATCAAAGAAGAACCAACGATTGCTTCTATATTAAAAGCCTCACATAATCTGGATGTTACTCTGGTAGGTATCGGTGAGGCGCCTGTCCGGGATGCAGATCACCTGTCAGATTATCCATTTGACACCGCTACGATCAACGAACTGGTGGACGCTGAGGCGGCCGGGGATATCTGTGGTAACTTCTTTACCATCACCGGCGAACTATGCAACACAACATTGAAGAACAGAATCATATCCATCGATATCCGGGATCTGCCGGAACATAAGCGCGTCATCGGCGTCGGCGGCGGTGAGAAAAAAGTCCGCTCTATCCTGGGTGCACTGAACGGACACTATCTGCATGCACTGATCACCGATGTACAGACAGCCGAGAAAGTGCTGGAACTGGCGGATAACAACACCTTGTAAATGAACAGTCCTAATCCTTAATCACAGGCATTAAACGCAAAGAGTGTAAAAGCCAATAACGGCTTTCACACTCTTTTTGCGTTTCGTACTATATTATATTCAATATAAGGGGTTTTAAGACTGTGATGCTTTTAAGGATCTGTAATATGTTACACCATCAATTGCTACTGCAATCAGCACAATCGCGTATTTTACGAAATCCTGCCAGTATGACGGAACCATCATCAGTGTAAGTGCATCCTGGATGATAACGATAAACAGAAGTCCTAAGATCGAACCGATAACAGAACCACGTCCACCATTCATACTTGCGCCACCGATAACAGCTGCTGAAAGCGCTACCATTTCTTCTCCAGATCCTGCATTTACTGCTACTCCGGAATAACGGATCATATAAATGATTCCTGCCACACCCGCAAGTGCTGCACACGCAACACATGCAATAATTTTCATTTTGTCAACCTTAATACCAGAATAAAGAGCTGACTGTTCGTTACTGCCTGTATAGAATACTTTTCTCATACCAGCTGAATTACGGACATACAATTCAGCTATGATTGCAATTACTATGAAGCAAACGGGAGCCATCGGGAATACGCCACCAATTGTTCCCTGCCCAAGAAATGCAAATCCCTTGTTCTCTGCAAACACACGTACCAGAGATACCGGAGAACCACCTGTCAAAATGTATACAAGACCTCTGGCAATTCCCATAAAACATAAGGTAACAATGAAGTGTGTCAGATGAAGCTTCGTTACAAGTAATCCAATGATCAAACCGATCAATGCTGTCACTGCGATACCAGCCAGTGAACAGAGCCATGGATGATTACCATTTCTCATCAAAAGTGCTGCTACTGTCATAGACAGACACAATGTCGATCCTACAGAAAGATCGATACCTCCGGAAATCAGACTGATTGTCATACCGATTACAACGATACCATCTACCGCCATACTTGAGATAACTACCTTCTGGTTACTCCATGTCATAAAACTTGGAGTAATAAATGATAAAACAATATACATGGCCACGACGATTAATGCGAGCATAGCCTCTCGTCTCTCCATAAGTTTTGCGAAGAAACTCTTTCCCTTTCTTGTACTTACATTATTAGCTGCCATTATTGTGCCTCCTTATTATCGTATTTGTATGCTCCAGAAATGTAGTATACAACCGTATCTGAATCGAATTGACGTTCTCCTGTAACTTCCGGCACCTGATCACCGTCGATATCAATCATGATCAAACGGTCGCAAAGTCCCAACAATTCATTCATTTCTGATGAAATCAAAATAACTCCAATACCTTCATCTGCCAGCTTTCTGATATACTTTCCAATTTCAGACTTCGCTCCGATATCAACACCTCGTGTAGGCTCATCAAGAAGAATAACCTTCGGAACTTTTGCAAGCAGTTTTCCAAGCAATACCTTCTGCTGGTTTCCACCAGAAAGTCTTCCGACCACCTGCTTAGGACCTTCTGCCTTGGTATTCAGTTCAGCAATCTTATCCCTGGCAAGTTCCATTTCTTTTTTCTTGCTGAGTATAATTCCATTGGTAATCAAATCCAGATATGTAGAACTGGTATTCTCAGCAATTGAATAATCAAGGAACAATCCGCTTTTTTTACGATCTTCTGAAAGCAATACCAGACCTTTGTTATAAATTTTTGAAGTACCTAATTTATCAATATTTTCACCAAGAAGTTCAACCGTTCCTGATGAACGTTTTCTCAAATTAACTATCGACTGCAAAATTTCTGTTCTTCCGGCGCCTACCAGACCCGCAAAGCCAAGAACTTCTCCTTTGTATAATGAAAAGTTAATATCTCTGAAACGGTTCTTTGCATCCGTAAGATTTTCAACTTTAAGCATTACGTTCGAATCACTATAATCAATATGTTCTGCTTTTGGTGGATAAATATCGCTGATCTCACGACCAACCATGTCCCGGATCAGCTCATCTAAAGGTGCATCCAATGACGGTCTTGTAGAGATAATCTCCCCATCACGCAAGACTGTTACCCGGTCGCTCTGTTCAAACACTTCTTCCATACGGTGACTGATAAAAATAATTCCCATACCTTCCTTTTTCAGTTGTCCCACAATCTCAAAAAGTGCTTCTGCTTCACTCTCTGAAAGTGCCGCTGTTGGCTCATCGAGAAGAAGAATCCTACATTTATATGCCAATGCTTTGGCAATCTCAACAACCTGCTGCTGAGATATCGGAAGCGATGAAACCAATGCCCTTGGATCGATCGTATCACCTGCCATCGGTCTCAAGATCTCCGCTGCTTCCTTTACCATTTTCTTAAAATTAACTTTTAATGTGTGACTGTCGCTAATACTTGTCATCATGATATTTTCTGCTACAGTTACATCCTGACACAGTTCAATTTCCTGATGCACAAATCCAATTCCAAGATTTTTGGCATCGAGAATAGATGTGATTTTTTTCTCTTCACCATCAATCAGAATCGTTCCCCCGCTTGGCTCAAAAACTCCACCGATGATATTCAGCATCGTAGACTTTCCCGCACCATTCTCTCCCAAAAGTGCATGTACTTCCCCAGGTCTCAGTTCGAAATTAACATCTCTCAGAACCTGATTCTGCCCAAAACTTTTGGATATATGTTTCAGTTCAAGTAATGCCATAATCTCACCCTTTCTTCATACTGTTAAGTAACAAAACGGCGGCTCCGGGAGCCGGAGCCACCGCCAAAATCAACACTTACTTTGCTTCGTAAGGCTCAATGAGCTGATCTGCACCTGATAATCCAATGTTCTTCGCATATGAATCAAGGTAGAAGCAATCTGCATTGTCTTTCGTTACGATTGAAAGTGAGTTATCCATGTATGGTGTCTGCCACAGGTTTTCACCAGCTGCTTCACGACCATTCATAGGATGTAAAATCTCATTGTGTGCTGCAAAGTAGCAGTTAAGCATAGACATATATCCCTGCAGATACTGGTCTGGTGCAATTGCAAAGAAGAACTGGTCTGCCTTCAGAAGGTCAAGAACCTCTTCTGATGTATCACAGCATGCACACAGAAGTGCCTGTTCTGATCCGCCGCCGATCTCAAGACCTGCCTGAGCTGCACCTACTGCTGAAGAAGCTTCTGGTGTAAATACGGCTTTGAGGTTAGCATCTTTCTGGTATGTAGTCATAACTGCTGAATAAGTAGCGTCTGCATCCTGTCCAGAATTCTCTTCGTAAATTGTGATGTCCGGATAATTTTCTTCCATGTAAGCGATGAAAGCGTTGTCACGATTCTCATGGTTTGTCTGTCCAGGATTTCTCATAACGAGTACGGAGCCTTCTCCTCCGAGTGCTTCACCGATTTCCTGAGCTGCTCTGTTACCTTCTTTTGTATTGTCAGATGTTACATACGCTGTTCTTTCTGAGTCCGGTGCATCAGCTGCGAATGTTACGATCTGAACATCATCTGCGATTGCACTGTTGATTGGATCAACAAATGCTTCTGCTGTTGTCGGATGAACCAGAATACCAGTTGGATCAAGAGCCATAATCTGACTGAATACATCTGCCTGTGCTGAAGCATCCCACTCAGGTGTTCCCATGTAGTATGCACTTACATCAAGAGCCTTAGCTGCATCTTTCATACCCTGCATTACAGGATACCAGTACTCTACACCAGAGATTGGTACACACATATAATACTTTTCGCCTGATCCATCACCAAATCCACAGCCTTCTGGCTCTTCCAAAGGCTCAAGGATTTCTTCACTGTCTTTGTAGCCAAGCTTTTCTGCATATGCATCAAGATAGAAATCATCTGCATTGTCAGCTGTTACGATTGAAAGACCATTGTCCATAAACGGACTCTGCCATAAGTTCTCACCAGCGTCTGCACGACCATTCATTGGTTCAAGAACTTCATTATGAGCTGCAAAGAACAGATCCAGCATTCCCATGTATCCCTGCAGATACTGATCAGGAGCGATTGCTGAGAAGAACTGTCCTGCTTTCAGAAGGTCAAGAATCTCTTCTGAAGTATCACAACATGCACATACAAGAGCCTGATCGCCGTTACCGATCTCAAGACCTGCCTGAGCTGCACCTACTGCTGAAGAAGCTTCCGGTGTAAATACGGCTTTGAGGTTAGCATCTTTCTGATATGTTGTCATGACTGCTGTGTAAGTAGCGTCTGCATTCTGTCCGGAATTCTCTTCATAAATCTTAATATCCGGGTAATTTTCGTTAATGTAAGAAATGAAAGCATCGTCACGTGTCTCGTGATTTGTCTGTCCTGGATTTCTCATAACAAGGATAGATCCCTTACCACCGATTTCTTCTGCTACTTCCTTTGCAGCGGTAGAACCTTCTTTGTTATTATCAGACGTTACATAAGCTGTTCTGTTAGAATCTGGTGAATCAGCTGCAAATGTTACAACCTGAACATCATCTGCGATTGCACTGTTGATTGGATCAACAAATGCATCTCCGTCTGTCGGGTGCAGCAGGATTCCGGTTGGATCAAGTGCCATGATCTGATTAAATACATCTGCCTGTGCTGAAGAATCCCACTCAGGTGTTCCCATATAGTAAGCCTGTACGCCAAGTGCGTTAGCCGCTTCCTTCATTCCCTGGAATACCGGATACCAATACTCTACACCAGAAATCGGTACGCACATATAGTACTTCTCACTTGAATCACCTTTCAGCTCCGATGCTGATGATTTGCTGGATTTTGAACCATCAGAGCTTCCTGAATCTGAAACTTTGTTGCCACATCCAGCCAGCAACGATCCCGCCATCGCTAACACCAGTAACGATGCGATTATTTTTCTTTTCATACAATAACCTCCTTTTTTCTCTTCTCCCTTTTGTTACTTTTGTTGCCAAAAGCTCTTTTCACCACGCACGTTATTGTGAAAATCGATCAACTTTAGTTTGGATTCTATTCTTTTTTGTGCACTTCGTCAATGAGTTCGAATCATTTGGATTCGTTTGGATTAATAATACCGATTGCGTGTCAAAACAGGTCATTTTTTTCTACACTTTTGCAATATATTTGAAAATTGACTTGTCTTATTTTCACATGCTAGAATTTATTTGCACGTGAATAATGAAGTCGACCAATAATGAACCAGATGTATTATATTCAAAAAATTAACAAAATTGTTTCGTTCAAAGGAGAAATTATGATACAGCATAAATTTGGTCTCTATGAAAAAGCACTGCCAAGAGATCTTGCACTTTCTGAAAAACTTCGTATTGCGAAGGATCTCGGATTCGATTATTTCGAACTCAGCACAGATGAAAGTGAAGAATTTCAGGCACGCGTTACCTCAGATAAATCTGAGATCATTGAGATCCGAAAGGCAATCGAAGCTTACGACATGCCGATCATGACCATGTGTCTGAGTGGTACACGTAACTGCCCGATCGGAAGTGAGAACCCTGAACTTGCAACAAAGGGTATGAAACTTACCATGGATGCCATTCATTTTTCTGCTGAAATTGGTCTTCGCATCATTCAGCCTATGGCATACGACGAGTATTACAATACTCGCAATGAAAAAACATATGCGCTTTTCCTTGAAAATTTGGCGAAGCTCACACAGGAAGCTGCTTCCTGCGGTGTCATGTTAGCGTTGGAAAATGTGGATATCGATACAATGGATTCTCTGGAGAAGGGTCTGCAGATCATCGAACATGTGGATTCCCCTTGGCTACAGATATTCCCGGATATTGCCAATCTTTATTCAACAGGCAAGGGGAATACTTGGTCATGTGACCAGTATCGTCTTGCAAAGAAGCACCTTGTAGCTACCCATGTGAAGGATACCGTTGTCGGCAAAGTAAGGGATATTCCTTTTGGCAATGGTAATGTTGATTTTATCAAATTTTTCAAAACACTTCGCGAGATTAATTTCAGCGGTCCAATGACACTTGAAATGTGGGCACAGAATTATGAAGATCCTTATAAGGCAGCGAAAGACGCCTTAAGCTTCATCAAAGACAAATATGAAAGGAGCAGCCAGTAATGTACGAACAAGAAAAACAGGAAATGATCGAAACTGCGCTGGAAATGAAACGCAATAATCTGATCGCACTCGCAGGAGGTAATGTCAGCCTCCGTATGCCGAACGGTGATATTATCATTACACCATCCGGTATGTCTTATGAAATAATGACACCTGACGATATGATCGTCTTTGACAAAGATAAAAACATTATAGAGGGAACTCGTAAACAATCTGTTGACACTCCGGCACTTTTTTACATTTTTGATAATATGCCGGAAGTCAATGCAATCCTGCATACTCACCAGCCATATGCAACAGCAGTCGGACTTGTATCAGACGAATTGCCGGCATGCCTGACCACTCTTGCCAACGCTACTCGTGGTGCAGTTACCGTAGCACCTTACTCTCCACCGGGAAATCTTTCCATGGGACAGTTGACCGTTGACTATATCGGTGACAAGCTTGCAGTCATTCTGAAACATCACGGCGTTATCACAGTTGGAAAGGATCTGCATGAAGCATTGTATGCTGCTGTATATCTTGAAACATCTTCCATCACTTATCTTTCTGCTGCTGGCGTTTGTGAGCCAGCACTTCTCACAGAAGAACAGAATGCTGAGTGTGTAGCTGTTTGGGCTAATGTTGGACAGTAATTTCAATATTTGCTTATTCTTTATTAATGAAATGCCGGACAACTTGTTCGGCATTGTTGTTTAGTTCATTTTTATTTCATAATCGTTCATGAAATGAACTATTTTATATCATTTTCAATCTTTTTTGTTTATTTTGAATAACTTTTGATATTTAAATGACTTTTTTTCGTGATTATGATAGTCTTGAGATAAATTATATGTCATTTATATCACATCAAACTAAGAGAGGAGAATTTATATGACATATTTAATGGGTATTGATATCGGCGGAACAATGGTTAAAGCTGCAATATACGATATGGACGGTAACGAAATTGCCGTTCATGGTGAAAAATTGCACATTTCCTATCCGCATAGCGGTCAAAACGAACGTGACATGTACGAAGTGAAGGATATGTCTTTAAAAGCAATCAAAGATGTGATTGAAAAAGCCGGCATTCAAGACGGAAAAGAAATCTTATCGATCGGTATAACCGGACAGGGCAACGGTGCCTATATGGTCGATAAGGATGGGGCTCCTACATGGCCTGGTATCCTCAGTAGCGATGCCCGCTCTAAGGGTTACATCAAGAAATGGCTCACCGATGGCACATTTGATTCTGTATTTCCACAGATTCGGAACAAACTCTGGACAGGACAGACAAGCCCGATTGTTGCCTGGTTTAAGGACCACGAACCAGAAGTCCTCAACAAAACAGCTCACGTCGGAAGCGTCAAAGATTATATCCGTTACATATTAACTGGTAATTTTGTATGTGAAATCACAGAAGCATCTAGCTGGAATGTTGTTGACATGGCAACCGGCCAGTACGCGGACAATCTGTTTGAAGCATTTGGAATTGCTGAATACAAACACATCTTTCCACCAATCATCGAAAGCTGCGAAACCGGCGGCACAATCACCACCGAAGTAGCCAGACTCACAGGCCTTGTGGAAGGAACTCCTGTAGTTGGTGGATTATTCGACATCAGCGCATCGATTCTTTCTGCCGGTATTGTCGAAGAAAACCAACTGGGTATAATTGTCGGTTCCTGGGGCATTAATAGTATTCTGAAGAAGGATGTTGTCGATGACAAAGACATTTTCATGCAGTACTATTACGGTCTGCCGGGATACATTTCCTACATGGAGGGAAGTTCTACTTCCGCTTCCACACAGGAATGGTTTATCGATACTTTTATGGAACGCTCCAAAGATGTATATGTAACTTACGGAAAAATGGTTGATTCCACACTGTATAAAAACTCAGTATTTTTCCTTCCGTTCATCTACGATTCCAATGTAAACATCGATGCCAAAGCTGCATTTATCGGTCTTCAGAATGACCACACCATCGCAGATATGATGCGCGCATTGTTTGAGGGCGTTGTATTTTGCCACAAAATGCACATCAGTCGTCTTCTTCCATACTGCGACAATCCATCTGTAGTGCGAATGGCAGGCGGAGCTACCCGTTCTGAAGTCTGGATGCAGATGTTTGCTGATATTCTTGGCATCCGTGTTGAAATTTCACAAGCCGAAGAGCTCGGAGCAATGGGTGTCGCCCTCTGTGCCGGAGTTAATGCAGGCGTGTTTGACTCTCTGCAGGATGCCGCCAAAAAATGGGTAAAAATCAAAAAAATATACGAGCCAGATATTGAAAAGCACGCTTATTACGAAAAGAAATACGCTGCATACTGCGCTATCATTGATGCAATGGATCCGGTATGGAGCCAGATTGAAGGCTTAAAAGAATAGGAACTATTATGCAAGAAAAGAGATTGAATGAAATTCAAAACTACTTAAAAAATCATGAAATCTGCACTTATGAAGAACTACGGGAATATTGTGACGTTTCGCTGAGCACCATCAAACGAGATATCGACTTTTTAGATGCCGAAGGACGTTTGCTCCGCATCCGTGGCGGTGCCAGAAGACTGCCAAGTGATCCATCTTCGCTGGCACAGGAACAGCAGCCAATTGAAATGCTCAAATATGAACCTAATTTGGATCGAATTGCAAAAAAAGCCTGCGAATTAGTGACCAATAATGATATTGTTTTCCTGGGATCCGGTGTTACTGTCGCACATATGGTACGTCATTTGAGCGGTTTTAAATACTTAACCGTAATCACCAACAGCATATATGTCATGCAAGAAGCATTTCATTACAATATTGATGTTATGATGATTGGCGGTATGCTGAATCGTGGCACCATGTCCTACAGCGGAATTCAGTCTATCAACCAGCTCAAAGGTCTGAACGCTAATATTGCTTTTATGAGCTGCAATGGCATTGCTATCTCACATGGTATTACCAATTCCAGCGAGGTGGAGGGCGATGTCAAAAAAGTTGCCATTCAGATCAGCGGAAATTCCGTACTTCTCGTAGACCATAATAAGTTTGACAAGATTTCACTTCACACCATTGCTGAAACGAAGGATATCTCGACCGTAATTACTAACAAAACACCTGACTTCCGTTATATAAAGGAAGCCAATGACGGACACACCGAATTAATCGTAGTAGATGAAGAAGTTTAATCACCTTCAACCAGTGATTTCACTTAAATCCATCAGGATGTTATCCATATCTATCAACCAAAAGAACTGTTGCTTTACAAAACAACCTGTAAAGTAGCAGTTTCTTTTGGTATTCTATTCAATTTTAAAACATTTTGCTTTCTCCCTCATTTCCCAGATATCAATAATTTAATCTAACAATACTAGTTACTCTTCATATCCAAAAATAAATGTTTGATATACTCTAGCATTTCGAACTCAAATATCACAAAACGCCAAATTCTTTTAGCAATTTTTTCAAATACTTCTCATCCGTCATTGCTTTAATAGCTTCTTCTGAACGTCCCACCCGTTGCAACGCTTTCCCCAAAGCTAAAATTTGCTCTTCGGCCTGTTGTTTTCCCTTCTGCATTCCTATTTCTTCTCCTTGGATTCGCGCACTCTTCATCTGACTGTTATAGTCTCTGATATTCTTCTGTCTTGTCTCGTATTCTAATCGTTTCTGTTTATCCAGGCTCAGTCGTTCCAATTCTTCATATGCACATTGAATATACTCATTCCGTTCACTCATAGCTTTTAATTCCTCCCTGTTGCTTCCACCAAGGAATCTGATCCACTGGACGATCGGTTTTTCATCTGCCATTACCGGTGGTACTTTCGTAATCTCCAGAAAATGTAACTCCAACAGATCACTATACTGCTCTCCCGTAACCATATCACGCAATCCGATTTTGTGATAACAGTTCTCGTCATCCTTAAAATGATCATAAGCAAGAATACTTACATGGATGCATTTCTGAAGTTCATCATATCCCTTTCCTGATTCGATCTGATCGATATACATTTTCGACCAGTAAAACAGAATCCGGTTCACCCAGTATGTAAAAGGTTCTACCTGCATCTCCAGATCCATTTGTGTCCCATCGACAAGTTTGACTCGAACATCTAATATGCCATACTTATCTTCTTTAAATTCTTTCCTTAAAACAGTAGGCAACAATGTTGTCTTGCTAATCTCTTCTGGCGATACATCTAACAGTGCAGCTATCAGTCCCTGTCTCACCTTTTCATTCTGCATTATTTCTTTAAAGCAGAAATCTACCTTGGGAAGCATAATAAAATCATTCTGGTTCTCACATAATCCTATACTGTTCATACAATACTCCTCTCGCTGATACCTCTGTAGAAAGGAATATCTTTCTTTTATTTATCATATCACAAATGATTCATTTTGGAAATAGTATAGTATCCCAATTTCTACAGTTTTGTGTCTTTCTTTTGTTTTCATCCTGGAAATGTCGGAACATCTGACCTTGATGTCGGAAAATTTCTTGAAGTTACTTTGATTAAAATATACGACGTAATCTTTGTACACATACAATATCACGTGTACATAAGAATTGCAAGTTGTTTTTATGTAGAATTAAAGATTTTATTTTTAACATTTATTTTAAATATTTCCATTTGTCGGTAATATACTAATCAAGCATGATTTTTGCCCTAACATATTATATATAAATACCGCCGTATCTATGGTTAGTTTTCCACAAATACGGCGGTTTCTCATCCATTCTTCATAAGCAGCAGATCTCTTGCCGCTACTTTCTTCTTACAATTCCACCTTCCGGATCCATCCTTCGATATCCCGGAACATCTTTTCTCCCTGCTCATCTTCACTGTGCAGTCTTCCGATACGATCTGCCATGAGCTGGTTATTATATTTCTGATCCTTTAACTGCTCCGGAATCTGACCTATTACATCCGGCTTCAGGGAATCTGAATATACAGCTACATCTACCACCATGCCGCTATCTACCTGGAACTGCATGTCTATCTGTCCCCAGTCGAATCGTTCGGATACTTCATACTGGAATTCAAATTCTCTTCCGTAGATCCACTCCCATGAAGAATATTTGTCATATAATGTATCTACTTCTTTCTGGTCAAGATCTGTCTCTTTAATTTCTTTGCTTTCGTATCCGTATACTTCTTCAAAGGTTTCACGAAGTGCTTTCTTAAGCGCATCAATTGTCAGCTCCGGATTATACTCTAACAGATTGGTCACTCTGGAACGTACCGATGCAATTCCCTTGGATTCCAGCTTTTTCTTCGATACATTTAAATATTTGTTCAGCTCATCCAATTTGACATTTACCATCAGTGTACCGTGATGATACCGGCGTCCTCTGTGCTCGTGAAATGCATTGCCAGAGAACTTCTTGCCATCCACCAGAATATCATTTCTTCCGGATGCCTCTGCATGAATGCCAAGCTTCTGTACCGCTTTCAGGATTACTTCTAACTGTTTTTTCAGATCGTAATTCTCTTTGCTTACCAGAAATGTAAAGTTCAGATTACCCAAATCGTGAAATACTGCACCACCTCCGGATAACCGCCTTGCGATCACTGCACCATCTTCTTCAATCCGACTGATCTGACACTCTTTCCATGCATTCTGATTTCGTCCGATTACAATCGTATGCTGGTTCTGCCAGAGGTAAAGAATCGCCTCATCCTCTCCGCAATGGGAAAACAGATACTCTTCCATTGCCAGATTCTTATATGGATTCACTCCTGTACTTTCTATATAAGTAAGTTTATTAATCATGGTTGTTCTCTCCTATGTTGTCTTTTACTTGTCTATTTTCGGAAGTCCTGCAAATCCTACTGCCAGATCTTCATCAGTCGGGATATAGTCCGACATCTCACCGTCATTGTATTTACCATATGCTACCATATCAAAGTATCCTGTTCCGGTCAGACCAAATACGATAGTCTTCTCTTCTCCGGTCTCTTTGCACTTCAATGCTTCATCAATCGCCACCTTAATCGCATGACTGCTTTCCGGTGCCGGCAGGATACCTTCGACTCTTGCAAATCTCTCTGCCGCTTCGAATACGCTTGTCTGTTCTACTGATACAGCTTCCAGAAGTTTATCATCATAAAGCTGTGATACGATAGAACTCATGCCATGATAACGAAGTCCACCAGCGTGATTCGGCGACGGGATAAATCCGCTTCCCAGCGTATACATTTTCGCCAGCGGGCATACCATTCCGGTATCACAGAAATCATATGCGTATTTACCACGAGTAAGACTTGGACAGCTTGCCGGCTCTACTGCGATAATGCGGTAATCTGCCTCACCTCTCAGCTTCTCACCTACAAATGGCGAGATCAGTCCGCCAAGGTTAGATCCACCACCGGCACAGCCAATGATCATGTCCGGTTTGATGCCGTATTTGTCTAATGCTGCTTTTGTCTCCAGACCGATCACTGTCTGATGGAGAAGTACCTGCGACAATACAGATCCCAACACGTAACGGTATCCTTCGTGCGTGGTAGCATCTTCTACAGCTTCCGATATTGCACAGCCAAGACTTCCTGTTGTGCCTGGATGTGCTTCCAGAATCTTACGTCCTACAGCAGTTGTCTCAGACGGAGACGGTGTAACCTGTGCACCGTATGTACGCATAACTTCACGTCTAAACGGCTTCTGTTCGTAAGAACATTTTACCATATAGACACGACAGTCCAGGTCAAAATAAGAACAAGCCATAGAAAGCGCGGTTCCCCACTGTCCGGCTCCAGTCTCGGTAGTTACACCTTTCAATCCTTGCTTCTTTGCATAATATGCCTGCGCGATCGCAGAATTCAACTTGTGACTTCCTGATGTGTTATTTCCCTCAAATTTGTAATAAATCTTCGCCGGCGTATCCAGCGCTTTTTCCAGACAGTACGCGCGAACCAATGGTGACGGACGGTACATCTTATAGAAATCCCGAATCTCCTGTGGAATATCGAAATACGGTGTCGTATCATCCAGTTCCTGCTCTACCAGTTCTTTACAGAACACATGCTCCAGTTCTTCCGGCTTCATCGGTTCCAAGGTAGCCGGATTTAACAGTGGTGCCGGTTTATTCTTCATATCCGCACGCACATTGTACCACTGTGTTGGCATCTCACTCTCTTCCAGATAAATTTTGTAAGGGATCTTCTTATTTTCTGCCATCTTGTCTTCCTCCAATTCGTATTGATGTTGTCTGGGTTCAACCCCTGTTATTATTTTCTCCGGGTAATAAAACCCAGGATTTTATCGCTGAATCCATAATAGATTGTGTCATAATCTGCACATTGAAGCTCTTTATTACGAAGCGTCTTTCTGCTCACTTTCAGCACTCCCTCTGCGAGCGACTCCATATCGCCTCCCTGCTTTAATATAGAAGGAAATATGTAATATACCATAAAAAGACTGAGTTCTGATCGTGTTCTTCCATCCAGCTTACCACGTCTGTTACCACACTTTTTTTCTGCCGCATGCATCAGCCGGATACCAACTGCCTCTGCTGCCGCTTCATGATTCTCCGTTTCCTCCATATAGGCACTCATTTCCTCAAAATAGTATCCGTATTCTTCCTGAAATGTTTCAAACTTTTCCTGATATGTCGTCCGTTTTAAGCCCGTAATCATCTCTGTGATATTTTCAAATATCTGTTCAATTCCCTGAAGCATCTGTCATCCCCCTGTCATTTTACTGCAAATACATACTTGTCCAGTCTGTCAAATGCTTCCTGCACTCTGCTCATTGGAAGTGCCAGATTCATCCGGATCGCACACGATCCATGAAATGGTCTTCCATCCTGCCATGCTACGCCCACATCCCAGCCGGCTTTCATCACTTCATCCAGTGTCTGCCCATTCATCTCACACCATTCACTCAAATCCAGAAACAGCATATAAGTTCCTTCCGGTCGGTTCACCTTCACACCTGGATAATTCTTCCAGATATGTTCACACGCATACTCCGTATTCTCTGTGAGTACCTTCCTGAGTTCCTCCACCCACTCTGCTCCTTCCGGCTGATAAGCTCCGATCAGAGCATGCATAGACAATACGTTCATCTCATTATACTGCGACTTGCCGGCTTTGTTCTGTACCAGGTCCCTCAGAAATGGATTATAAATAATATGATAACTTCCGATCAGTCCTGCAAGATTGAACGTCTTGCTCGGCGCATAAAATGCGATCGTTCGATTCTTTGCATCCTCGCTCACAGATTGTGTCGGCGTATGTTTATGACCATTCAATGTCAGATCAGACCAAATCTCATCGGATATTACAATACACTGATTCTTCCGATATACTTCCATCGCTTTTTCAATCTCTTCTTGCTCCCACACGCGTCCACATGGATTGTGCGGACTGCAGAAGACCGCCACATGAATATGGTATCTGCGAAGCTTATCATCCATATCTTCATAATCCATCCGCATTACTCCATTTTCATCCTGCTTCAGCGGACTATGTATGATATTAAACCCATTCTCGGTAATACATCTGGTAAATCCCATATATGTCGGGCTGTGTAGCAGAATGCTGTCTCCCGGTGATGCAAATGCTGAGATCGCTGAGATCACACCACCAAGCACTCCATTTTCATAGCCGATATCCCGTACCTGCAGATCCTTCACACCGTTGCGTGTTCTCTGCCAGTCAATAATTGCCCGGTAATATTCTTTTGTCGGGCGATAATATCCAAACATCGGATGCTTTGCCCGTTCTATGATCGCTTCCTGAATCGTCGGTACAGTCGGAAAATTCATATCCGCTACCCACATCGGGATTACATCAAATCCTTCTTTCGGCCAATCAGGTGAAAAATGGTCTCCTCCTCCCAGTCCATCTAATGCCAGCGAATCCTTTCCATGCCGGTCGATCACTGTTGTAAAATCATATTTCAAAGCCTTTCCTCCTGCAATCTGTCTTTCACAAAACTCTACATTTACACATTTATGCTAACATTATACCAGTTTCCCCTGTTTACGCAAGCATATCACCGCAAGAGAATATATTTTTCTGACAATTTGCGCAGCACCTCCACAAACATTTGCCAAAACCATCATTTCTGAAGATTTCCTTATGTCTTCATGAAAATTCTGTGACATCTATTGTGTCTTGCGCATACAAATTTTAAAATAGACTGGAATAAGGGGGATTTATATAATGGCAAAGATAAAAGACAGACGTAAAAATCTAAAAAACGATACGCAGGATTTTTTTGATGATGATTTTGAAGTAATCTATGAAGATGATTTGGATGATCTTCTGGAAAACAGTTTTATAGAAGACGATAATAAACCGGATGATTATTACTATGATGATGAATTTGATGACGGCGATGACTACGATATTGACGATTATGATGAAGATGACTATAACAACAGTCGTAACAATTCCAATTCGTCCAAACGAAAGGATTCTAAAAAGTCCAAAAAGAATTCCGGGAAAGATAAAGCTTCCGATGATAAGCAGAAGAAATCTAAAAAAAAGCACAGCCTTCCAAATGTCGTATCACCGGCTGCCAAAGCAGCTAGGACCGGTACCCGACTAATCTTCAAGATACTGAATATGATCCTAAAAACAGCTACCTTAATCCTGATTGCAGTGACCATCTGTCTACTGGCATCTACTTTTGGTAAAAATTGCAGTACATACGGTAATCCTCTGTTGATTACGGAAGAAAAGAATTATATATTAATGGCATATCTCGGCACCTCCGGAGTCCTCATTTTTTACGAAGTCATTACTTTTTTCTGGGTACTGATGGGACGCGGCAAGCAAGGGCATAATGGGCAGAACCAGGATACCGGACGAGGCTTATTCTCATTTCTCTTCATTGGTGTTACTTCTTTCCTGTCCTATATTCTGTACAGCCTGATCCCGGTATCTCCGGAAGTCTTGGAAGGATTACAGGGCGGCCTGATGGTGTATGGAAGTCTCTGCCAGAAGCTGCTTCCGGTCTGCATCGCAGGGGCGTTCAGCTGCCTGATAAGAAGATTTGTAATACGATAGCACATAAAAACGCAGTATGGAAAATTACTTCTCATACTGCGTTTTCTAATGCGGATAACAGCCACGAAAAAACTTTTTAACATCATTGTTTAGCCGTTATTTTGCGTATTTATTAACTTTTTGTATTCGCACAGTATCATTTATCCCTGTTTAGATGCCCCTTTTTTGCCCCTCTGAAACATGCTATATAATAAGGAAGTAACCGGGAGATTTTTGACGATCCCCCAGCCTGTTTTTCTACTCAGCCAATTCGCCGCAGTCCAGATCAATCAGAACCTCTTTGACCTTTTCTTTCAGGCGTTCCGGCACATCTGCAAAAGTTTTCTTACCCTTGATGATAAGAGTTGCATATACTACTGCCATAGTCTCACGCTCCTTTCTAAAAATGAACAACAGTATTCTATTAAACATTTGATTCAGCACCGCTTTCATCAAGAAGCTTCTGCACCGCTTCTTTCAGTTCTCCCGGCACATCATCAATTGTTTTCTTGCCTTTTACGATCAATAAATAATACATCTTAGCCATTACGCCTTCACCAACCCTTCAATCATTTCATATACTTCGCACAATGCTTCCTGCGTAGATGTAAGCTCATCCTCAGTAGATGTAATTCTTTCATCTAGTGACTTTCCCTCCTGAGTCATTGATACTTCATAGATACCGCCATCCCATTCCCTTAACGATTCATACTTGTATCTCTCGTATACAATGGAATCGCGGTTTTCTTTTGCAATCATTCTGCTGACTTTCTCTTCATCCTTAAACAGTGCAAGGATGTTTTCTCTTGTCATTGCGATAATTTTGATTTTTAAATATCCGCTAGATTCATTTGCGGATTGGATTGTGATTTCTGTAGAATCATTAAATATTAATTTCATTTTAAGTTCTCCTTTCTTTTGAAAAAATGAAGATTTGACCGAACGACTTGCTGAATTAAATGGCAATAGCTTTATAAGAACGGAAATTATATCTGTAACAGTTAATGTTCCTGCGGCTAAAACAGCTGGCGTGTACAGTACACCGATACCGCCTGATGGATTCGAGCTGGTTGCTGCCATCCCCACGAATACTAGCGGTTCTTCATGCACTTGGGCGACATGCAAAGTACAATCTGACGGGACTGTATATGTTGCAATGAGGAACTGGACGACATCAGCTACTAATATTCATCCGGAGTACACAGCGGTCTATCTTAAAAAATAGATCCATCATTCATACACATATACAATTCTGTAATTGATACGGATATTTCCAGATACCGGCGAACTGAAATACTGATATATAGAACCTTGCCAGTTTTCCGGTTCGTAGAATTGTACGGCTTGGCTTACATCATCTCCGTTAAATGTGGAGATACTGAGCCGAGTTGTATTGACTGTTACGCCAAAATAATCTTTTAATTGTTCGGCAGTAAATAACGCAATATAATTTTTACCTGCTCCTTTTCTGATCACAGAGCCGGATATAACTTTGACTTTTCCGCCAAGTAATGTATACTCCTGATAATCAATTTGATTTTCTATAAGCTTTCCAGATTTGCCATTTAATTCAGCAAGCTTGTTGGACGAATCTTCATTTGTTCCCAAGACCTTGAACAACTTTTTGATTTCCGTGATATTAATTCCGGTCAGTGACACCTCATACAGAGGAAAATCTTTCGCCGTTGCACCTTTCAGAATATCCCCATCTGTATATCCTGGTGCTGTAGCTGTTCCACTTGTAGCCGTTCCTTGTACAACTTGTAGGGTTACATCTTCCACGCCTGTAGAATCCTTTGTATATCTCGCTACAATCAAATCTTTCCGGTTCATTCCTTGCGATCCATTGTTGATAGTCACATTATCTGAATCGGATGCAGGAATATAAGAATGACGACCTTGCATGATAAGATCGCCATCATATATCTTAATTAAATTATTGCTCTGAATTTCAGCTTTTAATTCGTTTCCACCAGATAACACATAACATCCAGATCCAAAAATCTTGGAATATAATGACCCATCTGCTGTCGGAGATACGGCACGTCCGGTATCACCTGTATTTAATTGCATTCCCATTAATCTTCACCAACCTTATATTCTATGCTTTCTCTGCCATTCTCAATCTTTACAATCTGAGAACTGACTGTTTCTTTTATCTTGATTCCTGTCATTCTGTTTTTTCCACCCACAAGATCACCAACATCAACATCTAGCTTCGAAAATTTAGCCGACATACTATCTGAGTTCATCAAGCTATGCAGTCTTTCTATGCCGCCCTCTTCCAGCTTAGAATCATCCCCGGCATTTCCGTAGTCGTATATCTCCGTGATTTCTTCCAGTCCGTAAAAGGTCTGTGCTTTTGATATATTGCCGTCTGCGTCTGCATATAGGTGGATCACCTTTCTTGCTGCCAAATCCCCAGAGCCAAGACAAATCAAATGATTTACGCCGCCTTTATTTGACTCCATGATTAATTGCATTCCATAATCATCACTATACTCATACTTTTCGGATAAATCCTCTGCCTTAACAGCTTCCACATACACATATCCATCATTGTATGTAAATCGCGGCTTTGCTCCGAATTGCGCCAGCATCTTTGTAATGCCAGCGTAACCAGAGCAATACCTGTCAAACTGAAACGATGTGATATTAATATTTGCTTTTGTCTCAGATACAGAAAACAAATCCTGAAGCTTCAGACGCTTAACCAGCATATACAATACATCATTCGCATCTCCTGATACTGTCAAATAATCTTCTCCCTCATCCGGCTCTATGATTTTTTTCGCCCAGAATCCGCGCCATCCACGTCCCTGATAATAAACAATGTTATTATAGGTGTCTAACTTGATATAATCGATCATACCGCCGTACTCCGTACCATCAACATACCAGATAGATTCATAGTCCATCACATGATTTTTTAGATTCATCTGAATTTCAAAATCATTGTCATTCCCGATATCTAGGTCTATCTTATAATTAGATAATGAACCAGTCGGCACTCTATTTTTGTCTGTGTATGCTACATCTACCATAATGGTTCACTCCTTGTGTCAAACAAAACTACATCAAACGCAAAGGACCCATCCCAAGCGATCACTGATGATCCTGTAGGTATCTTCTCAAAAATATATCCTTGCGTAGATGCTGACCAGAAAGCATTTACTTTCTGCCCATCTTTTTTTGTGATGATGATCGTCTTATCCCTTGAATTGATTTCAAGGTATTCGTTTTCATCCAACGATACATTGACCTGATACACATTACTGCCAATCATAACCAGTGGATTGGATATAGCTCCGTAGATCCGCAGCATAAAATCAGATGGCATCACAGCATTATTGACGATGCTTCCCGAAGCGTTTTGATTGGCATACCGATATGGATATTTGTACGGATATAGTTTCAACCCTTCCAGCAGTCCGCCAACGCCTGTGCTCTCAACTTTTCTAAATGATAATACATTTTCTGAGATCCAATCCGCCTGATCTGATGCAAACGTGACATTAAAAGTCATATATAGCTTTGCATCGTTCCATGTAGGCTTCTTGGATGCAACAATATACCCTTTAGAATAATACCCGTTGATGATCAGCTTTCCCTGCTGTTCGGCGTATATGTCACGCTCGAAAATAGCGTGCATATTATTGGCTGTTTCTATGGCTTCCTCTTCTGTCGGTTTGAAGATGTAAATAGTCATTTTTCGGGTAACAACACCCTTCCGGAAGTTCGTAATCTCATCATAATCCGAATCATATTTCCATTCATAATCACGAGCATCGCTCCCGGTGGCAAAAATACCATCCGAACCAAAGTTAATTCTCTGATTCAGATGGTTAATATAGATTGTTTTATCAAGCATATTTTCTCACCACCCTAGCCACTTCTCTTCCTTCAATCATGAATGACACATGATTTTCCAACACATCAATCATAACTTCTTTCATGCCACCTTTCGACATCCATGAATAGATAGCTTTTAATACTGCCAAAATCTCATTCATAGTATCGCCATTTACCTGCTCACCCATTGCAGTGCGCACATACTCCTGTAACTTACTGATCGGCGTTACCGCTTCAGCTCCGTCTTCTCCTACGCCCTTCAATCCGTTTAATGTCGGGATGATTGTAGGACTATCAAAAATCCCACCATTGGCATACCATTTAATCCCTAATGTCGGGATCTTGCCATGCAGTAAGTCTCCTACTGTCCAACCGGATGGACTGATGGAGAAATGTGGCAACTTGATATGCGGTAATGATACCGTAAAATTAAAGAATCCCTTGATCTTATCAACGATTCCTTTTACCGCATCTCTTGCACTCTCAATCGGTCGTGTGATCGCTGACTTCGCCCGGTTAAATACACCCTGCACTGCAGCGGCCAATCCAGCAAATGACAGGTGTGTCTTGATCGTTGATACTGTCGTTGAAATAAAAGTACCTACATTATTCCAGATATTTGTCAGGAAATTATAGATTGAATCAAACACCGCCTGTGTCTTGGTTGATATGGAATCCCAAGCATCCGCGATACCTGTTTTTATATTTGTCCATACCGTTTGGAGATCCGCACCAAATTGCTGAAATTCTGCTTTGACCGCATCCCAGTTTTGATATAGTGCAACGCCTATAGCTATCAGTGCAGCTATCACCGCTACAACCACCAGCACAATAGGATTCAGTGCCATAAGTGCAGTGCTCAATGATGAAAATATGCCCACGAGCGTACCTATACCAGTGATGACCTGTCCTATAACCAGCAGAACCGGTGCGACTGCTGCCACTACTAGCAACACAGTTGCTATCGTTGTCTTCGTGCCATCATCAAGGCTATTAAACCATTCCGTTGCCGCCTGCACTTTTTCCCCAACACTCTCAATCGTTGGCTGAAGCGATGTGATGAATGCAGTACCTAATTCAATACTGCTGTTTTTAACCTGATTCAGTGATCTCTTGATCTTAACTGACGGCGTATCCAGCTTTTCCAATGCTTCACCAACATCATCCGTATTAGATGCCATTGTCTGCACTGTCTGATTAAAGCCGTCTACCCCATCCGTCAGCAGAGCAATTCCCGCTTTTCCGGCTTCAGCAGATCCCCAGAGTTCGTTATATGCTATGCCGTTATCATCTGCATATTGCTTTGTAATCTGCAATACATCCGCAAGTGATGCACCGCTCGCCATAAGCTCTTGGAATGACTGCCCTGTCTGTTCCTTCAAGATACCACCCACGATGGTACCAGAGTCACCAAGCTCATTCAACATACTGTTCATGTATGTGGTCGATTCTGCTGTAGCGATACCCTGTTTTGTAAGTGTTACATATCCAGCCGTCAGGTTATCGATATTTACATTCATTGATGACGCTGTAGGAATAATCTTACCCATTGATGAAGCAAGTTCATCAACTGTGGTTTTACCAAGATTCTGCGTCCGTACCAACTTATTAGAGATTGCAGCCGCATCGTCTTCTGACAACTTGTATGCATTGATTGCTGTAGTCAGCACATCCACCGCCGTTGACGTCTCTGTAAAACCTGCTTTCGCTAGGTTTCCGGCAGTCTCAACAAATCCCACCGCATTATCTACTGACACACCAGCAGACAACGCTTGGTATCCAGCTTCTGCCAGTCCATCCGCTGACAATCCTGTTTTATTGGACAGCTCCAGCATCTGATTTGACAAATCTTTAATTGAATACTTAGACGTATCTACCAGTGTGGACATTTTCGCCATGCTATCACCGAATGTAATGGCGTTCTTGGTTGAAAGTCCAAGTGTAGCACCGGCTGCAGCGGATATCGGAGCAAGGACCTTACCAACATCGGTAAATGCCTTGCCGACCGTCTTGCATGCGTTCTGAATCTTGGTGCTCATTCCCTCTGATTCTTTTGTAGTCTCTCCGATCTTCTCTTTTGCTTCTTTGTTATCTACTACTATTTTCCCTAGCAGTTTAAATAGTTCCAAGGGTTCACCCCTCTCTATTACTCATATAATCCATTTAACAAACGTTGAACCCGTTTGTTATTTAGAATGTCTTCCCGTGTTACAACGGCACCAGATGCCTTTTTTACAGGTTTTCTCACGGTGTGTAAGGAGAATTTTTTACGCCATGTTTCATAAGGTTCATCTGTAAAGCTGTGGACGTATAAGCTCCATAGTTTATCCTCAACCTCTTTATCAATCCGCTCCTGTTTCTGCTTTGCTTCAAGTTGCAAGAACTCAGTAACAAACTCTCCAAACCGCCCATTATTGATGTATAGCTTCAATAAATCAAAAGGACTTGCATATTTTTTAAATAGCAAGTCCATGAATTCATATTCACCTATTAGAGCAATTTCGAGAGCACCTTGAAAAAAGATGTGTTCTTAACCTCTTGGAACGAATCGTAAATCATCAGTGGCAGTGTACCGAATTCCATTTCCGTGATCTCTTCTACTGGGATTCCAGACAGATCAGAATAGAAAGCATATATATCATCTTTCGCCGTACCGCCGATATTCTGAATCACAACATCAGCCATCGAAAGCATTGCGCCGATTCCGATTGATTCAAGGTGTGATTCCATTGATCCATCATCTTCGTTTCCTGCGCTGGTTGCTTCCTGAAGCACATCTTTAAAATCCTTTAATCCACATTTTCTGAAGATCTTCAGTAATGGGAACAGATCAGCATCTTTCAGCTTTCTCAGCGTAAATGGACGTTCTATCGTCTCTTCCTGTTCCTCTGCTGGTTCTGTGCCCTGCGTCACTTCTTCCATCTTTTTTTCAATAATTTCTTCCATGCTCATTGCTCTAATCTCCTTTTATCAATAATATTTATTTCCGGTACCGTTACGCTGTTACAGCTTTCTCTTTATCCACTTCATCAAGTGATGCCGCTTCCCAGCCATTTTCTTTTCTGATAAAAATAGCATACGGAAGCTTGTCCGTGCTGTATTCAAGATCGGAAAACGCTTTAAATGTACATTTCATTGCACCGCTCTCTTTGCTCTTATTGTCAAGCGGGAATCCCGATGTACACTGTACATTTTTCGCCAGAATAATAAACGGTCTGCCATCAAATAGCTCCCCATAAAATCCGAATCCCGAATAAAAATGACCCGTTGTCAACGCACTTGATTTGATTACGTCATATTTCTTATCGGTAGAATCTGCTTTCTCTCCAATAACCTGATGCATCACAAGGTCCGGTGTAAGTTCTGCGACTGATGCCTCTATCTCTAATGTTTCGCCAGTCTTCCTCTGTAATTCCTTAACATCTACATGCACTCCATCAAGCTCCGGCGCGTAAAACTCCGGTGTAAAAGTAAACGTAATTCCGTCAGATGTAGCTCCAAGAATTGCCGCCTTGATAGCTTCTTCTGTAGGTGCTGTATCTTCGGAATATGTCACACCCTGAAAAAGAATACCCGCGCCAAATGTAAGCCGCTGCGGTGTTTCCTTTGTAACTCCTGTAGTAATACTCATATTAGTTCACCTTCCATTCTTTTATAGTCAAATTAATCTGCATCCTCTTTAAACTGATGTTGTCCTGACGAATCGGAAACGCATTCGCATAAAGCACTGCACACGCTGAACCATCAGGAAAAATCATTTGTTTCGGCAGCACCTTTTTGATGGCTGCTTTATCATTTTCCAAAAGTGACCACGCGGAATTGGTAAAACCTGTCAACATGAATGATGTTTCCTGATACCCGGATTCCTCTTCGTATGGTGATTCTACCTCTGTATACTCCCCAACATAATACCGCTCCGGTATAGTTGGAGCCTGCCATGTCATGAAATCGTAAGGGATCCCTATGGACTGCATCAGATCTTCAATATATTTCATTGCCTGTGTTGTCATCTAATCCCCCATTTCTCTGGATAACACCTCGCCAGCATGTTTCTTTAGAATCTCTTTCTTTGAATCAAAAGCCTTTTGCAGTGCATGTGTTGGGTGTTTTCCTTTTGTGAAATAGAACACTTCTCCATTCTTGCCGATTACTTTTTTCATCTTGGATTTAGCTTTTTCATCCAGCATACTCTCATGAATATACCATCCGCCTTTGCGTCCGTTTCCTTCCGCTGCATATTCACCGGTACCAAGTTCTTCCCAGACGGCATTCTCTTCTGGACTGCCAACCGTTGCAGTCGCCGCTTCTGCATCAACTTCAGATGTCCACGATCCTTTTAATTTTCCAGTTGAAACTCTGGTATTTCTGGCTGCCTGCGACTCTATTTCGAAAGATGCTTCCAGTAAATATTGTTCAATGGCAGAATCAAGAGCGTTTATAACCTCTACCGTATGATCTTCTAATTCAAAATGTACCCCATCAGCCAATTTTCTGCCCTCCTAGATAATTCAGATAGATCTCTAACTGCTGATCCAGTTCCATAGGATTATCAATAAATGTAATGTCATAAACCTTACCTTTGATAATCATCCGGCTATTTTCATCAGTCACATTTCCCAGATCTTTGTAATCCATCACAAATACGTGGGTAGATCCCTCTATCTTGGCGTTATACGTTGCGTATGTGGTCGAACCAGACACCATATCAAGCCATCCGGTTATAGTCTTCGCATCGGACCATATCGGTACCGACTCGCCTATCTCGTTCTTCTCGACCGTTTTGGTCTGGATGATTCCGGTTATATTTCCACCTATCATAATTACTCACCTCTAAAACCGTGCCTTTTTATAAGGCTTCAGGAAGCCTAATAACGACTTAGGATATCCCATGATGGAATTATCCCCATCCATGTTAAAATACGTCACGGAGTGTCTGCTGATCGTTTCTGACTGTACACCAACCTTGTCCCGGTTATTCAGATCCCAATTCAGCATATTCACAACGCCAAGTTTCACATCATCCGGATATTCTACTTTCGTAACCAACACATCTTTTTCGTCAACAACATCCTCATTCACTGAGAACGTGGAATCATCCACTTCTTTCACAGTGTACAGACCTTCATTCATTTCTGAATTGGTGATCTGAACTGTATCACCCGGTTTGAATGGTGTGAGTGCTTCAACCAAAAAAAGACCGCCGATAATATCCGCAGTCCTTCTATATGCTCGTTTCTGAAAATTATTGTTAGTATACTTCCTAACAAGACTTTCTAAGGCTTTCAACTTCGCATTGATCAGATTCGATGGTTTATCAGAATCGTAATATACTGCAAACTCTTCAGCCGTCATAATCATAATAGATCACCTCTACTCTGCACTATCTGTCTGAGTGCTCTGTTCAATCTCTGTCACATGGTAGCCTTCATGCTCTTTGAACCATTCAACCATGCGTCCATCCGGAATGATCGCTTCACCGTGTGCAAACTGTACGCCACCAGCATCAATACCACAATACTTTGGATTGCTTTTGACCGTAATTTTATACATTTTATCTTCTTTCTTTTTTCCTGCCATCTTTGCATTCTCCTTTCAAAATACGGGATGCCGAAGCATCCCGTTGATCATTTACCTCACTAGGCGATCTTGATATTTCTGAGTACTCCTGCATGTGCAGTATTCTTCAATACAGATGCTGCTACCATCTCGACTTCACCTTTCTTAACCGCTCCCGGCTGCGATAAATCCGGAAGGTATGAAGAAATAGCGGAATCACCAGTAGGCGAAACTGCATGGAATCCATCATTTACATCAAATTTAACAGCATAGATGTCTGTCAAACCTGTTACCGCAGCAGATGATGCACCGATATTTCTGCTTAATCCAGCTTTCACGCAAGAGTTTGCAGTAACATCAGATCCTGATACTGTGTAATAGTTCTTCAGATCCATAAACCTTACACCATCCATAGATGTAACTTTCTTTCCAAATGCTTCTTCTGTCTCAGTTCTGTAGCCAAGCAGACGAGCGATAGTCTGAATCTTACTAATCATTTTAGTGTTCATCAGGAGCGCATCTGCTTCTGTCTCTTTAATAAGGTTCTGAAGCAGTTCATAGAACTGATCCATATTAGCTTTGGTCTTCTCGATGGTAGATAAGTCAATTGCTGATCCGGTGCCGGTATTAAATTCTGTAGATGTACCTGCAAGCATCTTATCCAGTCCGTCAAATTCCTTTGTCTGTGTAGTGCTGTTACCGTTGATAAGAGTATAATGAAACAGCGAAATAGCTGCTTTAATCTTCTCTTCCAACTGGAACGCCATGTTATTATATTTTCCCTCTGAATTCTTCAGAACTCTATCCATCTCAAACGCACCACCGAAGATTTTAAGATTTGCCGTCTTCGATTCGAGCGTTGTCTGTGATGTAGTATATTCTGAATTGATCGCTCTAAATTCAGCAGTTGCCGGGAGTTTCTTCTGCACGTATGAATACGTCAGGGTGCTTCCACCTGTCGGAGAGACACAGTTATCAAATGGTAACAACTGCAAAATCTCTGATTCGCGCAGGAATGTATCAACAACCTGCTCAGCAACCTTATCAGACATACCTACTTTCATTTCCGCCAATGTCATAGCCATAGTTTTTCACCTTTTTAACCTTTCTTATTTTTCCTCGAATTTCATCCGGATCGCATCTGCAAGATTCTTCGGATCAGTTGCGCCGCCGTCATGGTTCTGATCTGGCAATTTATTTTCATGAATGTTCTTGCCACCTTCACCAGACTCGAACATATTCGGGCACTGCACTTTCAAGGCATTCAGCTTATCATCCCATCCTTTAACTTTTCCGTCATCGTCAAGCTCGATGCTCTCGCCTGCTGCCTTTGCGTTCTTTTCTAACACATAGCAGAGATAATCTGCATCTACTGCCTTGGCATCTCTCAGTGCATCCTTTAAAGCATATTTCAACTTATTCTGTACGCTTTCAGCCTGAAGCTGTTTAATCTGGTCTTCATACTCTTTGATCTTGTTCTGCAATGTTTCATCCGGCTTCGTGCCTTTTCTCAGTTCCTCGATCAGCTTATTAGCAGTTTCAAGTTCTGAGTTCTTGCTGGTCAGATCGTTTTCGAGTCCTGTGAATTTGTCTTTTGACACATATCCGCCATCTGACAGATCAGCAAAGCACACATGCTTCGTTTTGTCTTCCTGCCCATCATTCGCCTTTGCGATCGCATCCTGTACCGCTTTCAGTGCTTCCGGCGATTCCTTCAGTAATTCTTCTAATGTCATTTTCTTTCCTTTCTTTCTGTGACTGCGTGCCACATCATGCCAGTTTAGCTCCCATAGCATGGGGATTATCCAGCGATAGTTTAAACGTCATCAGCCTTTTTCGGACAATAAAAAAAGAACCTTTTACAGTTCTCATTTGCACAATTCATTCACTTTTTTCTGTACTGCAATAGGATCATACCCTGCCGCCTTTAATCGGTTGATACGGTCGTTACCGTTCCCCCACTTACCATTTATTACTTCTTTCGCTACCGCAGTCAGATCAACACTTGTAGCATTTCCGGATTTGGTCAACGCATTAACCGCCGCCTGAACCGATGAATAATTATATCCAGCCGCTACAAGCCGTTTCTTTCTGTCGCTGCCATTTCCCCACTTGCCTGCAATCACTTCTTTCGCAATTTGATCTACCGTTTTAGCACCGGATGTCGTGCCTGTTGTTGCGCTCTCTTCCGGATATCTCAGAACGTAATCCCACGGATAATTACGGTACGCCATGATCATAAATTCTTTTCCGGTCTGATCACCCGGTGTTCCGCCGGTTGCTTTACCTTTTTCGTTTATACGCGCTTCAACTTCCAGACCATTACCACAGTACATTGCTGTATGATGCGCAACGTTCAGTAAAACATCCCCTCGCTTCAGTCCTGCGCCGGTTGATTTCGTCACGGATGCGGTCACATCCTTGAACCCGCATGCTTTAAACACTGGAAGCATATCGCCCGTATATGATGCGCCCTTAGTCTTAACCGGCACGCCTGCCTGTTCCCATGCTGTAATAACAGCAGAGCTGCAATCATAATCACCATCCGCGCCCCATCGGTGCTGTTGACAGTACCCATGTGAATCATCCTTTGCAGTGGCTTCCATCCAATGGATGGCTTTCTCTGTCTTTGTCATATTTACCACCTCTTAATCTGTTTATATGCCTGATTCACACCAGTAGATGCCAGCCCCGACACAATCCCTATAGCAATTGCATTCAATATATCGCTTGCCGGAAAATCGGGCATAATATACATTCCTGCAACGCCCAGCACTCCGCCAGCGACACCAACAATCGCCGGGATCGCTTCGTCTTTTACCCGCATCGAATCCTTTGCAATCAGTCCGATCAGGTACGTAATAACTACGATTGCCATCACGGTTCCAATCTGCGTAATATCCATTATCGTTCACCCCTTTCGCTATTTCTTCTCAATAATCTGTAATCTGGTTTCATGGTCGTTCAAGATCGAATCCTGATGCTCGTTATGCTCCCAGATGCGTTTATGTGATTTGGAATTATCTTCATCAAACTTTGATAGCTGATCTCCGATAACCCGCATTGTCACTGTCAGCTCTGTCATTGCTTCCGTGTTTTCTTTGGTATTCTTCGATATAGGTGTATATATCGCAAAGAATAACCCAACCAGAACAACAATGACACAAACAACGCTCCATTCTATCATCTGTCATTCTCCTTTCTGTAAATTAGCGGTTTTTATATGTAAAAAGGAGATATTTTTATGAGGTCAGCAAGCAAAACCGCCAAAATCTTGCCTATATAACAAAGCGTGCGTGCAAACGCCGTTATACCAAATTTTGGTACAAAAAAAGCACCATGCATCTGCAAAGTGCTTTCTAATCAACTATTTCAAATTCTTTCGGGATCTCGATGTCTTCCGCTTCATAATACCTGTCAAGATTATCAATATCAGACAGAGGATAGTCTGCGATTTCGCCCGTATTCTTATCTACAGTAATCGGTGTATTACCATAATCGGGTGCACCTATATCAAACATCCTACCTGTAAAAAGCCAGCTGTCCCCAAGATCTGTGATTTCTGCTATTCCGTTTTTATATCCTTGTCCAACAAGGTTCTTCCTTGCCATCTCGCAAGCCATATTAAAATCTAACATTTCAATCACTCTTTCTTGCATGCATGAGATCCACGGTCATTAACATCCAGTTTGTCTACTTGTGCATATTTTATGCTATCCGCTTTGCATCTTGAAAATATTTTTTCAACTTCATTTTTATTATAGATCTTCCCTTTCTGGCTGTCAATAAACTGGACATTTCCTGCATTGTTTTTTATATTAAACGAATGCCCTTTTTGTATTTTTGCAGTAGTATAAATTCCCGACTTGCTTTCATACAAAACAGTGATCTGTCCTCTGCTTCCAGCTCCCCATTGCTTCGCACTATTGACGATCTCTGAATACGGATCATTCGTCTTTACCTTCTGCACATTCGGATTTACCCATCCGCAAAATGGATCATCACGCAGTTTCTTGTTTACGTCTCCGGCTACAACAGCATAACCCCTCTCACGCATCTCGTACGCTATCGTACAATTCACGCAATTGATGTTCGATTTCTGTGGATTGGTATCTATTGCTTTATCGCCTTCCTGTAGCATGCCCCATGTCTTAGGTATTCCATCATAAGATGTCTGTTGTGCAGCATTCAAATACTTTTCCCTAAACTCTTCAAAACTCTTCGTCTTGTCCAATCCAAAGTATTTTGCACGCTCCTGAAGTGTTTTCAATTCCTCTTCATCCAGAGCCCATCGTGCACGAGTCAGCACTGCACACCTGCAATTGCAGTCTTCCGCTGGATTACCAAACATCCCCGGAGCTTTTACCGTACCGCCAGAATATTCGAAATATTCATCGATCTCACGTATCTGTCCATCTAGCTCTCGGTGTCTCTCTCTGGTCGTCTCGTCCAGTGTAGCATCCCACTGCTTCACTACATCCGCCCCACGTTCCTTTGCTGCCTGCATAGCATCTAAATTCGCAGCCACTTGTATCCGGTGTCCTTCTGTCCGGGCGATCCTGATGCCGTTGTTCATGGCTTTTTGGAACGGCGTTCCCTTCATCGTTCTGCCGATCTCCCTGCCAATGTCATTCCATGATGATCCGTTCAATATTCCACGCGACACATTCATCCGCACGCTTTTCTTTAGCTCCGACATATCCAGACTCTTATACAACGTCTTAGACAGCTTAGAATCTATCTTAACTGCCTTTTCTACTGACTTCACATCAATCGGTGCTATACACGGAATACCGGACGATTTAGCGATATTATACATTCCACCAGCGTAACCATCCGCATAGCAATCTGCCCTGTATTGCTCTATCCGGGTGTATTCATTGGTTTGTAGCTGATCCAATACGGTATCAATCTGCTGTTTCAATACTTCCTGATACTGCATCTGATATATTATCGTCTGCAAGTTCTCCATGTCCTGCCGTCTCGACAGATCTATGATCTTATTTACTACATCATCCTGCGCCTGTCCAAATACCTGTTTAAGATCTTTGATTAACTCTTTCTCCCGGTCAAGCTGTGCTTGCAAGACTTCTTTCTGAGCCTTATTCATCAACGTTCACCCCGTCCAGTATATCCTGAGTGCTTTCTACAGCCTTTTCCTCGTCCTCTGGAAGTTTGTCCTTGATTTCCTCATAATCAATATCCAATGCTTCACAGATTGCTTTTATAAGCGTTTCATCATCCAGTGTTTCTCTCAGGCTCATAAGCATATTGATCTCTATCTGTTTACACTGTGCGTCAAGCAACCGGATCTGTGCATTTTCCTGCTCGTTCGACATGATAGAGTGACCAAAAGCAAAATACACATCATTCGGATTATAGTTCTTGTGGTTCTGCTCATTAATCTCATCAACAACAACCTTGACCAACTTTCTTAAAAACTGCTTCAGTCTTAATTCCAGCTTCTTTGCTCGTAGCTCCAAAAGCGAATACATCGCCTTGATTGCTATGTTTGTGGTTGCGCTGGTATCTTTCAATCCAGACATATTCAATCCCATACCAAACCGGTATATGTTCTTCTCGTCAAGCTCTAACTTCGCCTGTCTTGCCTGATACGGAATATCTACCGTCTTGATTTCAACATCGCCATCTTCATCCACTCCGATGATTTTCTTTGTTTTCAAGTTCTGCTGCAATTTCGTCAGATCATTGCCTTGGAATCCTTTAACCACATGAATCGGCGTATCGAAGTCAATGAGATTGTTCGACAAGCTGGATGCCATCAGATCATAATCATCAATCAGTGGCTTCACTGTCTTTAAAAGGCTAAACTGCTTTTTATTGTGGTCCAGCCGAAAAAAAGGAATAAAGCCATACGTTTCAAAGTATGTTGCTTTATCCCCATCTTTTGTGTATGTGGTATGTGGCAATGGGTTAATTTTCTGCGAGTTATCTAGAGCGATCTGCCCGTTAGAAGCCTTTACATAAAATGTAACATTTTCCTTGTCCCATACCTGAATACGCTTAATGACTTTCTTGCCTTTTTCGATGCGGTCAATATACCAGTAAATCACATAATCCGTATTCGCATCGGTATCTCTTGCTCTAACCTCAATTACTCTGATCGAGTCTGCACACATAAATGCCGTCTTATCATCCTTGGTCTTGTATGCATACATATACTCAAATCCTTTAGCTTGGCATCCAGTCAGTAACTCTGATAATTCTGCTGTGAAGTCCTCGTTATAATTGAAATAGTCATCCATCTCAGTTTGTAACGCCGGATCATCAGCTCGCACGATTCTTTCATCTCCTGACAGGATCAGTTGTGTACACTGGTCAACTAGCTCTGTCAGGAACGGATGCGGTATCTTTACGTTTGCTCGCGCGGTATCTTCCTGAAGATCGCCATTCGCATCGTAATAGAATATCCTATAATGCCGGATGTCGTGATCCCCTTCATAATATTTCTGTCCGATACGCGCAAACCTCTTTTTGTCTGACGTTTCATCGTCATTCATAAACCTCGCTATTTCGCTTATGCTCAATTTTTTTAATACATCCATCCTTTTGCTTTCCTCCATCCCTCTATGCCATATCTCAAAGCTGCCATGGCATCATCCTGAAATGGTACAGGCTTATCCAGATATTCTCCTGTCCGCTCATCCTTTTTCCATTTCCACTGCTGTAGCTCTTTGATTGTATTAACGCAATGCGGTGCTACGTAGATCATGCGCTTAATTACATGATGCTTATCAGCTGATCCTTTCAACCAGTCAATCTGCGCCTTCACCGATCCATTGGACCCGCCTTTGTCTACTTCCTTTGCTCTATATCCTGCTTTTCTCCATGCCTTGATTCTGTCCGGCTCTGCAGAGTCACACCACATCATCCGGTTTGTCGGAATAGCGTGTTCAATCGCCAGCGGTATGATTTCTGCCGTCTCTTTCTCATGCTCGTATATCTCATCAAGGATATAAATATTTCCATCCTTGATACCAAGTAATAGGATCGCATTGGCATGATTAAATCCAAAGTCCTGCCCGATAGCTATATCATCATAGTCATTTAGGTTCTGCGATACCTCGCGCACTTCCCAGTTATGCAGGATCAGACCGCCAATCTCTCCCCATTCGCCCAAACCGTAGATCTGATAGCCGTCAGGATCTACAATCTTTCTTCGCTCCATTCTCTGACGGTATGCATCATCAATGAACCTGTTACCGAGATATGTTGAATGGTGGGTAAGTACATTTGGATCTGGAATATCAAAAAAGACCTTCTTGATCCAGTGATTTTTATTCACCGGATTGAAGGTCATCCTGATTTGATAAAATTGTCCTTCTGGAAGCTCGCCACGCAAACGGTCATCAATAATCTCTAAATCCGCCTGTGTAAACTCTGTGGCTTCTTCCAGCCATACATCTGTTAATTTTCCTTTCGGGAACGTGATTGATTTCAACTTCTCACGCTGGCGGTCATCATTCATCCCCCTGAATATGATCTGATTACCAGTGCTCCGGCACGTCAGCATCAGCGGACTTCTGTTAATCTTCCAGTATGCATCCGCCTTATCACCGAACATCTTGTACAACGATCCTGTCAGCTCCGCAAAAGTACTGTCTCGGTTGGTGATGTCTGACTTGCGCATAGCTACAAGGTTTCGCCCCTTGTCCTGCATCAGACGCAGGATATAATTCTGTGCCGTGTCAACACTCTTTCCAGAGCCTGCTGAACCTTTCATGACAATGTAACGTTTGCGGCTTCGGTTCACCTCTTTGAAACACGGATTAGCTTGTACGTTTATTTTCACCCTGTATTATCTTCTCCGTAATCAATCGTAATATTCAGATCCATATCAACGTCTGTCTCTACACGATCAGTAAACAGGCTGTAGCGTTTACCAAGCAGTTCCGCGGCTTTATTAGCATCTGACAGCCTTGCCGGAATCTCCACGATCCGCGGTGTCTCTTTCTTGATTGTTTGCTTTCTCATTGTGCCGTTATCGTCTGGTGCATACATTGAACGTTCTTCGCTGATTGTTACAACAACACTTTCTTTCTTTTCTCGTCTCATAGTTGCTGTCAGATACTTCAAAACCTCATCCTGATCGGCTATCAGTTCCGCTTCTTTCTCTGCCATCCGCTGATCTATATATTCCCGTATGTTGGGTTTTGTCATGTTCTCGCTCGCTATATTTCGAGCGTTCTTTTCCGAGTACCCTGCCCGAATCGCCGCCTGTGTTGCGTTCAGGTCTATCAGATATTCATCGCAGAATCGTCTCTGTTTTGCTGTCATCCCATCCAGCAACACCCCTTTCTTTGCATAACAAAAGGGACTGCATTTCTGCAATCCCTTTTCGTTCCCACTAAATTCACTATAATACTAACATACCCTTTTTCGTAAATCAAGATGTTTCTTTTTGCAATTTGTTGCATTTTGTTGCATTTTTTAAGCAGTCACCTTTTCAAGCAGTTCACGGTACAGATCTTTATAGATTTCAAGCTGCGCCTCTGTGCGTTCCAGCTTTAGCACACAACCGCTGTAATCCTCATTTTGCACCTTTTCTGGCTCTTTATCCACCTCTACGGTTTCAACTACCTTTTCAACTTTAACTGTCTCTATCCGACTAATTCCCAACGTATCAGCAACAGTTTCTTTTACATTTTCAAACTCTGCTGCATTCAGCGTTCTGATATAGCTTACAAACCGGTTGTACCATGTGTATTGCAGCATATTACTATCAGCATACATCATCCCACGGCAGTTTAATGATATGTCGCATGTTTCACGTCTCTCGTCTCTCAGGCATAATGTGACCGCTGTATTTTCACCTGACGATAAAACTATGCATTGCCTTTGTTCTCCGTTTGCAAGTTCCATACTCCACAACTCTCCCGGATTCGGGTTTTCTGTGTTTCTGATCGCACTATATGCTGTCAGGTCTGCATATCCCTCGCTGTTATACTTTTCTTTTTTCATTCTTTTCCCTCATTTCTGCAATTGCTTTTGTTATCCTTCTATCCAGTGCATCGATCAATGCCTTGCCATTCACATCCGTCAGCTCAGCAAACCAGTCAGATCTAAAAAAGCGTTCGCATTCCGAAATCATTCTTTCGCGTTTGCAAATTTCATTTTCATCTTCTCTTGTTATATTCTGCTTCATGCTGATTTTAAAAATCTTGATACCAGATTCAATATAATCGTTTGCAGCACGCTCAACAACCGCATTTGCTATATTCTCATATATCCGGATATCGATGTTCTTCCGCTCCGGTTTTACAGAATCCGTCTGTGTTTCAGGATCATCAGCCCATAAAAAACAGTCTTTCGGATCGCATGGTCTTGGCTTGTCCGTTATTGCGAAATAATCACATCCCCGATATTTCTTTGACCTATATCCGCATTTCCGGCATAGATGCCTGTCTTTATTGATTCCGCCATACATACGTCTGTTTTCCCTTCCCTTCTCTTATGTCCAGTATCTCCTGCAAATGTCTCAATGCTCTGCTATGAGTATGTGCCGTTGTTGAATAGGCTTTTTCACGTTTCCGAGCCACATCCCTGAGCGTCATCCCTTGAACATATTTCTTGTGCAGCACATCATATTCATCGTGTTCAAGCATCTCGATTGTACAGATGATCTCCTGTATCTCGCGTGTATACCCTGCGATCTGCCGGTCTATATCAACATACTTCTCTACGGTTCCGGTCATTGCCCCAGCTCCTGTTGATGTCTGCACCCTTTCACCATTCCCAGATGTCCCGGTGCTCACGGCTTCCAAGTATAACCGGGTTCTTTCCTCGATCTTGTTATCTATGATTTCTTTCAGCTCTCCCACACGCTCCATGTATCTTCTTGCGTCCATGTCAATCACCACCAGTCTGATTCTCTACTTTTGCTACCTCTATCCGCCCATGATATGAAAAATCCTCTGTCGTATCACTATAGACTGTCAGGCACACATCACTGTTAAAGATCTCATTTGCCCGGCCAGATACCGCTTGCTTAAACTCTTTTGTCTTTGTGATATCCGGCTTTTCAACCGTGATCGGTGTCGGTGTCGGCTCTGGTTGTTCCTGCTTCTCAGCACATCCGCATAATGCTATAGCACACAGGACGATAAGCAATGCTCTTTTTATTCTATTCATCGTCTCTGCCCTCCATATATGTCTCAGGAAGTGGCATCCAGGCTATAACATCGTCCACTGCATCGTCATCATCGTCTGTCCACTCTATACCATCCCAATAAGCACTAAACGGCTGCATAACGTGTCTAGTCTGCACAATGTAGCCATCGTAATAATTGGCTCTTGGTTTCTCCGGCATTCTCTCACTACATGGAATCCATTTGCCAGGGACATTTGTGTCCTTAGCATCTTCCACCAGCTCAAATCTGTATTTCTGCTTCACATCCGGATATTTGTCGTGATCCACATCGCTCACGAACATTCCGTAAGGTCTGCTCCATACAGATCCGTCCTCGCATTCGTAGACCACGCAAAACTGCCCCGGTGCTTCTGCATCTTGGCTAATATGTAGCACCTTGACCGTCTTTCCCTTGAAATGTCTGTATACTTGTCCTGCTATAACATTTCGATCGTTATCAACCGGGATTTTCCGCTTAAAATACTTCTCGCATTCCGCAAGATCGCAGTTATTATAGTTAAGTGGACTTTCATCGTCCCATTTTCCCATATCCGATTCTTCTACGTGGATATGCTGATGCACCATGTCGTAAAGGGCGTAGCTGATAACGTCTTCTATTACGCTTAATCTATACAAATCGTCCGGATCCACCAGATATCCGCTGATTTTAAATATCTTCGCCATATTTCTCACACACCTCCAACTTCTTCAAATCATCAATCTTCCACGGTTCAGAATCTTTCCATTTGACCATTGGGAAATCCAACTTAAAGAATTTTAAACTTTTGTCTGATTCACACCCACTACTTTCCCAACAGTCAATAAGTTTATGTGGTTTGCTGATATAAATGAACAAACCACCATCCATATCCCTAGTTATATAATTTATTCCTGTACCAATATACTCCAGAAACGTCCTGTCTCTTTTCGATATCTTCACCGGTTCAATGTACTCGGATTCTGCCCATTCTGATAGTTTTGTATCGCACCTGTCGTAACCAATAAACAGACAATGCCCGCACGAAAGCCCTGTACAACTTCTAATCTGCATTGTCCGTTTGTCAATCGCAATTTTCTTGCCTGTGCACGCTACGTTTAATAACTCTTCTGCGTATTTATCTCTGTTCTTCATATCGTTTCACCCTCTTCTATAAAATCAAATATGTTCATTTGTCCTTTGATATCGTCACTTTCCATCCACCACTCATACACATATTCCCCAGTCTTAAATCCACACGAAAGTCCTTTTTTTCTTCTGGCATCAATCATTCTTCCGAATGCTGAAATGTACAATTTTTGTACGCTGGAAAATCTGCAAATTCCTTGTATCTCTTCTTTCCGGCCATCGGGCATCCAATACAGCCAACACGATCATATCCGTATTGATACAGTTCGCATGTCGGTATTTTTTCTGAATGTATGTATTCCCACACATCCGAATTTTTCCAGTCAATAATCGGATTAACAACCATCTTGTTTTTCTGCATACAATGTTCATTCATCCGGCGTTTGGCATCATTGTCATTCATCAGCATAACTGTCGAATATTTTTCTTTATCGGCTTTTGTTCTTCCGACTTTTTCAAATTCATCTCTGTCCCTTGCTCTCGCCGTGCTTTCATGCCATCTTACTCCTGTTGCAATAAATCTGTTATTGCAACTTGTTTCTTTCAAGACTGAACAGCAATACCTACTTATTCTTGTCGGCGGCATAAGCTTAATTGGAATCAGTGACCACATGCTGATTCGCTTGCCTTGATATGTCGGCTTCTCAATTTCACAACGAATACCGTCAAGTTCCATTTTTTTGAATACGTTCTGAATGTGTCGCACGGTCTGTGGAGCATCAGCCGTAGTGTGGCTGTTATGGACTTCGAACGGAACGCCTGATTCAGTGCCAGACACCCGATCATCATGAACAGCTTATGAGATGCGACTATAAGGTTATCAGCATCACGGCGGTTTAATACCTTATTCCGCTTATACATCTGCTGCTTATTGTTAAAATATTTCATTCCACAATCTTCCTTTCCAGATCCGGCATATTGTAATCCCTGCCTTTGAAATTCTGAAATCCGGCTTTTTTCTTCGGCTTCCAAGCATCATAGCTACCTTCGAGCACCTTCTGCATGTTCTCACGCTTCATCAGCCAGTCGAATGACGCAACCCATCCGCTTTCACTTTCGCCCCTCAAAAAGCTGGATGCTTCCGCTTTCTCAAACAGTTCCTGAAATGCCGATACGTTATACTCTTTCAGGCGATCCTCTACAGCTGTCAGCCGTGATCCTGAAATAGATCTGATAGATGGGAGTGACGGACAGAGAGTATTGAACAGCTGCATGATGATATCACAGGTATTGTTGACTCTCTCTCCTACCCTAACCTTACCTAATCTATCCTTATCTATCCTATCCTGTGCGGTCACTTGGTTGCCATCTGGTTGCCAATTGGTTGCCATCTGGTTGCCAGGCTCTTCAACACACGATATACACGGCGTTTTTTCGGTATACGCTCCGTTTTCTTTGATGTCCAATCGTTCAAACTCTTCTTCGTATTGTGTCTGTTTATGCCGGTCCTTCCGGATCAAATTATGCATCCGCCAATGCTTAATTACGATCACGCCATTTTCAAATGTCAAAACAAATCGCTTTGATATCAGCACCCTTAGATCATCCTCTGATGCGCCAGTCATTCGACAGATCTTTTTCGGATTATTCACAAAACCATCATCATCCGCCCTCATATTCAGGTGAAAATATAAAGCCTGAGTGGATAACGGCATATCAAGAAATGCGTCACTATCAATTATTTTCTTCGTAAACATCCGTCTTTCCGCCATATTCCTCACCTCTCGCTTTTATTTCCGCCAGTTCCATGCCGGACTCATATTCCCGGAAGATTGCCATCCAGTCATCCAGATACATAGTCACCAAAATATCATGATTATTCTTTTTGTGAAATACCGCAGGAAGTAACCCTTTTCCGTTTGCTTCTGCATCCCGTCTTGCCTGTTCGATCCAGTCATACAGGCGCATATTCTCTTGGTGCTTCGCTTCTACATGGATTCCCGGAAGTCCAACCACATCCGAAGCATCGCCAGTATTTCCACAATACTGTGCTGTACGGCGTGCATCAGAAAAGCCATATTCACGGAAGATTCCTGCAAGAATCCGCTCAAATCTCGCGCCCTTTTGCTTGCTATTTAGCTTTGCCATCTCTTTCCCCTCTTTCTTCAAATATCCGCTGAAATCCGCTTTTCCTCTCTTGCTTCCGCTCTTTGAATAGCAGGCAAGGTCTGTCTGTCGGCTTACCCGCACAATCAAAAAAGCGTTCGCAGTGTATACATTCCTGATCTTTCATAGGCTTAACTGAACGGAAGTTCTTCATCGATGTTGTCCGGAATATTCATAAACCCATCATCCCCGGTCGGCCCATATGGTGACTCCTGTTCCTGATGTTCAGAAGCACCAGATCCTTTGCTTTCTGCAAATTCCTGATTTTCAACGACAACATCCGTTGTGTATACTCTCTGTCCGTCCTTATTGGTGTAACTTCCTGTCTGGATCATTCCGACAATTGCAATCTTGATACCTTTATGCAGATACTTCTCTGCAAACTCCCCATTCTTTCCGAATGCTACACAGCTGATAAAATCTGCCTGCTGTTCTCCATCTTTGTTGTACATTCTATTAACAGCCAGACGGTACCGCGCTACGCAGATCGCTTTATCACCTGTCGTGTATCGGACATCCGGATCCGCACATAACCGCCCCATCAATATTGTTTTATTCATTAATCTGTCATTTCCTTTCTCTGAGATACCTCTAAAATCATTCATACGCCCCATGTGACCACTTTAAAGTCACATGGGTAGACTTTATAGGCTAACTATGAAATCACGGTAAAATCACTATACTCAACAAGTTCATACTCTAAATAATTTTTTACCGCCTTAGTAGCTGCATTCTGCCATGCTCCGCCATCTGCTTCAAAAATGGCACACTGTACACCGTCATATTTATCCTGCTTCATCCTAAAGATAAAATCAGATTTTGGCTGTTCTACTTCCAAGAATGTGCGATACGGTCTAAGACTTACCGGATTTGGAACAATTGCATCCGTCTTCGATGCAAGTCCAGTCTTTACAGTTGCTTTCTGGGTGACACCATCATCACTGTAATCGGTCACCGTTCCGTCTTCTACCGTTCCGGCAAATTTCAGAATCAATGCTCTGTCAGTCTCTGGATCATCAATAAATTTTGACTGAAGATTAATGTTGAATGTCTCGTGATCGATGAAATGGTTGAATTTAAACTCCGGCACACGTGCCTTTACAACTACAACTGTCTCACGATCACGATTGTCATCCATCTGCGAATACAGCTTGACTGTCTCCGGATCTGCCACTTCAACGATCATTCTACCCTGCATATCATCAATTTCAGCTTTGATATAATCAACCAACCCTGTCAACGTATGTAATTCGATCGCTTTTGCTTTCGGAAAATACGGATCAATCCGGTATAACGGTTTGTCCGAAAACGTTTCACCATAAATATCATGTTCGCGTGCTTCTCCAAGTCCTACAACGTACTCTAATGCCTTTTTAATCATCTTCTTCACCTCTTACTACTGCGCGTTTGCAACTTTTCTGAAATCATATACTTTATCTGGTTATTCCTTGATCTCTCCGGTTTCTGTATCTACCGTCTTGCCATCAATCACTTGTTCCTGTGGTTTCTCGCCAAGCACATCATTAAAATTCATCTGACCTCTGACCTGTTTGCCGTACTCTTCTGCATATACTTCATCTGTGGCCAGATCTTTACCGATATAGAATTTTGTTTCCATGTCCTGCTGCGGTGCGAGTTTCTCAGATACTAACACTGATACAGATACATCGTCACGGTTCTCATTCTGCGTAAAATCAAGCTTAATCGTGATACCTCTCTTGATCTTAAATGATGTGTTAGGGTCCTGAAGATTTTCAATGACCTTTTCAAAAGATCTTTCAAACTTCGCCTGAAGCTGGCCGCCTACGATGTCCTGTAAATTAATCTTGTTCATACCGTTTCCCTGTTCCTTTCTTGATGTATTTTAATTTATTAGTTACCCAAAAAGTGCGCTAGCCGGATCAACTGCCTGCTGTGCCGGTGCTGGCGATGGTGCTGGATTCAGCGACTGTGGTACCTCATCCGCTTCTACATCAATCGTCTGTTCTATGTCTTCTTCACCATAATGTTTAGATCCGTGATCGTCCGTAAATGTCATGTCGTTTTCAAACGCATTCTGCATATCAATGCTCATGATTCCCCACTTACTTATCAATTGACGCAGCATTGTTTTGTATGCCATGCTATCAAAATCCTTATACCAGAAAGACGAGTACATCCATTCATCTTTCCGATCATAATTACCAGCTTCAAAATCAGCAAATGACACTTTCGCCTTTTCTCCGTATTTTGTGCGAATGGTCGTTCCTGCTGCCGAAAACGCCGGACTGTATTTATCTGCATGAGCTATCATTTGTGCCTTGCTCCAATAAATTGCCTTGCGGAATCCATTGGTTAATTCAAAAAATGCGTAATAACCGATAGTCGGTGCAGCTTCTCTAGCATCCCAGTTATCAATCATGAGATTGATCTTGATGTCCTCGTTCAATGGATCGAAGTATTCAAGTTCCCCTTCCTTGATTGCCATCACATTCAGCTTTTTATACTGCCCTGATCGGATAGCAAGCTGGATATAACCTTTATAGCCGAGCTGAAACTGTGCAACCTTTCCCTCGTTTTTGTCATTAAATGGCACCAGATAATAATGTCCAAGCTGCGGTGATGGTGACAGCTTCAGTGATTCACCAAGCAGCGCGCCTGATAAAACGGATTTATTTGTACACTCCTGAAGCGCAGAGTTGTTATTGACTGCTGAAATTACGCCAGTGATAAAACGCTGTCTGTTATCTCTTCCGAGTGCCTGATCAATATTAGCCGCCACAGCAACACTGTTTAAAAATGTTGTGATTCCTGTTTTCTGTTTTCCTGCCTGTGCAGGTTGCAAACTGTTACTTACTGCCATATCTTTATCCTCTCTTTCTTATGCTGATGGCATGGTTAATACCGTTACCAAAAATATTAAGGCTAGTATTATGCCGAAAATATAAATTCTCTCCTGTTTCAAATCTTCATCCAATAAAAGTGCAATAAAAACTATTATTAATACACAAAAGAAAATTACTAATCCCATAATTTACACCGCCTTGAACTCAATGCTTCTTGATGTGAAGAAACCTTTCAAAGCCATGGCATCATCCATAGACAGCAGAGCTGAGAATGATACCCACTGTTTCGGCAATGCATCCGCAGGAATTTCAAACGAATTTCTTTCTGCACTCTTCGGCATCTCACCTGCTTCGGCGATTTTTTTATTAATATCAGCCTGTTCATCTGCTTCTGCCTGTTTTCTTCTTTCTTCTGCTTCGGCTTTCTGTCTCGCCTGTTCCTCTTCTCTTCTCTTAGCTTCTTCGGCGGCTCTGGCTTCTCTCTCCGCCTTGGCTCTTGCAATCTCTGACATTCTACGCCCTTCTGCTAATGCCTGATTAAGGTCAAATGACCGAAGATATACCTGTGTTGCTTCAAAGCCAAACTCGGGCAACTTGGCCAGTGTCTCGATGTCCAGATTAAAGCGCATGATTGCATCCTTGATGCACTGTTCAACATGCTTCATACTAAATGACACATTCAGCATTCGATCATTAAATACCCTTTCAAACGGCAGATCATCCGGGTGATCATATGACTCCCATAACTCTTTGATCTTCTCGAGCTTCTCTTCTTTTTTGATTCGATCCGCTTCTTTGATCTGCTTATCAATCAGTGCAATCGGCTCATTGACTACAGATACAATCTCCTTGATCTGGCGTTCAAAATCTTCGTAAGGCTGTAAGCACTGCTTTTTGATCTCCTTGCGCTTATCTTCCAGAACCTTAACGAAATTATTCAGTTTCGCCCGGTCTGCCTTTGCTTCCTTAATTTGATCGTCTGTATAGACCAGATTTTTATATAACGCTACCTTTTCAGTAACTTCCTGTTTGATCTCTTCATAGTTAAATTCCAGCTTCTGCGGGAAATTAACCTCTGTCATTCTTAACTCCATCTCTGAATCTCCTTCTTCTTTTATTCCTCTCAGAATGTGCGCAATTACATCCACCGTCCATCCATTCCCGATACCCTTCCCACGCTTCTCCTTGTTTTTAAGGCAAGCAGTATAACCGACAGGGAGTGTTTGAAGCTTTTCGAGCTCTGACATAGTAACAAGTCTTATTGTATTGTCCCCAATCCAGACATTTCCTTTTGATTCTGCTCGGCTTGCGCAAACTGTGTTCCATTTCTGACCAGGAAGTTTTGCCCTGTTTGCCTGTGAATAATAACCCTTGCCAGAAGTGTCCCATTTTACAGAAAGTCCGTCTTTTGACCATTTAATTGTGTCCGAATATTGTTCAATGCTTCTTGTGATGAAATCTGCATCTGTATCGGCAATATCAGAAAACAGTAGATTGCTTTTTTTGTATTGAAGCAATGGAATGTTTGTCCAATAGTATCTCTTTCTGATCTGCGCTGAAAAATCAGCACTATCGATCTCATATGGTTCACATCCTAGCTCACCAGAAATGCACTCTTTTATTTCATCGCTCATACTTTGATTGTTTTCGTACAGAAAATATATCGGCTTAACTTCTCTTAATGCTCTTACATACTGCGAAAACAAATCCCATCCCAAGCCACTTGCAACGGTTTCTCTGCCTACACCTTACGCATTAGAAGTTCTTCTCGCAATGCTCCAATAAGTGCATGGACTTCCACCGATCAGCAAGTCAAAATCACTTTCCGTATATGTAGCCTGAAACACATCGCCTTTATGCTCGATTTGCGGATAGTTATATCGAGATACCTTTATTGCATCTTCGTCAATCTCATACGCTACATATCTTTCAACCTGAATCCCCGCTCTTTCAAGCGCAACCATTCCGCAGGATATGCCGTCAAATAAACTTAATACTTTCATATTTCTGCCTATATCTCCGGCAGAATCAACGCCGGACACTCTTTCTTTATAATCTGCTCATAAAAACGCTGTTCTGACGCTTCTAAATAATCAATATCTCCCTGGACGTCTGACCGCTCGATATGGTAATGCCGTTCCTGAATATAGATTTCTCCATCAATATTCCAGCGAAGATGCGCTTTCAATTTCACAAAATCGAACTCTGTCACCATCAGATAATGAAGTATTTGCACATAATAGTTATCCGGGATTCTTCCATTCCATTTCGACTTCTGCACCTGACTCATAATCTCGGATGTCTTAATCTCTAAGATTCCCCGTCTGCCGGTTTCCTTTTCCTGAAGCCATCCATCGAGTGATGCATGAGCAAATGGATATTTATCATTCAGAAACATGTTATTTTCGCAGTATTCAACCTCATATTTCTGATAATCCAGCTTGAACAGTTCTCTCAGATGCGGCTCTGCAGCATTTCCATACTGTACATATTCTTCGCCGGATATATCCGCCTGCTCCGTCTGACCTGTCTTGATCTTCCACAGATCGACATTGGACATATATGGACTCTTTCCGAGAATAGCGGCTGCATCTGATCCACCGATTCGGTTCTTCCGGTACTTCAACCATTCGTCACGGCTGTTCAGCGTAATCATATTAACCATTCTTTTATGCTCCCTCTTCTGCCGATTGTGACAAGCCAGATCATTGATACGGCTACCAGCACCACCGGAATCCATGAGCCAGAGTCTAATGCACACCCAGCAATCAGAATCACCAATACAGCTACTGTATTCACTTTATCCAGTACGTGCCGGATCTTTCTTTTTTTTTGCATTTTTTCTCTTCTGCCTTTCTTAAATAATCAATAGTTGACTGTTCCGCCTGTTCTTTGGCTTTTATCCCATAAATATGGATTTTCACACCATCCATATCATTTACCCCGCCAACTCGCCTTTATAATCCAGAAACTTATTGATGAAATACGCTTGTCCTTTTCCGGTCACCTTTGGCGTACGGTTAATTCTGGTAGATCCGTCTGGATTGATCGCCGTAGATTCCTTGATCTCAAACAGTTTCATCTCCATAGATCTCTGTGTTGGCATATTGTAATCTGCGCCATTCCTGCGGATCAGATAGCCGTTTTTTCTTAGCCACTCGAATAACCTGCGCTGTCCTGTGTCTACGCCGTTCTGCTTCAGGATCTTCGCAAGCTCACCGATTAGGATAGATGTGTGGCTGGATGACACCGCATCCGCAAAGATCTCTTTCGGGCGCATACGCTTGTTATCTTCCAGAAGTACTGCATTATCCTGCTTCAATGATTCAATTGACTGATTCGCCATCTTCAAGGCTCTAGCCATGATCTGCTCTGGTGTATTCCATGCTTTTTCAAGCTCAATGAAATACTGGCGGATCTGCTTACCTTCCGGCGACCGCTGAATCATACAGATCTCTTTCGCCATATCTACGGATATATCAAATTCCTTTGATGGTCTGCCGCCTGTACTTTCTTCCATTTTTGGAAAAAAGTCTTTTCCTTCCTCGAAGCCATATTCACACATGCGTTTAAACCATGTTGTAAAATTACTTTCGATGTTCAGCCGTTCATGCAGATCTCTCGCTGATACGGTCGGCTGGTCCGCATCATAATTAATCTTCAGGAGCTCATTCATCCTGCTCACCTGCCTTTTGCCTGTCAACCATCGCCCCAGCGTATGCAAGTGCATCATACGGATTGAACGGCGGTACATATTTTCTGGCGTTTTTATCCAGAAGCATCCGGCGATTTGCACACCAATCAACAAATACGCCGATATGTACATTTCTGTCGCAAAATGGGTATTTATAACGATCTCCGCCGTGCTCCCTTATCTCCTTAACGCGGCTTGATACAGCTGATTGCCCGTAACCAAACACGGCGCACAGGTCTTTTTGCATCATGTAAACCTCGTTAGGCTCTTTCCTTGATTTCATCCTGCTCACCTCTTTCGCTCTCAGCACGCTCCTTATTCCCTGCCATTGCTTCACCCATGCCAAGAAGATAGCCTTTATCAAACTCGCTCATATTCGGCAATGCATCCGCGATAGTATCCAGTACCTTTTTTTCCTGTTCTGACATATCTTCACCCCTTCCGTAATTTACAGATCCCTTTTGACTCTGATCGACCTGCCATCATCAGACACCGGGAAGTCACCCCACGGTATGACGGTCATTTCTGACCGTTTCGGCTATTCGTTATAATCTTCTTCTGAGCTGTCTGCTTCCTGTTCTAACAGCTCAAGTTCTTCCTCTGTCACGCCCTGCGCCTGTAATTCCCTGCCACGTCTCTCCAACCAACGGAGCTGATACAGATACTGTCTGCGCTTGGTTTTTACTCTTCGCTCCTGCTTTGCAAGTTTCACAGCCTTTGATTGCTTTAACTTGTCAATCTCCTTTTCAACCTGTTCATCCGTTATCGGTTTTCTGATCTCTTTCATGTTTGTATCTCCTTTATTTGTTTGATATAATTTTTAAAGTAATATGTAGAAGGGAGTTGTTATCATGCATTTCGATTTAACCATCACAGTAACTGCAATCTTGGCTATCGCCGCTATCATTTCCCCGATTGCCACCGCAATCATTAACAACCGATATCTGATGAAGCTGAAAGAACTTGAACATCAAAATCAGGTTGAAAAGGATTCTTTTTTCTACAAGCGCGGAGTATACGAGGAATATCTAAGCTGCACCGGAAGATGCATAGCAGACGAAACTCGTGACGCTTTAAAGGAATATGGAAAAATCTATCCTCTTGCCTTGATCTATTTCCCAGAATCTTTGATTCCTGAGCTTGTTGCTATCAACGAGTCAATCAACAATGGACGTACCGGAAACGCTCGCAATCAGTTAAATAATCTAGCGCCTAAGATTCGTACCATATTAAAAAGCATGTAAATGCCACAACAACAAATCCCACCCAGACCGGATAAATTTTATTATCCGGTTCTATTTTTTTCATAACCGGAATTCCGACTATTGCCGAAATGTAAAAAAATATAACTGCAATCATTCTGTTCTCCTTTCCGCATCTTTTTAAAGCACTACTTCTAGTATTCCGTCAACAACTCTCATATCCAGTACACGGCGATCTGCAAGATCATCGAATTCTTCTTTGTCTAGGTAATATTCTCCATAATGATAATCTGTGATAAATTTCATTCCATACAGTCTGATTGCTAACCTTATTTTTGTGTTATTGTCAATTGCCATTAAAATATCGTTGAACTTCATAATTCTTCTCCTTCCTACGCTTCTCCTTTTCTCACTGCTGTTTATATGAGAAACACAAAGTGCTGAGTCCTCTCGCTTGTTGATTCTTCCGCTTAACGGCTTCTTGGTTTAGGGGTAAAGTGTCGATCGGCTCAACCTGTCCATTTTCTTCAAATAGTATGAACACTTTGCTTTCTTGCCCTACCGTTCCTGCTTTCTTCAACTGTTTTGCCGGGTCATGTTTATTCTTCACACACTCTGTCTGATCATTTCAGCTTAACTACCATGTTACTTGTGTGTAGCCCTATCGCTTCACCCGGTCTTTCCTGCTTGCTTTGTGTCGTCTCTTAACTTAGTTATAATATATCATAACTTATTTATGTTTGCAAGTACTTTTTCATAACTCAGTTATATTTTTTGATTGCTTTTTTAACCACTCGATGTTATTATTTCTTTATAGGAAGGAGGGATAACAGTGACTATAAGTGAAAGAATAGCTCGTTTAATAGATGTTTCTGGTATGACAAAAACAGACTTTGCGTCTAAATTAAATGTAACGCAAGCATATATATCAAAAATAACAAATAAGGGATCTGTACCAAGTGATAGATTAATTGAAGATATATGTGAGAAATTCAACGTCAATGAGAACTGGTTGCGCACCGGCGAAGGTGAGATGTTTATAGAACTATCACGGGATGAACAGATTGCAGAATTTGTCGGCAGAACACTATCGACAGAATCAGAATCTTTTAAGAAGCGTTTCATTGCGATGCTGGCGAAACTGGATGAATCAGACTGGCAGACGCTAGAGAAGATTGCGCTTGAACTGACGCAAAAAAAGGACTGATTATCTCAGTCCTAAAATTGCCTTGACATATGTATAGATCAGCTTCAGATGTCGCTGATCCGCTCTGTCAAGTAACTCGATGATGCATTGCTTGTAGTCCATACCACTTCACCCCACATAACCGCACATCGTTCTAAAGTAGCTAAACTTATTATAGAACGTGTGTTCGGTTTTTGCAATATAAAATGGATAAAATTGGTATGGTAATTATTAGAAATGCTGGAAGAAATTGGAAAGAAGGTGAGAGCATGGGATTATTCTTCAATAAGAAAAAGCCGGAAGAACCTGCAAAGCCTACGATTGCATATACCATAGAAAAACCATCTGTTCATGGCTACGCTCCGCAAGATGTACCATATATCGAAAAATACGCAATGGCAGCAATGATACATAGCTACTCTAATGGTAGTAAGTTGAGAACGTTTATCAGCGACTTTCCGAAATATATGGGGTTCCGTTACGGTATAACAGATCCTGTCAGCCTGCAAAATGAGTTGATAGAGGACGGATATCTTGAAAAAGCACCGCAAGAGGTGGCACTACAAATCTTGCCGATAGCTGACATACGAACCATTGTGAAAGCATTTGACCTTCCATCGACACGGAAGAAATCTGATATGATCGAATCTATACAGAAAAACATAAATCCTGATGATCTGACGTTAGATGATGTGTACATTCCTAGCATTATGGGCGAATTGTATGTTGAAAAATATTCATATGTGTTTAGGTTGGAAAGATATTCTATATCACCGAAAGAATATGATGACTTCGCCGAGGAAAATGAACATTTGATTTTACCAAATGATATAATATTCAGGTTGCTGGAACAACGGTATAACAATGCATCTATATCTGAATCATATGGGTTAATGAGAAATGCTTTGCTTAATTCTTCCTACTTATTATGCGATGAAGGAAGATATAGAGATGGCATGGTCTATCTGCTCGGTGTATTGCGCTATGACTTGGCATCAATGGCACGATCCGGCATTCTTTACGGTGATGAAGATTTTGAAATAGCACCGGGGATTATAGATTTACTCATCAAATACAGAGATTATTATGATGACGCTGTACTTTCAAAAGCGTTCACAAGATACATCATTACCGACAGCGTAGATACACCGGCATCACTCAATGATCTGATGCACGATATATTCTCTGGATTGCTTAGCAAGGAATAATTTTAAAAGCAGAGTGCAATACGCCCCCTGCTTTTTTATATTCCATTATTTCCCCAGAATCATGATCTTTTCAAATTCTGCGTTATCCCGTTCTTTCATTTTCTTCGTCACATGAAAATAAATATCCCTTGTGATCCGGCTGTTGCTGTGTCCGACACGCCGGGATATAGCATCAAGGGATGCGCCGCTTTCTGCCATCAGTGCTACATGCGTGTGACGCATGATGTGGGTTGTTGTCCGGTGCTCACGTTCCGGCAGTAATATAGTCGCATTCTCTTTTAGATACTTGTTATATGCGTAATATTCGTATGGCTGCCCTGACAGATCATGAAAGAAATATGAAGATCTAACACCGGTTTCGAGATCTCTCTTTTTCTGCTCCAAGCTGAGTCGCTTGCAAAGTTCAAGCAATTCATCCTGTATATAGACATCTCGGCTTTTCCCAGTCTTTGTGGATCCGTCTTTTTTAGTAACAGAGCTGTATGACTCCCATACATGGATATTTCTGTTTTTAATATCAACATCTTCTCTTTTTAATCCGATCGCTTCACCGCACCTCATGCCGGTAAGGGCAAGAAATTGCGTCAGATCTCTCCACTTCTTCACCTGCATACCGTCCAACAGTATAGCAAGTTCTTCACTTTCAAGATATTTGTCTTCAAGCTCTTCTTTCTTTTTTCGGTCTTCATACGGGACCAGCTTTTGAAGCCATGTGATATCATCGATATAATCATTCCGGTACGCCCAGCGCAAGAACGCCTTTAAACGTGTCATGTGCTCATTCAACGTTCCGTTTTCTTTTCCTGAAGCATTATAGCATTCACGGACGTAACGCGCCGTAAGATTATTAATCAACACATCAGAGCCAAGCATCCGTAGATTAGACACTACAGCAAACTTATTGCGGATATATGTTTGTTCAGACACGGTCCGCTTCTGGTCTTTGTAATAATACTCTGCCACTTCACCAAGTGTCAGCTTGCTATCCGGATGACTCGCATAAACCGCTTTTATTTTACCTTCAAGTATATCCGCAGCCATCCGTTCTTGCTTTTTAGTTTTCTTCCCTGTCAGGGTAATAGATACCCTTTTCTTCTTTCCTGTAAGCGGATCAATATATCGTTCTACATATTTTATTCCGGTTTTTGTTTCTTCTGACCACATAAAAAGCCCCCTTTTCTACTTGGAGCATAGCATAATATGCTTACTCTCGTAAAGTGGAAAAATGCCCCTTTTTTGCCCCTTGCAAAAATCAAAAAGGCTGTAACCCCAGTAAATACAAGGATTACAGCCTTTTTGAAAATGCGGATAACAGGACTTGAACCTGCACGTCGGTGACACCAGATCCTAAGTCTGGCGCGTCTGCCAATTCCGCCATATCCGCGTATACAATATAACTATTCAACGCTCTGTACTCTTATTCAACAGAGCTAATAATAGAAAAATAAGCACACACCTGTTATAGTGTGCGCTTTCTTTTAAGTGAGCGTGCGGGGATTCGAACCCCGGACAACTTGATTAAAAGTCAAGTGCTCT
>ERZ894223.306-NODE-306-length-50349-cov-6.815505_pt1 | contig 50349 bp, 46 predicted proteins | sample MGYA00380293_ERZ894223 | MGnify/ENA primary metagenome ERZ894223 (study PRJEB32331, sample SAMN06328445) | human gut metagenome | biome: human gut microbiome; feature: stool | host: Homo sapiens | collected 2014-11-05 ...
TTGAATTAGCATTGGCAAAATTGCCTGTTTTGGGTTAGAATAGATTATGTTATTAATTTTCATTGCAAGTTAATTATAACAGAAAGAAAGACCTTGAGTTCATTATAAACTCTTGGTCTTTCTTTTTTGGGGGACTATTCTTTTTTCACAGCCCCTTCTTTTTATTCATTTTACAAAGCTGTTTTTTCACAACTTTCTACCTTAAATCTCCATAAAATCATCTAATCCTGTGTCTGTCTCTTCTTCATTTTCCTCTGCTTTTCTAACATCTTTCATGCCAAAAACAAACATCGCGATCATCGTCACTACTACAGAAATCACAATTGCAATTGCTGCGTTAATCACATTCTGAAGACTGTCTCCACCAACATAGCATGGAAGTCCAAGTACACTTCCCGGTCCCGGAGAATAAGTTCTCATTCTGCTGAATCCTGCCCACAGACCGGCAACACCGCCACCGAGCATAACAGACCAAAGAACACTCTTGTACTTCAGTGTAATGCCATAAAGTGCAGGTTCTGTAATTCCTCCGATCAGAGCACTAATTGCTGATGAAAATGCCATCTGTTTCTTTCCTGATTTTTTAGACTTAAGGCATACAACGAATGCCGCCGCTCCCTGTGCGACATTAGAACAAAGGTTTCCAGGACCTGCTACTGTTGCATATCCACGAAGTGCATACTGAGAATAGGTAATTGCTTTCAATCCATTATGCATACCTGTCATAACGATCAGTGGAGAAAATGTTCCCATGATTACAGGACAGAACCATGGAATATTAGCATCCAGCCAGTTGAACAGTACAACCAGAAGATTACCACACCAAGTACCAATTGGTCCAAGTATTGTAAATCCCACAACAGACGTGATTACAAATGTAATGACTGGTACTGTAATAAATTTGATTGCCTTCGGCACAAATTTCTTTGAAATTTTCTCTACCACAGCCATAAATAACGTAATAAAAATAGCTGGCAGCACACTAGAAGAATATTTCACCAATGTAACAGGGATTCCAAACATCCGAATACTGTCCCCTGCTTCCACGAAACCCATAAAGGTCGGATGAAGAAGCATAAAGGACATGACAGCTGCCATGTATTGGTTACATTTAAATACCTTAGCAGATGAAAATGCAAGCATTACAGGCAGGTAATAGAACACTGCGCCAGATACCATATTCAGCATAACATATGTCTGATTATCTTCCGGTACGATTCCGGCTGTCTTTAAAAGAATCAGAATTGCTTGAAGGATTCCAGCTCCGGCAAGACACGGAATGATTGGGATAAAGATTGTTGACACTGTACCAAGAAATTTACCAAATACATTTTTCCATGTCAGTTTTTCTTTCTCTTCGTGGCTTATTCCTGTTCCGCCCTCCACTTTGATACCGCCTAGTTTCTTGATCTCTTCCATCACAAGATCCACATCCGGTCCGATGATCACCTGGTATTGTCCACCATTTTTTACAACTCCGGCGATTCCATCTGTTTTCTTCAATTCTTCCGTCTTCGCTTTTGCCTCATCTCCCAGATAAAATCTTAACCTTGTTGCACAGTTTGCAACAGTCTTAATATTTTCTTTTCCACCTACAAGAAATATAATCTGCTCTGTCAGTTTCCTGTAATTTTTGCTCATTCTATTTCACCTTCCCTTGTTGTTCTTCCTTTTCCTTTTTTTCTCTTGAATTCTCTACCAAAATCCGTTTCAGCCAGATTTGCAAAAGATTTGTCCACTGCTCACAGCCTTCATCATAATGATTTGCTGTACTTGCACTTACTTTATCCGCCAGTGCACATCCATGAACGCCGCCTGCAAAAAGATGCAGTTCCACTGGAACTCCCGTCTCAAACAACTTCTGTGCAAATGTAATCGCACACAATGCATTTACAGATGTATCTTTCGCTGAATGCCAGAGAAAGACCGGAGGCATATCCTTATGAACATTTATGTATGGATCAATTGCCAATCTCTGTTCCATTGTCGGCTCAGTCGTCTTAAACTGACAGAGATATTTATACTTTGTAACAGTTCTTCCTGATACTGTAGCAAATTTTTCCTTCCAGTCTGGAACTGCCATATTGGTTCTTGCATATCCAAGTACTGCCGCCTTCGGTTTTATATAATTCTCAGCCAATATATCTTTTCCAAAGGTCAGATAACTTGCTACCAGATGTCCACCTGCTGAAAACCCAAGAAGGATTAATTGGTCTTTATCTACATTCCATTCTTCTGCATGTTCCCGAATCAATGCCAATGTATTTCTCAGCTGGTAAATCTGCGTTGGAAAATAAGCATTCGGATTTATTTCCGGAAGCTCTTCTTCCTTTTCAAAGTTCTTCGGCTTTTCTTTAAATATGACTGAATATTGAAGTACAAATGCATGGTATCCCATTCCATTCATCTTCAATGCAACCGGTTCACTTTCTTTCCTTGCCAGCGTTGCATATCCTCCTCCTGGGCAGATTACAACAGCCGGACGCTTCTGCTGTTGATAGTATTTCGGATAATCATCCAGAATATACGTCTTTAAAATAGCTTTCTCATCTTTTTGATCGATTGATAATATTTCAGTTTTCATCGCTTTCCTCCCATTAAAAAAGCTCATTCAGTCTGCAAACTTCATGAGCTCATTATAGAAATTCTCTTTCCACTTTTCAAATAACGAAAAGTTATTTTTTATATTCCTTATAGTTATTCTTTACTTTTCTTCTGATATGCTGCCCTCTGATACAACTGTGTCAGATATTGTAATGGTTCTGTACGATGACTTCCAACTCGATACACCGCCACAAATTCCCAGACAATTTTCTTATTTCCAAAAGAATAAATATCAAACTGATCTCTGTGCTTCTGCATCCCCAGACTTCCACAAATACAGCTTCCATATCCCTTTTTGACCAGCTTGTGTACCGTTCTTATATCTGAGAATCGAATTACTTCAGGTAACATATGATATTCTTCCAACACTTTATCACATATTTTCCCGGTTCCCATATCTTTGTTAAGTGTGACAAATAGCTCCGATTCAAACTGTGTAATATCTACCCATGGATATTCAAATCCATATTTAATAACTGATGCTTTTTTTAAAGGTGTTCCCTTTTTTACTGCCAGAACAATCTCCTCTCTTCCCAGCAATTCTATATAAAATTCTGGATGCAATTCTCTATAGTCTTCATCGACAACAAAATAAACAACATCCACCTGCCCTTTCAACAACATTTCTTCTAGCTTGTCTACATCTTCTTCATATAGTTCAAAGCGAAGATCCGGAAAGTTCTTCCGAAACTCAGGCAGTACTTCCGGTGTCAGCCCACTGCTTCTTGCCGGTGTAATTCCCACACGAATCGTTCCACGCTTAAATTGATTCAACTCCTGCAATTCTCTTAAGAACTTATTTTTTCTCTCCTTTGTTTCTTTTGCAAAATTCAGAAACACTTTTCCAGCTGCTGTCGGAATATATTCTCCTGAAATCTTTTCAAACAGCGACACATCTAACTCAGCCTCTACCGTTCTGAGGCATTTGCTCATTGCCGGCTGTGAAATTCCAACTGTTCTGGCAGCCTTTGACAGATTTTTTTCCTGTTCTACAGCCAAAAGATACTCCATTTCTTTAAAATTCATCGTTTTCCTCCAAAACCACAGGTTATTAACTCTATATCTAATTGTTATCTTTTATTTTTTTCTATAATTAATTTTGGCAAAATTATACAATATCAACTTCCATTTTTTATGGTGTTTTCATAGTACTTTCTTCCTGTCTGTTAACCAGTTTCTTCTATTATACCTACTTTTTTCCCCTAATCAACAAATCTTAACAGATTTTAATACAATAAACTTTTCTGTTTGACATCCTGAAATCTCCTTTTTATACTTGTTGTATAAGAAGGAGATTTTTATATTATGACCATCAAAGAAATCGCACAGCTCGCCGGTGTATCCAGCGCAGCTGTATCCAGATACTTAAACGGCGGCTACGTCAGTGAAGAAAAAAAAGAACAGATCCGTAAAGTCATCGAGGAAACCGGATACCAGCCATCCGCACAGGCGCGTATGCTTCGTACCAAAAAGGCAAGCCTGGTGGGCGTGGTCGTCCCAAAGATCAATTCCGAATCCATCAGCCGGATCACTGCCGGAATTGAAAGTGTTCTCGCCGAAAGAGGCTATCAGATGCTTCTTGCCGGAACCGACAACACTCCTGCAAAGGAAGTAGAATACCTCCGGTTATTTGAAAATTATCCGGTGGACGGAATCATCCTGGTCGGTACGATGTTCACCGCCGGTCACCGGAAATTTTTAAAAGAGACAAAGGTTCCTGTTGTCGTGATCGGGCAGCACACCTCACACGCAAACTGCATTTACCACGACGATTACGGTGCTGGAAAGGCAATGGGACAGATCGTTGCCAGATTCAGTAAAAAAGGAGTTGCTTACATCGGCGTTACCCGTGATGACAAAGCTGCAGGTGCCGCAAGAGAGGACGGATTTATCGCAGGACTCCAAAATGCAGGTGTCACGCTTTTCGAGGAAAATAAGCGAACCTCAGCCTTCACGCTGGAATCCGGATATGAGTCTGCTCTGGATCTTTTGGAAAGCAAATGTGATATCGATGTCATATCATGTGCAACCGATACCTTAGCAGCGGGAGCAATCGAAGCCATTCAGACCTACTTAAAAAAGCAGATTCCGACAAATGCAGCCGATGCAGGTGCAAGAATGCGCTATATCCTTGAAAATACGTCCATCCGAGTAACCGGATTCGGAGATAACCAGATGTTAAAAGCCGTCACCGGAGGGATCCCAACCATCCATTTCGGCTACAAAACCAGTGGAATCCGCGGCGCAGAGCTACTTCTTGACAGTATTGAAAGAGGAGAACAGATCCCGATTGAGATGAAGCTCGGCTTCCGTCTTGTTGGAGCAGACCCTTCAGACTCCGAAAATCATACCTGATTTCCCGGAGTTTCAAAAGGAAACGAACGTTTCTTTCAACACTTTTCACAAAAAACAATATGAATTATCAGTAAAAATGCCATCTTTACAAATGGCATTTTTTTTCATATTATTTAAACACAAGATATGAAATCGATTACACATTGTATCTAGAGGAAGGAGAGAGACACAATGGATTATAAGAAAACAGCACAAGCCATTCTGGATCATGTAGGCGGAAGCAAGAATATCGTATCCGCAGCAGGTGTCGGATATCCGTATCAATACGTTTTCCGGACCGTTGCCTGCGGAACTATTTCCAGGAGTGAATCAATATGAACGCATTAACCAGAGATCTTGTAAACTTAGTAAATACAGCAGAAGAGAACCAGACAGCAAAAGAACAGACATCCGGCACACAGTTCCGCGAGAAACTGCACCTGATGCCTCCGGTTGGCTGGCTCAACGATCCGAACGGTCTTTGTCAGATGGATGGTGTGTTCCACGCATTTTTCCAGTACTCCCCATTTAACGCCGAAGGCGGTGTGAAAATGTGGGGTCATTACACCAGCACCAATCTGATCGACTGGGAATACAAAGGTGTATCCCTCTACCCGGATCAGCCATTTGACTGCCACGGTGTATATTCCGGATCTGCCTTCCTCGAAGACGGTACAATGTATCTTTACTACACCGGAAATGTCAAGCTGGAAGATGGAGATTTTGATTATATCAACACTGGCCGTGAGGCAAATACCGTACTCGTCACAACCAAAGACGGAATCCATTTTGGCAGCAAAAAAGAACTGCTCCGCAACAGCGATTATCCTTCTGACTTGACCTGCCATGTGCGCGATCCGAAGGTCTGGAAAAAGGACGATACCTACTACATGATCCAGGGCGCACGTACTAAAAATGATGTCGGTCAGGCACTGATTTTTGAATCCTCCGATAAAATAAACTGGCACTTCCGCAGCCGTGTAGAATCCGAAAAGCCTTTCGGTTATATGTGGGAATGCCCGGATTATTTTGAAACGGACGGCATCAAAATCCTTTCTTCCTCCGTCCAGGGCCTGGAAGGCAAAGAGTGGGCTGACCGAAATGTATACCAGTCCGGTTACTTCCTTGTGGACGGCGACATTTTAGATTCCTACAAATTATCCCCTTATCATCTGTGGGATTATGGTTTTGACTATTACGCTCCGCAGAGCTTCGAAGCAGAAGATGGAAGACGCATCCATATCAGCTGGATGGGAATGCCGGATTGCGAAGAATATACCAATCCGACCATCAAAGACGGATGGCAGCACTGCTTTACATTTCCAAGAGAAGTCTTCATAAAAGATGGCAAAGTCTGCCAGAAACCGGTTCGCGAGCTGGATGCAAAAAAGCAGCAGCTTCAGGATGTTCAGAATGAACTTACCCAGAGCGACTGCCCGGTATATGAAGTAAATGTAGATGGAATTAAGGAGAATCATTTCCAGGCTGTCCTTTCAGATGAACTGATCCTTGACTATGAGAATGGACGGTTCCAGATGCATTTCACAACCAAAAGTAAAACTTCCGTATCCGCAGGCAGAAGCCTTCGCTACGCCGAAGTCGGCACTCTGGAAAATGTAAAAATCCTTGCAGATACTTCTTCCGTTGAAGTATTTGTAAATGACGGAGAATTCGTATTCTCTACAAGATATTATCCAAATGATTATAAGATTGTGGTGCATTCCCCAAGTGCCCACATTACATTCGATAAAATTCAGTAAATCGTATATGGGAAATTCCCCCAAGCTTCCCGTATACGAAAACGCCAGACGGGGTACAGCAATCCCTTTTCCTCCTTTGCATGCTGTATCCTGCCTGGCATTTTTTAATTCTGATTGTTACACAATTTTTAATTCTGACTGTTACACAATTGCTTCTATAATTGTCTTTCCGTCAATTGTAATTTCTTTGATGCCGGTTTCTTTTTTCCTGTTAAAATTAAAGCTGATCATATATCCTTTCTTCACATGGTAATCATTAAGATATTCTATCAACTGATTTTCCCCACGATTATTATATTCCTTTCCATGCCAGATCTTCATTTCTATAATATACTGTTCACCCAAATAGTCTACAATAATATCTGTCCGTTTCTGCTCTCTGGTTTGAGTCTCTATATAATAATTGCCTGTTCCATTGATAATCGGTCTTAAATACAAAAGAAAATATTTTCTACCTTCATCTTCAAGAAATGTCTCGTCACTGTCGCCATATAAATCATGAAAATGCTGCACAAATTTTTCAAGGACCAATCTCATATTCAAATAACCATTTTTGATAAACTGATTCTTGTCAATCAACGATGCCGCATAGATTTCCTTTTTCTGCATCTCCGCAGATGACAAATACAGATTATATAACCAAGTCTCAAAAATACGATTGGAAACTGCAAGCACTCCATTTTCATTTTTCACAAACCCGAACATGGTCGCAATATTGATTGATGTCTCATAATAATTATACACAATCGCTTTTCCCGTAAATAAAAGCGAATAGAGCATACTATTCAATTCCGGATAGCTTTCCAGTTTTTCACGCAACGACTCAAACAGCATATTTTTTTCTGAAAGCAAAATCCTTACCGCTTCCAAAAATCCCTTCTTCGTCCACGCACTTTTCTTACCGCCATACTCCTTCTTCACACTGATTTCCTCATCCAGAAGCTGACATATCCTCGACACCAGGAATGGATATCCGGATGTATACTCTCTGATCAGTCCGGCAAGTAATTCCACATCCATTCCTGTATGATAATCTTTTTCATACTCATCGAGCATTCCTGCAATTTCTTCTCTTGAAAAGCTCATATCCACTTTAAAATCCGCTGCGATATTCCACGGACTGTTATATTTATGAACTTCATCCGGACGGATTTTCCGCCTTAAATTCTTTACGTCATATACACCCGCCAAAATAACAGCTCGAAATGTCGGCTGTATATCTCTTTCAATATACTGAGCACGAAGCTGAGCAAGAAAATCCAGAAACACCTGATTATTCGATGCACTGTCAACCTCATCAATCATCAGTACAATCTTTTTTTCGGCTGCCGCACAGAGATCACTCAACTGTTCAAACAGCTCTTTTAAGGAAAAATACTTATCTGTATAATCCGTACTATGCAAAATATTTTTTATCGCATCTTCCAGTTCTGGTGAAAGAGTATTTCTTTTTAACGACCGCAAAAATGAATTGATAAATGCTGCTGAAAAAACATTTCCATTTTCAAATTTATCATTGTCAAAAGTCTGAAAATCCAGAAGGACAACATAATATTCTTTTTGCAGATAGCGATACAATGCACGAAGTGTTGTTGTCTTTCCATATTGCCGCGCACGATTGATCGTAAAATATTTGCCGGCATCTACGAGGCTTTTGATCTCCTCCAGCCGTCCGGATATATCGACCATATAATGTTCTTCCGGTATGCATACTGCTGTTGTATTGAATACTTTTGGCATCGTCTTCTCAACTCCTTTTCGCACCACTGTTTCTTAGATTTTATCATTGCGGTGGGGGAATGGCAAGGGATTCTATCTTTCAGTTTTCTTCTCCACCTTTTCTTTTTTTATTTCAAATGTTATACTTCATATACAGCAAAAAACAGATAAAGGTAACGAAACACTATGTTAATCAGAAAAACACTTCCAGAAGATGTAGACACGATTTTAAATATTTTTGACACCGCACGCCAGTTCATGCACGCAACCGGAAACCCGACACAATGGAATGCAAATTATCCGGCTCTCGAAGATCTCGAACCGGATATCCAGAATGGTAACAGTTATGTCTGCGTAGAAAATGATAAGGTCGTTGCCACTTTTACACTTATCATCGGAGACGAGCCGAACTATCAACTCATTGAAAATGGAAGCTGGCGTTCCGAGGCTCCATACGGAACCGTTCACCGCCTTGCATCTGACGGAACAACCAAAGGGATTGCACGGGCTTGCTTTGATTTTTGCAAGACACAGATCTCACATCTGCGTGTAGATACCCACAAGGATAATCAACCAATGCAGGCTTGCTTTAAGCAGAATGGATTTGAAGAATGTGGGATTATTTACGTCAGTGACGGGACTCCGCGGATCGCTTATGAATTTATTAGGATATCTGAATAGAGGGGTATTTTTATGACAATCAATAGTATTTTAGAAGAAATTATAAATCTGGCAAAAAAATATTCTGCTTCTACCGTTATTCTTTTTGGTTCCCGTGCCAAAGGGACTGCGACAGAACGAAGTGATATTGACATCGCCGTATCCGGTATTCCAGATACAGAAAATCTACGGGAAGAGCTTGATAATTTACCCACTTTATACACAATAGACCTTGTCAATCTTGATGAATGTGGAAATCAGTTATTATTGGAGGATATAAGAAAATATGGACGAGAAATTTACAAAAAGATTTGAATCCTTTAAAAATTCACTGGCATCTCTTTCAGAAGCTACTCACTAACCATATATTTCCAGGAGGTTTAACTTCATGTACTACCAACTCGCACAACAAGAATTTGAATCTTACCTTAACGGATACGACCGCGAAAATGACCGCATAAAATTAAAGATCATCCACACCTACGGCGTTGTAAAGCAGGCAGAAGAGCTTGCCGGAAGGATGCATCTTTCAGCCGAAGACACCGATCTTGCAAGGCTGATTGCACTCCTTCACGACATCGGACGTTTTGAACAGTTAAAGCGCTACGACAGCTTTGAGCCGGGCACAATGGACCACGCTGCTTACGGTGTAAAGGTGCTTTTTGATGAAGGCATGATCCGCAGCTTTCTTCCGGATGACAAATGGGACTCCATCATTTACACTGCAATCGCCCACCACAGCGATTATGAACTCCCTGAGATCTCAGATCCGCAGACACTTTTACACGCAAAGCTGATCCGTGATGAGGACAAGCTGGACAACTGCCGGGTAAAGCTCGTAGACTCCACAAGCACCTTTATTAACGTTTCTGAAGAAGAACTCGGCACACAGAATATAACCCAAAAGGTATACGAAACAGTGTTTGAAAATAAATGTATCCTTTCCGCAGACCGCGTCACACAGATGGATTACTGGGTATCTTATATCGTCTATTTCTTTGACATTAACTTCAAAGAAAGCTTTGATATCATAGCGGAAAATGACTACTTAAACCGCATTATTGACAGGATTCCATATAGCAATCCGGTTACAAAAGAACAGATGGAAAATATCCGCGTTTATATGCAGAATTTTATTAATTCCCATACAAACAGCCAATCCTTTTAACTTAATCAAAACACAAACCACATAAAAAATCAGGAAACTGACATATGCGCTTTCAGGAAAACAAATTCTAATCTTCATTTATCCTTGAAAGCGTGTACATCATTTTCCTGTTTTTTTCATTCTCCTATTGTATTATTTGTATTACGTGGTATAATACAATCAAATCTCACAGAAAGGAGATGCCGATATATGATCATCAAGATCAACATGCAGTCCGAAGTCCCGATCTACCTTCAGCTGCGCAACGAGATTGTCAAAGGAATCGGGCGAGGGGAATTTGAGCCGGGAGAATCGCTTCCGACCGTCCGCCAGATGGCAACCGATCTCGGTATCAACACCATGACCGTCAGCAAAGCTTACCAGTTTTTGAAAACAGAAGGCTTCCTCGAGACAGACCGCCGTAAGGGAACAACCATCTGTTATCCCACTTCCTCTGCTCCACAAGATAACCGCTTTGACGAAAAGCTGGCAGATGAACTGGAACTTTTAAGCGCAGAAGCAAAGTTCCACGGCATGACTTTGACCGACTTCCTGGAACTCTGCCAGAGAGCATTTAACGAAATGGAGGTAACAGCGAAATGATGATGCTGATTATATTTTTAATTACAGACATTTCCATGGTCGGCATCTTTGCCGGAGTCTATGGAAATATTGCAAAATACCGGGAAGGAATGCTGATGGGAGTCCATATTCCTAAATCTGAGCTTGAACATCCCGACGTAAAAGAGCTTCTCCAGCTTTATAAAAAGCGCAACCGCCAGTTTTATTTGTGGAACATGCTTGCAGGAATTGCGGTATGCCTGCTTTGCTTTACTTACTTTTCTATTTTTATTACCGTATGGACACTGTGGTTCGTAGAATTCTGCCTTCTTACCATCCTCCGTGTCTATCATTATCATCAGAAAGTATACGACATTAAGCAGAAAAATGGATGGATCAGCTCAGTAAATGCAGATGTGTCCGCTGCAGTGGATACCCGCACTTCCTCACAAATTGCGAAAAAGATACTGCCGGCAAAGCTGCATCTGATCCCGGCTGCAGTGATTCTGATCCCTCTGTTTTTCCCGCAGGTCCGTACTTATCTGCTGACCGAAAATGATGGAAGAGTCATGCTTCTCTGCACAATTCTTGTCACGGCAGCTTACATGGGTACCGGCTATTTATTCGCCCATATGCCAAACAAAATTTACAGTGAAAATTCACAGATCAACCTGCAGATCAATGCACTGGAAAAGCGTTTATACACCATATTCCTTTTTGTCTCCAACATTTGCAATACCGGAGCCTATCTCGGGATCATCCGGGATATTGCATCCAGCCACTGGATTGGCGGAGTTGGAATGGGAATCTACATTTTCCTCGAACTGATACCGGCTGCCATCATATTGATCATGTTTTTCTGGCTGCGTAAGGAAAAAGAGCGGATCCTCTCCCAGGACAGCACACCATTTTATATTGATGATGACTATTACTGGCGAAAAGGCTGGTACAACAATCCAAATGACAAACGGTATTTTGTACAGGACCGTGTGAACAGCATGAATTATTCTCTAAACTACGGACACCCTTCTGCAAAATATGTCACCGGAGGAATGCTCGTCGGCACCGGGCTTCTCCTCCTCTGGATGTGTATCCTCTGTATCCGGATCGATTTTACACCGATCCGCCTGACGGAAAATGCTGCCCAGTATTCTATTACATCCGGCTACAAAACAGCAACCTTTGCTCTTGCCGATGTTGAATCAGTAACTCTTCTGAATCATCTGCCGGATGAAAAATTCTACCGGTCTGATGGCTCCGAAGATAACAGCAAACTTCTCGGCAATTTCCGTGGCAGCAAAACCGGACATTGCCAGATGTATGTCTGGATTGAACATCCTCCGGTTCTTCAGATAAAGACAACAGATACCACCATTTTTCTGAACAGCAGCAACGAAGCACAGACTAAAGAATGGTACGATCAGTTAAATGATGCAATTTCTTCGAATAAATAAGCCTTTTTCATTACCATGACAATGCATAATACGAAATATCTTGTAAAGCGTAACGCGTCATGCTACAATCATGTTAAAATGTTGGGGGCAAAATATACGGATTTCACAAAGATAAAAAAGTTCAGAAAGGACTGTAGACAATGACACTTCAAGAATGTTATGTAAAAATTGGTGGCGATTATAATGATATTCTTCACCGGTTTATGAATGAAAATATGGTACGCAAATTTGTCCTCAAATTTCCGCAGGACAACAATATGGCTTTATTTGAAGAATCCTGGGCTAAAAAGGACTACGAAACCGCATTTCGTGCAATGCATACCTTAAAAGGTGTTGCCGTAAACCTTGGATTTACTGCACTTTACAATGTCAGCAGTACTCTGACCGAAAAGCTCCGCAGCCAGGAATACGACAACCTTGACGGTTTGATCGCCGATGTCAAAAAACAGTATGATATCGTGATCGAAGCAATTGCAGCCCTTGACTAAATCTTAAAACACTGACGATAAACAGGAAGAGACTGCTTCACCGCAGTCCCTTCCTGTTATGTTTTTCTATAACTTTTTCTTCAGCATTTCCGGATTTGATGCATAGGAGAGAGCCGTCTCCGCCGTGATCCTCCCATCTTTATACAGATTCAGAAGACCAAAATCCATCGAATGCATTTCTTCTTTATTAGACGAATACACGACTCCATCAATCTGCGGAACCTTATTGTCGCGGATCATATTGCGGATCGCCGGAGTGATCGTCATGATCTCAAATACCGGGACCTGTTTTCCATCCACTGTCGGCACAAGCTGCTGTGAAATTACAGCCTGCAATACCATGGACAGCTGAACTGCAATCTGCCTTTGCTGGTTTGCCGGAAATACATCAATGATACGGTCAACCGTATTTGCTGCTCCGATCGTATGCAGGGTAGAAAATACCAGATGCCCGGTTTCCGCTGCTGTCATTGCCACATCGATCGTCTCATAATCACGCATTTCACCAAGCAGGATCACATCCGGGCTCTGCCGAAGCGAAGCACGTAGCGCATTGACGTAGCTTTCCGTATCCACATTGATCTCTCTCTGGCTTACAATACTTTTATCATGCCGGTGCAGATACTCGATCGGATCTTCCAGCGTAATGATATGCTTTTCCATTGAATGATTGATTTTATCCACCAGACAGGCAAGCGTAGTAGATTTTCCACTTCCCGCCGGGCCCGTCACAAGCACCAGTCCTTTTGACAGGTTATAAAAACTCATCACAGGGTCCGGAATCCCGATCTCATTCGGCTCCGGCAGTTCAAATGTGATCACACGGATAACGGCTGAGAGCGCACCCCTCTGTTTGTACGCACTGACACGGAATCTCGAAAGTCCCGGAACAGCAAAAGAAAAATCATCATCTCCTTTTTCTTCAAGAACCCGGATGTCCCGTCCTCCTGCCAGCTTATATAATTCCTCAACGCATTCTTTCGTCTGCGGCGGCATCAGCTTTTCTTCCTTCTCCCTGCAGATTCTTCCATTTGCCCGATAAGAAACCGGAAGACCTGCTACAACAAATATATCCGATGCATGATTTAAAACTGCCTGCTGAAGCAGTACAATGATATCCATAGCTCAAACTCCTTTCGCGTCAGTCACTTCCAAGGACCGGAAGTGTTGACTTTTCTTCCCATTTCTCAGATGCTGACTCTTTCCATTTTACAACCTTCTGCGTTCCCTTTACCGGATCTGCCAGGATCTCGACTTCCAGATTCTGACTGTCCGTGACCGGAACCACATAGGAAATATCCAGATTCGCTCCGTCTTCTTCAGCTGTCACGCCCTCAATCTGCCGAATCGCAAATACAGGATCCTCTTTTGCAAATGCATCATCGATCTGCGCCATGATCTGCGCCGCCTTTGCATTTGCCTCACAATACGCCGTTTCCCGGCCGGCAAGCTGCTGACTATAACTCTGATCCCTTTTCGCACTTGACAGTGAGAGTGTGGCAAATGTCACCAGACACAGGATTACAAAGATCACAAGCAGGTACGACGTTCCGATCTGAATCCCCGGGTATGATCCCCTTTTCTTTCTCTTCATCCTGTCACTCCCTTTCCGTGCCTGTCATCCGGTCTGTTTCCACCGAATAGATTTCTTCCGGCTGTTCTCCGGACAGGCGCTGCACCGTAAATGTTCCATGCAAAAGCTTTCCATCCGGCTCCACCCGGATCACGATCTCATACGAAGCCTCATCCTTACTGCATTCCTGCCAACTTGCGTCATAGAAGACCTCCGTGTCCTCCGTCAGCGCATCCGCAAGAAAAAGCTCTGTATACCCGGAAACCTTCTCAAGCGCCGTATTCAGTTCCTGTGTCTCGCGGCTGATCGTGTGCGCCTTCACAAAAATCTGCACACACACCGCCGAAGCAAGGCAGAAAAATAAAATTGCAATCATCAGTTCCAGCAAAAACAGGCTGGAACGCTTTGCCGGTGTCCGTTCCATAAATCTTCTCCAATCTATCTTGCAGCGCTCTTCACACTGACAAATGTATCTGTCTTTTTCCCGTCTTCATTTTCACAATACAGATGAAAAATCCCATCTGAAGTTTCCTTAGCCTCGAAGTCCTTTGTTTCCAGGATCTTCCGTCCATCGGATGCTTTTGCTTCCGTTCCATCCCGGATAAAAAGCTCTCTTAAGTATCCATCATACGCATACAGATATGTCACATAATCCTTCTCATCATAACGCTGCCGGATCACGAGAGCATTTTCCCCATCGAAAGTTCCATCTGCTATCGCACCATTTTCATCATTCTGGTGCATTTTCTCCGTCACATAGGCAAGTGCCGTCCGTCCCGAATAGGAATCCGACGAGGCCTTCACCTGCCGGCTGTAAAATCCCGATGCAAGAACCACAATGGCGACCGATGATGCCGCCAGCACGAAAAAGACTGCAAGAGGAAAAAGAAAATCAATCACATGCTTTTTTTCATTTCTACGCTTCATGTCTATTTCCTCCTATCGTTCGATCACCGTAATGTCCGGAAGAATATTGGCACCGGCAATCTGATAATCAATAAAAAACTGCTTCTTGTCATACTGGATCCCACAGTTTTCCGTCAGATCATCAAGCGTCTCCGGATAGTGTCCTTCCAGCGCATAGTACTGCGTCACACCACGCCAGAGTGCATTTTCCAGACTTTCCTTCTGTCTGCGTCTTGTCGTGTCCGAAAGCCTTTCAAATCCACTGAAAAAAGCACTGCAGATACATACAAACAGCAGAAGGGACAGACAGAAATTCCGAAGTGGGCGCTGCCGTTTTCCGTGATAAAACCGTTCCCGTTCTTTTCTCCACATAGCATACGCCTCCTAAAGTCCTGACATAATTCCAAGAAGCGGAAGCATAACCGACAGAAGGATCGTTCCGACGATCACCGACAGGATGATCACCAGCGTCGGTTCCAGAACTGCGATCATAGAAGAAAGCTTTTCATCCACTTCCTCCTCACACTCATCGGCAATCCTTCCCATCATCTCATCCATCATTCCGGCTTTCCCGGCAATGGATGTCATCCGCGCATAAACACCTGTGAAGATTCCGGCTTTCACCAGTGCCTCTGCGATATCCGTTCCATTTTCCATATCCGCTTTGCATTCTGCTACTTTCTTCCGGAAATCATCATCCTCGATCAGGTTCTCTGAAAATTCCATTCCCTGTTCCGGCGTCAGTCCGCTTTTCAGTGCCAGTGACATTCCTCCGGCAAACCGGCATGCCGACAGCTTATCCTTCAGCTCCCTTGAAAATGCAAACCCGGATCCGATGTGATACAGTTTCTTTCTGCCGCTCTCTGTCTTTGTAAAATAAATACCTGCACAGACGATCACCGCCAAAAGTACCGCAAGCACCGCCGAATATCTGGAAAGAGCATTGCCTGCAAGCAGGATCCCTCTTGAAAATCCGGTCATTTCCTGACCAAACTGGCGGAACACCTGATCAAATACCGGCATAACCTTTGTCATCAAAATGATAATGATCACCAGCATCATCCCGATCATCAGAAGAGGGTAGGAGATGGCACTCCGGACACTTCTCCTGATTGCTTCCTCTCGGTCATAATGCTCCGCCAGAGATTCCATTACTTCATCTAAAGTTCCTGTCTCTTCTCCGATCTGCGTCATACGGATCAGATACTCTGGAAATACTTTCGTCTCTTCCAGCGCCTGATCCAGCCTGCCCGTATCCATCACTGACTGATAAATCTCATTCAGCAGCTCTTTTTCTGCCTTCGTCTGCGCATCCTCCCGGAGAAGATCAACTCCCTCCAGGGAAGAAATCCCAGACTTCAGGATCATTGCCATTTCACTGCAGAACGAAGCAATTTCCAGATTCGTAAGCTTCCCCTGCTGTGTCCGCTTTTCCATATATGCCATCCTCCTTTTCACATTACTGCCACATTCTTCTTATCCAGCTTCCTTTTATCTAATAGGTATACTTTGTGACATAATTCTTTCCATTTCCCACATACTTCTTCACATCCGAAGCACTGTTGTTTGCAGCAAGTGTCGGATCCATGATCGACCAGTTCTTTCCGTCAAATTCAATGATGTTATCCACCCAGCCAATCTCATCAACATAACAGCTGATCCATGCATGATACACATCACCGGAATAGCCAACCTCCAGCTTCGTCGGGATCCGCTGCGACCGGAGCATTGCCGACATCAGCGCCGCATAATCAAAACAGATTCCTTTCCCGGTATCCAGTGTCTCGTCCGGGTTCGGTGTGTACCCATACGGAACATTCTCCGCTTTCTTTTTATCATAGGAAATATTTTTAATTACAAAATTATAAATCTGCGTTACCACATCCAGATCAGAATAGCAGTCCTTTCCTGCAAGACTCTCACCCTTTTTTACACACTTGGAATCTGCCGTGAAATTCACATAATAATTCGGATGCAGAAACGGGGCAAATTCATCTGTGATCTGTACGTCCAGATCCTGGGTAAAGCTTACCGCATACAGATTGTCCTCTACAGACACACTCTCCAGAAGTGTTACCTTATAAGAACCATTCCCGCCCGGAAGCGGATAAACCGCATAATCACCAACAACCGTAACCGGATAGGTATACTCTGTGCCATCCGGTGATGTCACCTGGAGCTTGACTTTTTCATTACTTCCATTATAACAGATCATCACATAGCCATCCGCCGTATGGGATGCATCCAGTACAACCAGGTCATTTCCATATGTCACTTCACCGGAAGCCTCCGTCTGAAGCACCTGCGCCGACGGATCTCTCGGATCCCCCTTTTTCCCGGACTGGCTTTTTTTTCCCTCCGATGCACATCCGCCAGGTATCAGTACACCTGTCAGAAATAGCAGAAAAAAGAAAAGAAAAATCCTCTGCCAGCGTCTTTTTTGTTCATATAAATCGTTCTGCCGCACAGAATTCCTCCTTTCTTTTCCACAGTGAAACAGTCCCAAAAACTCAACTAGAAAAATTATAGCATAACAAAAATATTAAAAGAAGTTATTTGGTCTAAAATGCTTTAATTTATTTGACAAAAAAATTAAAGACCATTACAATAGAAATCAGTTATAAACCATCACAATAGTAAAATTGGGGGTTAATTTATGAGTGATCATTTACCTGTCTTAAAGGTTCGTTTATTCGGAGGATTCTCAGCAAGCTACGGAGAGATTCCCGTATCATTCGGACGCAACACAACGACAAAAGCAATGAAATTGTTGCAGATATTACTCTACCATGGCGATACCGGTATCTCCAGAGATAAGCTTCTTGATGAACTGTACGGAAGAGAAGAACTTGCCGATGCTGCCAACAACCTTCGGGTAACCGCACACCGTCTTAAAAAGATCATCGTAGATGCCGGACTTCCGAGCCATAATTATATCAACATCAAAAAAGGTATTTACCGATGGGATGCTCCGATGCCGACCGAAGTTGATGCACATCAGTTTGTGATTCTGTCAAAAGACGTGCAGGCGTGTACCGATAAGGTAAAAAAGCTGGCACTTCTTAAGAAGATCTGTCTGATGTACAGTGGAGAATTTCTTCCGGAACTCTCGGGAGATGAATGGGTCCTTGTTGAAAGCGTCCACTATAAGAATATTTATTCCGAATCCCTTCAGGAGCTCTGTAAGCTTCTGATCGAACGCGGAGATTATGAAGAGGCGCTTCGTTTCTGTGAGCCGGCATGCCAGTTATATCCGTTCGATGAATGGCAATCCGTCCGCATCGACTGCTATATGGCATTGAACCGCTATAAGGATGCTGTACAGGAATATGAGAACACTGCCAAATTATTTTTCGAAGAGCTTGGAATCCGCCCTTCTGAACATATGATGCAGCAGTTCGAGCAGATGAGCAGCCGCCTTAACTACAAACCACAGGAACTCGGCGACATCAAGGAACGTCTGAAAGATGACGATGTACGCGGCGGTGCTTTTTACTGCAGCCTGCCAAGTTTCCGTGACAGTTACCGTCTCGTTTCCCGAATCATTGAGAGGAACGGACAGTCCGTATACTTAATGTTATGTAGCATCACCAACGGAAAAGGAATGCCGATGGACAAGCCGGACAAGCTTGAAGCTCTTTCAGGTGAGCTTCTGAATACGATCCAGCAGTGTCTACGTAAAGGAGACTCCTTTACCAAATACAGCCCATCACAGTTTCTGATACTTCTCGTTGGTACGAATAAAGAGAACTGCAGCATGATTTTCGACAGAATCCAGAGATACTTCTCCAGAGAGCATAAAAGCTGGAAGCAATACCTGGACTACTTCGTGTCCTCTGTAGCCGAAGTAGACCGGCAAGATTCACCGATTCAGTTCAATACTGAGAATAAAACCTGGTAAGCTGCAATCATGTTATCTTCGCAGCAGGGCAGAAATGGGGATAATTTATGGAACAGAACTATCAAATCAGTTGGTATGCACCAAATTTTATTAACATGTGTATTGATAATATTAATGATGAAGAGCTGTCCGGTCGCATTTATCACTGCTACAGCAAAGAGCCCTGGAAATTCACCAATATCCTTCAGCTGATCGAATTAGCCGATGATTTTTTCGACAAACTCGAATTTCCACAGGCATCCACCAGCGCACGTTCTTTCACTTCAATCCAGTTTTCAGGTATTGACCGGCTTGATAAAGTACGGTCACCGGAAGATTTCATCGAGAATCGTGGACAAAAAGGGACTTTTTTTCTCAATGTCAGATACCGCCAGAATTCATCCTGGCAGGGCATCGTCCGCTGGATTGAAGGTAACTCTACACAGCAGTTTATAAGCGTACTTGAACTGCTTAAAATTCTCAGCAATGCATTAGTTTAAAAGAATGGCATTGTGAGAGATATCATTACATGAATGAATAAGAATTATACAGGCATTGTCTGATCACGGAATATGATCGGAGGGTGCCTTTTAATTATCTTATAATTTTATTCTTTCTTAATTGCTTTTCACAAAAAACTCCAGTACCATTTGAATAGGCGTATGTAGAAAATCGAATCATATATCATATATGAATTCTTTGATTGTAGAAAAAATTATATATCTATTTCTCCCGGTTATATGAAGGGTATGTTGCAGATAATAATCTGATGATCTACCATGAAAAAAGAGTCCGGCTTCCAAAGCCGAAATATATTGTCTTTTACAATGGTACAAAAAACCAGCCAGATTCCATGGAGTTAAGGCTTTCAGACTGCTTTGAAAATACAGATAACGAAGCACCTTGCCTGGAATGCACCGCAACCATGTTGAACATCAACTATGGTCACAATCAGGAACTGATGAAGCACTGTAGAAGGCTTGAAGAATATTCCATATTTGTCCAATGTGTCAGGGAATATATACAGTCGGAACCTTCTGTGGAAGATGCATTAGAAAAGGCAATTGATACCTGTATTCACCAGGACGTGTTGGCAGATTTTATCAAGAAACATCGAGCGGAGGTGACAAATATGATCCTGACGACATATGACAAAGACTTATATGAGAAAACCTTGAAGGAAGATGCCAGAGAGGAAGGTCGCGCTGAAATCAGAGCAGAATTAAATGAATTCAAACTACTAAACAAATGTCTCCTGAAAGCCAAACGCTACAATGACCTCGAACGCGCTACCGAAGACATCGAATACCAAAAGAAACTATTAAAAGAATTAGGCATTGAATAAAAACTAAATAATCCTTCCCCCCATCCCGTGACTGATCACCGTCTAAGATGCAGTGCATCTCCCCAATATCAGTCACGGGATCTTTTTGTCCGGAAAATCCCTCTCCCTCACCGCTATAACCAGATCACTCCTTTTCTATGCGCTCCCCGCAATCTATTCTTTTTGCACTTCCATCACATTATTCCCCACTTTTACTTCTATTCTAATATCCCAATACATATAGTAGAGTCAGACACAAATATTACGCACTCCTACAAATCATGATGTTGGGGTAAAAGGTATTTTGCCCCCTTTGATACCAGATTGCTACGTGCTTTGCACTCTCGCAATCCTCAAAAACATTCGTAATCCGCTCATTTTTCTTTGAAAAATGGCTACTTACTCATGTTTTTGGCGGGTCAAGAGGTCAAAAATCCTCTTGCAAGCAATCTTGCATCGGCTTTCTGACATTTTGACCTTGGTATCAAATCATTATATTATTACAAAAACATGACTATTTCTTGTTATAGCTTAAAAAAGTTAATATTTTTCGTTATTGGTAATGATTCACGTAATGCTTTTTCAGATACAATACCTATATAAGATAAAAAAGTCTAAATAATTAGGAAGGGCAGATGAAAACTGACATGAATAAAAAGCAAAAAAATACAAGAACTTTTTTAATAAAAATCATGGATCAGCAGAACGGTACCTGGCAGGGCAGCGTTACTTGGGTGGAAGAGCAGCGAGAGCAGCATTTCCGCAGTGCCCTTGAATTATTGAAGCTGATAGATGGAGCACTTGATAACAATTATGAAGTCAGAATTGAGGAATAGAAGGAGGACGCCATGAAAAGTAATACAAAGAAACGTTTAATAGCATTCATGCTTTGCATGGTACTTGTGCTTAGCAGTGCGACATCAGTTTTTGCTGATGAGCCACAGAACACAGACAGCCAGAGCCAGACCGAAGCAGTAACAGAACCGGCGGCAGATGAGGCTACAGGAGATGAGGCAGCGGTGAACTCCTCAGAACAACAGCAGCAACAAGAGGAGCAGCAGCCGGAGACAGAAAGTGCTCCTGAAGGAAATCTTGAAAATGATATTTCGATTCAGACTACTATCAACGGAACTACCATCACAATGAGCGGTCCGTATTCATCATTTCCAGAAGGTAGTAACTACGAAATTCTCGCTTCTGAATTGAATGAAGAAGAAACAAAAAATGTTGAAGTTGCCTTAAAGAAAAAAGAGGATGAAATCAATACAAAGATTGCCACATATAAGGCATATGATATCAAGCTTTTAGTTGATGGTATTGAGTCTCAGCCAACAGGTAATGTAAATGTTAAATTCGAAGGCGGCGAAGTACAGGAAAATCTTGAAACCGCTGAAAACATTGAAGTATATCATGTAGATGAAACTACTCAAATCGCAAATGACATTGAAAAAACTGCAGTTGATGATACAGTCACAATGACTACTAATCATTTTTCAACCTACGTAATCACTACAACTAAACCAGAGGGTGTTGATATCACTGTCCAACATTATATAAAATATACAGATTCAAATAATCAACCTGCTGAAAAAGCACTATACAGAGACTCTAAGATTCATCTGAATGAAAATCAAGTAATCACAGATCTTAGTTCTCTGCAAAACTATACTTCACAAGAGGTTATTAAGATAGATGCTGATGGTTCAAAAGGAGAACAAATATCTAATAACCAAGTAATTACTGCTGACCAAACATATAGAGTGTATTACACACCTACAACAGCTACTTCTAACGAAGATGTACAAATGTTTGACTATCAGGTAAAAGGTGAAAACAATACTAGTATTAATGCTGAAAAAAATTATGATCAACGCTCTACAAAGACCACCCGCTTTGCAAGTGGACTTGCCAATAAACAGCATTCTGGAAATGGTTATGATACAACAATAAAAATTAATGATCAAAATATTTACATTAATACTTGGGATACAAACTCTGAAAATACTCGAGTTAACCAGTATAACAACACTGTATTTGGTTTCTCCAATGCCATGACTGGCATAGTGAAAGGTGTTGATTTTAATACCGGTGAACTTAAAATGGGAGTTAATTCAGACAGGGAGCAATTGTATGAACCGGGATTTTTTACGAAGGATGAAAAAATTGGTAAACAAGTTTTAGCTAATTACAAACTTAATTTTTCACGTACAGGTGATACCTATACTTTAACAGGTGTAAGCAAGCCGGACGGAACTCCTGCTTTATCTGGTTATGATTCAAACAAAGGTTCTGATTTCTTTCCTCTTGATTCAATACGCGACCTCCATAAAGATGAAGCAAATGACCCTGGTCATCGTAATTGCTTTTTTGGTATGCGTTATGACATTGAATTTACGATCGGTGATTATCTTGGTGATTTGAATTATTCTTTTACCGGTGATGATGATCTTTGGGCTATTTTAGATGCAAAAGAAAATGGTGGCCAAGTCGTAATCGATCTTGGTGGTATCCATTCTGCTTTAGATAAAAAAGTAGATTTATGGGAGATTCTTTTAAATAAAAAAGATCCTAAAGAGGAAGACAAACTAAAATATGCAGATAGGGATAAGAAGCATACATTAACAATCCTTTATATGGAACGTGGTGCTTATGAGTCTAACTGTAAAATGAACTTTACTCTTCCTAATAGCCGTATTGTAACACCTAGTACTATTCCAACAGCTGATCTTAATCTAAAAAAAGTAAATACTTCTGAAGGAGGTATTGCAAACACTACTTTTAATCTTGTAAATGATAAAAATTCAGAAGATATAAAAATAGCTACATCTAATCCAGATGGAAATATTACTTTTGAAGAATTAAGAGAAGGAACCTATACTTTATCAGAAAAATCTGTTCCTGAGCCATATGTAAGAGAAACTTCTACCTGGAAAGTAAAAGTAACGAAATCAGAAGGAACTGCTCTTACTGCAGTATTATATGATACTACCGGGGAAACTGCTAAAGAGAAAAATGCTGATGGTACATATCATATTGTAAACAGTACACAGGAAGAAGTTGTATTAGGTAGTGCAGAAAGTAATAAGACAGTTGCTGTAAAAAATTACAAGACTAGAACTTATCAAATTGATCTGACAGCCAGTTCAAAAGCAACACAGGCTGTTACCACAACAACTCCTTATGATATTGTTATGGTATTAGATACATCTGGAAGTATGAGTGATACGTTCTACAAATATACAGAATATACGGGAAATCTTAATTCTAAGGAAAGCTATTACATTAAAACTGATGATAAAATATATCAGAAAATAAAATACTCAGATGGAGGATGGGGGGAAGAGAGTTACTGGTATTATAAAAATACAGACGAAACGGAAGTTCGTGTTACTCAGGAAACAAATACCATTTACACAAGAGCAAAAGATTCAACCACAAATAATAAGAATGCAGCTCTAAAAGCAGCCGCAAAAGCTTTTGTTGAAAATGTAAATACAAAAAATCCAGACAGCCGTATAGGAATTGTAACGTTTGCTAGTGGATCAACTATTAACAACTCCATTGGTAAAACAATGTTGCGAGTAGGTGATTCAAAAGCCACAATAGATAAATGGATTGATGACTTAGGAGCAAATGGTGCAACAAATACAGCAGCAGGTTTTAAATCAGCAAAAAATATTTTTGATAATTCAAGCAACTGGGAGGATGTTCGTCAAAATCAAAATCGAAAAAAACTGATTGTATTTCTGACAGACGGTGTACCAACTAAAAGTAGTGATTTTAATGAAACTGTTGCAACTTCAACAGTTAATACAGCTATTACATTAAAAGGAGCATCATACAATGCAGAAATCTATTCCCTTGGAATATTTGATGCAGCAAACTACACCGGCTCTTTAGGTAATAAAGCAAACATTAAAAAGGTTTCTAAATTCATGAAAGATGTTGCATCGGATGATTCAAAATACATGACAGCTGACAGTGTGCAAAGTTTGTATGATATCTTTAATAGCATCACTGATAATATGCCAGTTTCCATTACCGCAACTATCACAGATGTAATTGACAGCCGATTTGAGCTTACTACTGGTGAGAAAGAGCGTTTGGAAGGCAGAGGTGCAACTGTTAGCGAAAACGATGATGGAACCACAACCGTAACATGGACAAATACAACCGTAAAAAGCAAAACCGGAAATACACCAGGATGGCATGAAACCATTGAAATCAAAGCAAAAGATAATTTCATCGGTGGAAATATGATTCCTACAAATGGTCCTGCTTCTGGAATTACGGTAGGTGACAATACAAAATATTTCCCACAGCCTTCTGTAAATGTTAAGTTGTTAACACCAAGTATTGGTGATAAGGAAATCACTTATTATAAAGGTGATACGATTGAATCTAGTAAATTCTCCCGTGAACTGTTAGGAACCTATAAAATGACAGAATTAGATACGACAACAGCAGTAGAAAAAGGTATTCCTAAGTTGACAGAAGAGCAGCTTACTAAATTAAAGAATGGCGAAACAGTTGAAATACCATACAGCTATACTAACTTAAATACAGATATTGAGGGTACATTTGTATACGAATATAAGAATACGAAGTATGACACAGAAAATACAACAGTTAATTCTTTAGAAGATCATACTGCAACAAAAGTAGGAAAGGATGTAGAAGAATATACATTAACAGTTGTATTTGTACCAAAAACTGTTGATGAACGAAAAACTTTACTAAATGATACTGCAGTTCTTGAACCAAATGGCAATGCAAATATCAGTGGAACAGTTGTTACTAATGCATCTGTAACAGGTACATACAAAGTACATGTTCTTGCTCTTTGGGCAATTGTAAAACAGAGTACAAGTGCTGATTCAGATGGAAATCATCCAATGCTGAGTGGTGCAAAATTTGAACTTTTGAAAGGCTCTACCGTTTGCTATACAGGAGAATCAAATTCAGATGGCTTCGTAGAATGGTATAAAGCAGAAAAGAAAGTCTCATTAAGTGAGATGGTAAAAGACACTTATACACTTCGAGAAACATCAGCACCAGCAGGATATGCAAAGAGCGAAGTTCAGTGGACAATACAGATAACTGATACTTCAGTAACAATTAAAGATGCAAATGGAAATAATATAACACCTACTCCATTAACAAATATTGGAAAGACATATGATGCATACACATATGAAAACACTCCAGTTTACGCCCTCCCATCAGCCGGAGGCACCGGAATTTACTTGTATATGATTGGCGGCATGTTACTTATGTTTGCGGCCGTATGGATCTTATATAAAAGCAAATGCAAGGAGGTGCTGGGAAAATAATTGTAAGGATTAATTTTTCAGTGGCTTCTTGCCACACAAAAACGTTATTATCCCATATGAGGGGACAATAAAAAATGGGCATAGCCCTTAAAAGAAAAGGAGACAAAAATATGAAGAAGATGAGAAAAATCTTTGCAGTGTTATTAACACTGGCTATGGTACTCGGAATGAGTATGACATCATTCGCAGCAGACAAAAACACCATTACAATTAGTGGTAAAGGTCTTGACGCTGAAGGTGCTGGCGCTAGCTACGGACAGATTATCAAAGAAAATCGCAAATCTACACTCGGATGGCAGTTTGCAAGTGATGATATTGCAAATAAATTTGTAGAAGCATGGAATAAGGCAAATAAGCCTGAAACAACACTGGATGCTAACGGTGTAATTGCTAAATTAATTCAGCTTGGTGTTCTTGAAAGTGACGCCAATGAAAACAAGAATGTTGAAGCTGGTACAATTAATGCTTCCACAAATTTAAGTGCAGCATTAGCAGCTGTTACATCTGCAGCAACCAACAACTTAGATCTTGCAAATGGTGCTGACGTATCTACTACCGGAAAAGGTCTTTACATTGTAACAGCACACAGTAATGGATATACTTACCTTCCAATGGCAGCTTACATGAATACTAATGGCGATAACGTTGCTGTAGTTGCAAAAGGTGCAAAAGATCAGCTGAACAAAAAAGTAGCTGAAAGCGGACAGTCTGTAGCTCCTGGCGATGAAGTTAATTACACAATCGATGAAGAATACCTCTACATCGCTCCAAACGCAAACCCGAAAACATTTACAATCACTGATACATTAACAAATGGTAAATTCAAAGAAAATTCTGTTAAAGTTGTTCTTAAAGACAGCATTAACGCTACAACTGGAAAAGAATTAGTAGCAGACACTGATTACAAAATCAATACATATGCGAATGGTACTGATTTAACAGTAGATTTTAGTAATCACTATAACAGTGCTTATGCAGGTAAAATTGTTGTCATTACTTATACAGCAATCGCTGGTGAAGTAACAACAGCAGCTCCTCTTACTAACAATGCACATTCAAGCAACGGAACTGGAAAAATCGTTGAAGTAAAACCGGTTAGCTTTAAAGTAATCAAAGTTAATAAAGACAATACAAATGAAAAACTTCCAGATGCTGAATTCCAGCTTTATAAAAAAGCTAATGAAGGTGATGCTAATGCTGTATCACTTACCTTAGATAACAAAACAACTGTTTATGGTATCCCAGTAGGTAACGTTATTAAAACCGACGCTAATGGTGAAGCAAGTGTTAACAACTTAGATGCTCAGGCTACATACTATGTAAAAGAAACAAAAGCTCCTAACGGATATTCATTAAATGATTTTGCTTATCAGCTTAGAGGTGCCGACGTACAATCAGCAGGTACAATAACTAAAACTGAAGATAATGTAACTTATACAATTCAGACCTATACTTATACAAACTTCACAGACATCACTGTTAAAGATAGCAAACTTTCCGCTCTTCCATCAACAGGTGGTATCGGTACTACAATCTTCACAATCGCAGGTTGCGTAATCATGATCGCAGCAGCTGGTCTGTTCTTCGCAAGCCGCAAGAAAACTAACAAATAATTGAATGCATGATTGATAATCAGATACTGAATCCGGGGCCTTTGCCCCGGATTCCTAAAAAATAATACAACAGCAAGGAGAGTTCGGATGAAAAGCAAAGCAAACAAACTTATTATTGGCATCATATTTTTAGCCGGGTTGTCCTTACTGCTGTATCCATTCGTTGCAAACCAGTGGAATAACTACAGGCAAAAGCAATTGATCAGCAGTTATGAACAGACTGTATCCGAAAAGGATGCAGCACATGAGATTGATTATGACGCAGAACTGCAGAAAGCAGAAGCTTACAACGAAGCATTACTTCCAAGTATCCTTCCTGACTCATTTGCAGTTGCCGCAGCCAGTGACAAAGAAGACCAGTCCTACATGGATGCTCTGAATATTGCCGGTGACGAGATGATGGGAATCGTGGAGATCCCGAAGATTGACATCAAGCTTCCGATCTACCACACTACCGACGAAGATGTTCTCAAACAGGCAGCCGGACATCTGGAAGGAAGCTCTCTTCCAATCGGCGGTAAAAGTACACACGCCGTTATCTCCGCACACCGTGGACTTCCGAGTGCGTCTCTTTTTACCGATCTGGATCAGCTGGAAGAAGGCGATCATTTTCTGATCCATGTATTAAACGAAACATTATGTTATGAAGTCGACAAGATTTCCGTAGTAAAACCGGAAGAAACTTCCTCTCTTGCAGTAGAAGAAGGAAAAGATCTTGTAACACTTTTAACCTGTACTCCATACGGAGTCAATACCGAGCGGCTTCTGGTCCGTGGTCACAGAGTACCTTATGTGGAACAGGAAGTTGCCGATGAGAAGACACCGCTCAGCGGAATTAGTCTTCATACAAATTATCTTTTATGGGTAATTATTGGTCTTGTAATTACCACAATCTTCATCCTTGTGTTATACTTAAAGGAGAAGAAGCTTCAAAAGAAGAAAAATGAGACCTCTTAAAAAGAGAATAAGAACGAGAAAGGGAATATGCCTATGAAAAGAAAAATCTCAACCTTCCTTTTCGGTCTGTTATTCTTGATAGGATTTGGGATTCTGATCTACCCGACGGTATCCAACCAGTGGAATACCTACAGACAGAATCAGCTGATAAGCAGCTATGACAATACAATACAGGACATGGAACCGGAGGACTTCACCTCTGAGTGGGAAAAGGCAAAAGCTTTCAATGATACCATTCAGCAGAACAACCTCTACGGAGATGTATTTGGTGAAGATGAAAATGACATCAAAGACACCGAATACTGGAAGATCCTGAACGTTGCAGATGACGGAGTAATGGGATACCTTTCCATTCCGAAGATCAACATCAAGCTTGCCATTTACCATGGCACCGGTGACAAGGATCTGCAGACCGGTGTCGGACATCTGAACGGCACAAAGCTTCCGATTGGCGGGGAAAGTACCCACAGTGTTCTCGCAGCTCACCGTGGACTTCCAAGCGCAAAGCTTTTTACCGATATCGATCAGCTCAAAGTTGGCGATAAATTTTACATCCATGTACTGGATGAAGTCCTTGCCTACAAGGTAGACCAGATTCTTCCGATGGTAGACAAAGACGATCATGAAACACTGGAGAAAGCACTCCAGATTGAAGAAGGAAAAGACCAGGTAACTTTATTTACCTGTACACCATATGGAGTCAACTCCCATCGTCTTCTCGTAAGAGGAACCAGAGTTCCATATAACGGCGAAGAGGATGCTACCGAATCAGTTACAGATTCTATGGTAAAAGCCATTCAGAATTATTATATGCTTTATTTAGTTTTAGGACTTTCAATCACGATTCTTGTGATCATTCTCTTGCGATTCCTTTCCAAGAGAAAAGCTCACAAAGAATAACCAAGATTTTTAAGGAGGACATGAGGCGATGATGAATAAACGATTAAAACAGGGAAGTACTTTTCTCTTAGCTGTCGCTCTTACATTTCCACTGCTCACTCTTCCGGGTGCGAAAGCCGCAAGCGCGATCGATACCGATAAAGAGTGCTCCATCCAATTTGACATTGGTGGAAACAGTGAACTTCTAAATGACGACGTTACTGTTCAGGTCAATCTGTACAAAGTTGCATCAGTTGATGTATCCGGCAACTATACCGCAACGGATGCATTCACCGGACTGGATCTTTCTTCCGTAAGTGCTGATAACCTGGATACGGCAGCTGCTACCTGGGCAAAACGTGCCAAAGAAGCACAAGGTAAGTTGACAGATTCTGAGGGAAATACGGTTGTTGATCCAACCGAAACTGTTACACTGCAGAACGGAAGAGGCTACCAAGATAAATTGGATACCGGACTTTACCTTGTAGATACACCAAAAGTGATTACAACCAATTATACTTATACCTTTACTCCTTACCTTGTATCACTTCCGACCAATAATTACTACAGTGGTAACGGTGCAAGTGATGACTGGATCTACGATTTGACCAAAGAATACAACAGTGCAGTTGGTCTGAAACCGGAACAGCACGTAAGATACGGTAATCTGGTGATCAATAAGGAACTGGTAGATCACAATGCTACCTTCGGTAACAATGCAACGTTCGTATTCCAGATCGATATCACAACACTGGATAAGAAAAAAGAAACCAGAATCGAAGAGCTTACCTTCAATGCAGCAGGTAGCGATTCTGTAACGATTGAAAAAATTCCTGCCGGATCTACTGTAACTGTAACGGAGGTTTACAGCGGTGCAAGCTACAAACTCACTTCTGAAAATAAAGTGAAAGCTACCATCGTTGCCAATGATGAAAAAGAAGCAGGTCAGGCAGGCGAGACAGCAGTGGTTTCATTTACCAACGAACATGATGGACGTACCAATGGCGGATACGGCGTAAAAAATAATTTCAAGCTGGATGATAATAATCAGTATCAGTACACCAAACCGGCAGCCACAAATTAGAAAGGGGGAATCGGAATGAGAAAGTTACATAAAAAACCACTTATCATGGCAGCAGCAACACTTGCTCTTACCGGAACCCTGGCAGTTGGAAGCGCGATGGCGTATTTTACAACCTATTCGACAGCCGGTGGCGGTGTGAAAATGAATATGGGATTTACTGAGACAGTCCCGAAAGAAGACGTTGATGAAAACGGAAAGCACATTACAATTGAAAATACCGGTAATTATGACTGTTTCGTAAGAGTCACAGCATTCGCACCGGTAAAGCTTACTTATAACGCACCAAAAGGCGGATGGACAGACCGCGGTGACGGCTACTGGTATTACGATGAAGTACTTCCGGCAAAAGCAAAGACCACAAAGGAACTCAACATCAAATACACATTCCCGTCAGGAGATGACAAACCAGAAGAATTTAACATCGTAGTTATCCAGGAATGCACCCCGGTTCTCTACGACGAGGACGGCAATCCATACGCCGACTGGAATCACGTAATCACAGACGACAGCACACAGACGACAGAGTAGGAGGTAATGAGAATGAAAAAGAAAAAGAAATCATTTCCAAAGAAACCTGCCCTGGTCCTGACAGCCGCAGCACTCTTGCTGGTTGGAAGCACTGTCGGCAGTACACGCGCCGCACTCACTTACTACAGTGAGAATTATTCCGCACAGATGAATATGCAGAGTATCGGCGTATCTCTTCTGGAAAATGACAAAGTAGTCAGCAGCCGGGATTATGTATCGAACAATGAATGGAAGGGAACCTCAGAGGGTACACTTCTCACAAACCTTCTTGGAAAGGATGAAACATTTACACCCGGCAAGAAATATAACGAAGCAATCAGCGTCAAGAACAGCGGTACGATCGACACCTTTGTACGTGTGATCATCACAAAGAGCTGGCAGAACGAAAAAGGCAATAAAAACACGAACCTTTCACCGGATCTGATCGAGCTGAACTTCCTCACAGACAATGGATGGCAGGTTGCAAACGCTCAGTCCACAAAAGAACGTACCGTTCTTTATTACACCAAAGCAGTTGCAGCCGGAGATACCACACCGGCATTATCGGATACACTCCGAATCAATCCTTCGATTGCATCGGATGTAACAAAACATGTGACCGAATCTGAAAAAGGTAAAACCATCACTTATACTTACAAGTACAATGGCTACACCTTCCACGTTGACGCAGAGGTGGATGCAGTTCAGACACACAACGCAAAGGACGCGATCAAGAGTGCCTGGGGCGTGGATGTGAATGTATCAGACGACGAAACAACAATGAGCTTACAGTAGGGAGGTACAGAGTATGAAAAAGAAAATTTTGTGCCTCGCCATGACAGTGATAATGGCAGCAGGGGTACACACAACTGCATTTGCAAAGGATTATCAGGGAGCCGACGGATGGCAGGTTAATTTCACCGGCGGCAAGATGGAAAGTAATTTTAAAAGCTCCGATGTGACTGACGAGCTGGCAAATATCCAGCCGGGCGACAGCATCGAGCTCAAGGTTCAGCTTAAGAACTCCGACAGTACGGATACCGACTGGTACATGACCAACGAAGTGATCCAGACACTGGAGGATGCACAGTCTTCCGCAGAAGGTGGTGCTTATGAATACAAGCTGACCTATGTTGGAAGTGACAATGCCGAAAAGGTACTCTATGACAGTACAACTGTCGGAGGGGAAGGCGCTTCCAAAGCAGGAGAAGGTCTGAAGCAGATCGATAGCTCAACCCAAGAATATTTCTACCTCGGAAGACTTGCTTCCAATAATACCGGAACGGTACACCTTACCGTCGGTGTTGAAGGTGAGACACAGGGCAACGGTTATCAGCTCACACTCGCAAAGCTCCGCATGAACTTTGCAGTAGAAAAGGTTTCAGCCGGCAAAACCATCACCAAGAATAAGATTGTTAAGACAACCAAGACCGTTAAAACCGGTGATACCGCAAGAGTTCTTCTCTTCTGTGTGCTTGCACTCATCAGTGGACTGATCCTTCTTGCATATGGTATCTACACACTCAATAAGAACACAAAAAGACGCAGACAGAAAGGAGAGTAAGCAGATGAAAAAATGGAAAAGATTACTGGTTTCTCTTCTGACTGTATCCATGACACTCGGTGCATCCACAATGAGCGTTATGGCAGATGATACTACACCGTATACCTACAAGGTAACATTATCCGCAGGTAACAAAGGAACAATTAACGGACAGAACAAGATCGAGCAGGCAGACATTGCTTCCGGTTCTACCGTTACTTTCAATCTGAATGACATCCAGGTAACAGACGACAAGTATTATGTCAAAGGAATCCGTCTCAGCGGACGTGACAATGACGAAGCACTTGCGGCTCCTTCCTTTACCGTTGATAAAGATACTGACTACGTAGTCGCTTACGGAATCAAAGGCAACATGGTTGCCTATACCGTAAATTATCAGGATGCATCCGGTAAATCACTGGCAGAGAGCCAGACCTTCTACGGAAACGTCGGCGACAAGCCGGTCGTTGCTTACCGTTACGTTGAAAATTATATTCCGGATGCTCTTGCACTTACAAAGACTTTGAGTGATAATGAATCTGAGAATGTATTTACGTTTACCTACACACCGGGAGCTACAGACCGTATCGTTGAGACAACAACTACCGTCACAACAACAGTTCCTGGAACCGCAACTCCTGCCGGTGCAGCAGGTACAACAGGAGCTACCGGTACAACAGGTGCAGCCGCCGGTACTGGTACAGGTACTACAGCGGGTGGTACTGCAGCAGGTGGTACTACAGCGGGTGGTACTACAACAGGCGGTACTGCCGGTGGTACAACGAATGCAGACAATTCTCAGGATACGACAGACGATACGACCACCGCACCGGATGAACAGACACCAAAGTCTCTGGTAGATCTGGATGATGAAGACACTCCAAAAGGAAATATCGATGCGAAAGACAAGACGAGCAAGACTCCGATCGCAGCAGGGATCGGCATTATCGTTGTTGCGGTAGCAGCTCTCGCAGGACTGATCGTATTCTTGAAAAAACGTGCAAAATAAAAAAAGCGCGGCACTAAAGGAGAAGTCTTTTTTGAAGAGAACGAAGAAAAAGAAAAGCCCGGTGGCTGCATTTTGCAGTGCACTGGGCACTGTTTTACTGACAGTACTGATTCTTGCCTGTATTCCGCTGACGCTTCCGAAAGCTTTTGGTTTTCAGATGTACACCGTGATCAGTGGGAGCATGGAACCGGCGATCCCGACGGGAAGCCTGGTCTATGTCCGGTATGAAGAACCAGACACGATCGTCAAAGATGATGTCATTGCTTTTTACAGCAACAATGCAGACGGCTCGATCATTACCCACCGTGTAGTATCCAACAGCCCGGCGATGGGACAGTTTATCACCAAAGGGGATGCCAATGAGGAAAAAGATATGAATCCGATCCCTTACAACAACTACATCGGAAAAGTAAAGCTTTCTGTTCCGGTTGTCGGCGGTATCGCACAGGCTGCAACCGGCACTGCCGGAAAGATTGCCGCTGCATCTATGATCGGTCTTGCTGTGATTCTTGAAATCGTTGCTGCCATGCTTGACAGACGCGATGACGAAGACGAATAAGAGAGAACGTTTTTCATTTTAACTTGCTAAAGTGTAAAACATTTGCTAAAATAATATCAGATTGTATTGTCAGAAGAAGATGGGGGAATTTCACAATTCTCCCATTTGTCATATATTGAAAAGAATGGAGAGGTGAATGGATTGTTATCCAACCAGATTTTACAGAGAACAATCAATGAAATAGGGGATATCATCGAGTGTAACTGTTCCATCTGGAACACAGACGGAGTGATGCTTGCAGCTGTAGGTAAGGAGAAACCTTCAGTGAAAAAAGCAGTTTGCTCATTTTTAAAAGAGCTGGAGGTTACCGGCGTATCGGAGGAGCACCTGGATGAATGCTATGGTCTGTTTCCGGTTTATGATGATGATGAACTGACTTATATTTTCGTGATCGAGCACAACAATGAGATTGATGTGCATACCAGCGGACGCTTAAGTGTCTGCCAGCTGGAGAGCCTTTTAAGATCCGGAAGCGAACGTCTTGACCGTAACCGTTTTATCCAGAACCTGCTCCTGGATAACCTGCTTCTCGTAGATATCTACAACCAGGCGAAAAAGCTTGGTATCACAGTGGAGCAGCGCAGAGTCGTCTATCTGATCGAACCGAAGAATCCAGATGACACGATCGTCCTGGATATGATCCGTGGGATTTATTCCTCGGGAACCGGCGATTTTGTTACTGCCGTAGATGAGGGACATATTATTCTGATCAAGTCCCTTGACAGTACGGATGATTATGATACGATCCGTTCGACTGCCGATATGCTGGTGAATGCGATCAACACCGAAGCTATGGTCAATGTCCGGCTTTCCTTCGGAACCATCATTCCCGAACTCAAAGAGGTCTCACAGTCTTACAAAGAAGCAGGCATGGCTCTGGATGTGGGACGTATCTTCTATCCGGAACGCAATATTTTATCCTACCGCGAACTCGGTATCGGACGGCTGATCCACCAGCTTCCCGTTTCCTTATGCGAGATGTTCCTGGAAGAAGTATTTGCCGGAAATACCGTTGATCAGTTTGACGAAGAAACCTTATCCACAGTTGATAAATTTTTTGAAAACAGCCTGAATATTTCGGAGACAGCGAGACAGCTTTTCGTCCACCGGAATACGCTCGTCTACCGGCTGGAGAAGATCCAGAAGCAGACCGGGCTGGATGTCAGAGTCTTTGAGGACGCCCTGACATTTAAGATTGCTCTGATGGTCGCAGACCACATGAAATTCATAGAAAACAGAAAATAGGAGGACATGATATGGTGAAATTATACGAAGGCGGTGCCTATCTTTTACACGGTACTGAGGTAATTGCAGATGCACCTGATGCACTTGCTGCCGTAAAAAGCAAGACAGGTATTGAGACAACAAAAGAAGCTGCTGCAAAAGAAACAATGGCTTATGGTATCTTAAGTGCGCATAATACTTCCGGTAATATGCAGCAGCTTCAGATCAAATTTGACAAGCTGACTTCGCACGACATTACCTTTGTCGGAATCATCCAGACTGCAAGAGCATCCGGACTGGAGAAATTCCCGATTCCTTATGTTCTGACCAACTGCCATAACTCTCTGTGTGCAGTCGGCGGTACGATCAATGAAGATGACCACATGTTTGGACTGACCTGTGCGAAGAAGTACGGCGGTGTCTATGTTCCGCCTCATCAGGCCGTTATCCACCAGTTTGCCCGTGAAATGCTCGCAGGCGGCGGCAAGATGATCCTTGGTTCTGACAGCCACACCCGTTATGGTGCACTCGGTACCATGGCAATGGGAGAGGGCGGACCGGAACTTGTAAAACAGCTTCTGAACAAGACTTATGATATCAAGATGCCGGGCGTTGTCGGAATCTATCTGGACGGCGAACCGGTGAAAGGTGTCGGACCGCAGGACGTTGCCCTTGCAATCATCGGCGCAACCTTCGGCAATGGCTATGTCAATAACAAGGTCATGGAATTTGTCGGACCTGGCGTTGGCAAATTAAGTGCAGACTTCCGTATCGGAATCGATGTTATGACGACAGAGACAACCTGCCTTTCTTCTATCTGGAGAACCGATGACAAGATCAAAGAGTTCTACGATATCCACGAAAGAAGTGATGACTTCAGGGAACTGGAGCCTGGCGCAGTCGCTTACTATGACGGTCTTGTATACGTCAACTTGAGCAAGATCAAGCCTATGATCGCCATGCCGTTCCATCCGTCCAATGTCTACACCATCGAGGATGTCAATGCCAACCTTGCAGATGTTCTCCACGATGTAGAGCAGCGCGCGCTGGTAAGCCTGGACGGTGCTGTGGATTACTCTCTTCAGGACAAGATCGTAAATGGTAAGCTTTATGTCGATCAGGGTATCATCGCAGGCTGTGCCGGCGGCGGTTTTGAAAATATCTGTGCTGCCGCAGACATCATCCGTGGCAAATACATCGGATCAGATGAATTTACCTTCAGTGTTTACCCGGCAAGTACACCGATCTACATGGAGCTTGTGAAAAATGGTGCGGTTGCTGACCTGATGGAAGCCGGTACGATCGTGAAGACAGCCTTCTGCGGACCGTGCTTCGGTGCAGGGGATACCCCGGCAAACAATGCATTTTCCATCCGTCACTCTACCCGTAACTTCCCGAACCGTGAAGGAAGCAAGCTGCAGAGTGGACAGATCGCATCTGTTGCCCTTATGGATGCACGTTCCATTGCCGCAACTGCTGCAAACAAAGGTTTCCTTACTCCGGCAACAGATTTTGATATTGAATACAAGAACCCGACCTACCACTTTGATTCCAGAATTTACGCCAACCGTGTATTTGACAGCCACGGCGTTGCTGATCCTTCGGTTGAGATCAAATTTGGGCCGAACATCAAAGACTGGCCGGCAATGAGCGCTCTTCCTGAGAATCTGATCCTGAAGGTCGTATCTGAGATCCACGATCCGGTTACAACGACAGACGAACTGATCCCGTCCGGCGAGACTTCTTCTTATCGTTCCAACCCGCTTGGACTTGCTGAATTTGCACTTTCCAGAAAGGATCCTGCCTATGTAGGACGCGCAAAAGAGGTCCAGAAAGCCCAGAAAGCGATTGAAGCAGGTACTTGTCCACTGGATGTACTGGACGAATTAAAACCGGTGATGGCAGCAATCCAGAAGTCTTATCCGGAAGTCGGCAAAGGAAATATCGGTGTCGGAAGTACCATTTTCGCGGTCAAACCTGGCGATGGTTCTGCCCGTGAACAGGCTGCTTCCTGCCAGAAGGTTCTCGGCGGCTGGGCGAATATCGCGAATGAGTACGCAACCAAACGTTACCGCTCGAACCTGATCAACTGGGGCATGCTTCCGTTTATTACCGAAGAGGAACACACAAAGCTTTCTTTCAGGAACGGTGACTATCTCTTCGTGCCGGATATCCGCAAAGCAGTAGAAGACAAAGCTTCCACGATCAAGGCTTATGTCGTAGGCGATGATCTGAAAGAGATCGATCTGAAACTCGGTGATCTGACGGATGCAGAACGTGAGATCATCCTCAAAGGATGTCTGATCAACTATTACAAAGGTTAATTTTTCTCAGAAAATGATATGATTTCAAAGGGACGGAAATTTTTCTGTCCCTTTTTGCAACACTTCCGACTTTTTTATACTCTTATATACAAAGAACCGATTTTGAGAGGAGGGACTTTATGATCGATGCAATTGCATTTAAAGAATTATATAAGACGGTTTATCAGGATCTGTATCGTTTTGCGCTCTGCATGATGCATCATCCGCAGGATGCAGAAGACGCCGTCAGTGAAGCCGTTCTTTCCGCCTATGAGAATATACATAAATTACGCAAAGAAGAAGCATTCCGTTCCTGGATCTTTCAGATTCTGGCAAATGTGTGCCGCCGGAAGTTAAAGAGCCGTGAACGGACCGAGACCGAGCTGAAAGAAGATCATGCTTCTGCCACATACTGTGACGGACTCCGCACAGATGTGGAACGTGCTTTTCTTATTCTCGATGAAGACGATCAGCTGATCATCGGTTTATCCGTCTATGGCGGTTACAACAGTAAAGAGATCGGAGAAATGCTAAAAATGAACCCGAATACAGTCCGCTCCCGCAGAAAGCGTGCCCTTGAAAAGATGAGCTGGCTTCTGAAAGAGTAGGATAAAAGAGTAATAGGAGGTGTTTTATATGACAGATCACGAAAAAGAAATACTGGATAAAATAAAACAATCTACGGAAAAAACTCCTGTTCCGGAAAGCCTTGCGCCGGATCAGATTATGAAAATGCTGGAAGATCCTAACAGCACTCAGGCTTCCGGACATATCCCGAAAAAGCATGAATTTTCCCACGGCCACCGGATGCGCGGAGGACTTATCGCTGCCGCACTGGTACTGGTTGTCGGCATTGGTGCCCACATCCGCCAACAGAATCTTTCTTCAGACTCAGCCACTTCTTCCACAAAAGGCAGTTTTTCAATCGGTACATCCTCCGGTAAGCTTGCCTCTTCCGATACTTTAGAGACGGCAACCGATTATGATGAAGTCTACACATACCTGCAATCTTATCAGGATGAGTTGGATTCTTCATCTGTTACCGGTTCAACCGACAGCGGAATTGTCATGTATTCAAATGAAACAGCCGACAGTGGTGCACGCACCGATAGTTCCAGCTCCTCTTCGGATTCTTCAACAGCCTCTGCACGTGCTGTGGATACTTCATTTTCCGATACCAACGTCCGCACAGAGGGTGTCGGTGAAGCAGACATTGTAAAAACGGATGGAAATTATCTTTATACACTGAAAGCAAACTCACAGGAAATTTCCATTGTAGATATCCGGTCTGATCAGATGAAGGCTGTTTCCGGCATTTCGCTGAATGAGAATTTTCAGGCATCCGAATTTTACTTGAGTGACCAGAAGCTTTTTGTCCTTGGCAACATGCAGAACACGCAGGTTGATTCTGACAGCAAGACGTTGTACCGCGGCAGCTGTACCCGTATCCAGACTTATGATCTGACAGATATCAACAATCCGAAATCCATCGGAACCGTGGATCAGAGTGGTTACTACCGCACTTCACGTTTTAAAGACGGATACCTGTATGTATTCAGTGACTATTATATTTACGATACGATCACCAAAAAAGATTATCCTTCCTATGTTCCGCTTGTCGGTGACAATCTTCTGAAGCAGTCGGATATCTATCTCCCAACGAACCATGCAGCAGACCAGTACCTTGTTGTCAGTTCCATTTCCGCTTCCAGTCCGGATAAGGCAGCAGACCAAAAAGCAGTCATGTCTGAGAATGGTGAAATCTATGTGAGTGAGAACAACATTTATATTTACGAATATACGAACAGCAGTATCCTCGCAGATAATCTTGCGGCAAAGAATCAGACGATCCTCCGCAAGCTGTCTTACAATAAAGGAAAACTTTCCGGCTCTGCCCAGGGCAAAGTAAAAGGATATCTGAACGATTCCTTCAGCATTGATGAGTATGACAATACGCTGCGACTGGTGACAACGGTTACGCACAATGCCGGAAACTCTTCACAGTCCAATGCAGTCTATGTGCTGGATGCAGATTTGAAAACAATCGGTAAGATCGAGGATCTTGCCAAAGATGAACAGGTCTATTCCGCAAGATTTTTGGGCGATACCGGTTACTTTGTAACTTATGAACAGACAGATCCTTTATTTTCCGTAGACTTTTCCGATCCGGAGAATCCGAAGATCCTTGGCAAGCTGAAAATTCCCGGCTTTTCGGAATACCTGCATTTTTACAGTGATAATCTGCTTCTTGGAATCGGTATGGATACCGATGAAAATGGAGTCACAAACGGGGTAAAAGTCTCCATGTTTGATATCAGTGATCCTTCGGATGTGAAGGAAGTCAGCAAGTACACACTGGATCAGTACTATTACTCGGATGTCTTTTCTGACTACCGTGCAGCACTGGTTGATCCGGAAAAGAATCTGATCGGCTTTCCGCTTTCCGGATCTGCCAACCAGTACGTGATCCTTTCTTACGATAAAGATCAGGGCTTCCAGGTACAGATGCAAGAGGAAGTCAACGGTAATTCTTATCTTGGAACCCGCGGTGTGTATGCAAACGACAAGTTCTATGTGATCAATGGAAATGCAATTGAAGCATACCGGATGGGAGACTATGTGAAGATAGATGATCTGCTGCTATAATGCAGCTTTGCAGAAGGAGCTGCCGCTCCGCATACTTTGTACACCATTCCACATCATTGTATACACCAAAATCGTATATAATCGAGTAGGCTGACTCCTACTCGATTCTTATACTTTGTACATCATCTCGCTTAACAGCTCGATGATGTACATTCGCCAAATGCAGATCCTTGTGCAAGCACAAATCTGCACTTGGCTCATCGTATACACAAAAAAAACGAGGAAACTCCACTTTGTGGAACTTCCTCGTTCATTGTGATCTCTGTTATTTAAGATATATTTACGATACTCTTTTTTCTTTCAAATTTCAAGACCAATTTTTTAATTTGTGTATATTTTCACAAAACTTCATAAGTTTTCAACTTCTTTTTCAACATTTATACCAGTCACTTCTTAGACCTCGAACAGCAGATCTCCGTAAGAAGGCATCGGCCACATATTCTTATTGACGATCATTTCCAGTTCATCCACTGGTTTTCTTAAAGCTTCCATTGCCGGTACAACTTTCTGCATGAAGAAGAATGCCTGTTCTTTTCCTTCTGTCTCCGGTACTTCTGCCACAACAGTTTCCAGTGCTCTGAGTGCTTCTTTTGTGTCTTTCAAAAGATCAGCCGACTGTACAAGAAGCTCTTCCTGCACACCTGTATATGCTACAGCGCTTGCCTGTTTTACCTGGTTGATCGAATTAGCCAGCGAAGTTACATATTGGATCACAGCCGGGATAATATGCTTGCTTGCGATATCGATCATGGAACGTGCTTCAATGTTGATTGCCTTTGAGTATGCCTCATATTTGATCTCTGCACGGGATTCCAGTTCTGCACGGCTGAATACATCGAATTTTTCAAACATTTCAACCGCATTGTCATATGTCAGACATTCAATAGACTCTACCATGGTCTTAATATTCGGAAGTCCTCTTCTTTCGGCTTCCTTCACCCACTCATCAGAATATCCGTTGCCATTGAATACGATTCTCTGATGTTTGGATGCATATTCCTTGATCAGATCATGGACTGCAAGATCAAAATCTTCTGCTTTTTCGAGTACATCGCAGGCATCAGAGAAGGACTCAGCCACGATTGTATTTAATACTACGTTCGGTGCTGCCACCGAGTCTCTGGATCCTACCATACGGAACTCAAATTTATTTCCTGTAAATGCGAATGGTGAAGTACGGTTTCTGTCAGTTGCATCCTTTGCAAAATCCGGAAGCGTACTTACACCGGTATGTAATTTGCCGCCTTTTAAGCTGTGTGCAGCTTCTCCGGTATCAATAAGCTGTGCAAGCACGTCTTCAAGCTGTTCTCCGAGGTATGCGGAAATAATTGCCGGCGGTGCTTCATTTGCTCCAAGTCTGTGATCGTTTCCTACGTCAGAAGCAGATTCACGGAGCAGGTCTGCATGCAGGTCTACTGCACGGAGAATACAGGTCAGAACCAGAAGGAACTGAATATTATCATGAGGTGTCTTTCCCGGATCCAGAATGTTGATCCCATCATCTGTAACCAGTGACCAGTTATTATGCTTTCCGGAACCATTTACACCTTCAAACGGCTTTTCGTGTAACAGGCATTGAAGATTATGGCGATATGCCACTTTCTTCAGCGTCTCCATGATCAGCTGATTATGGTCAACTGCTACGTTGCACTGTGCATAGATCGGCGCAAGCTCATGCTGTCCAGGTGCCACTTCGTTGTGCTGTGTCTTTGCAGCTACACCCATCTTCCAGAGTTCTTCATTGACATCAGTCATAAATGCTGCGATTCTCTCACGGATCGCACCAAAATAATGGTCATCCAGTTCCTGTCCCTTCGGAGGATTTGCTCCGAATAATGTACGTCCTGTAAATACAAGATCCTTTCTCTTAAGATATTTTTCTCTGTCTACCAGGAAATATTCCTGCTCAACTCCAACAGATGGTGTAACCTTTTGGGACGTTGTGTTTCCAAAAAGACGCAGAAGACGGATGGATTGTTTGTTGATTGCTTCCATAGAACGAAGAAGAGGTGTCTTCTGATCCAGTGCTTCTCCGGTATAGGAACAAAATGCCGTCGGTATATATAAAATCGATCTTTTCCCATCCGGACTCTTTTTAACAAATGCAGGCGATGTACAATCCCACGCTGTATAACCTCTTGCTTCAAATGTAGAACGCAGTCCTCCTGACGGGAAGGAAGATGCATCCGGTTCTCCTTTGATCAGCTCTTTTCCCGAAAACTCCATCAGGATCTTTCCATCTGACTTCGGTGCTGAAATAAACGAATCATGCTTTTCAGCTGTTGCTCCTGTAAGAGGCTGGAACCAGTGCGAATAGTGAGTGGCACCCTTTTCAATCGCCCACTCTTTCATCTCATGTGCAATAACGTCTGCTGTTGCAGCCTGAAGCTCTTTACCTTCTTCAATCGTCTTTTTCAGCTCTTTGTAAGTCTTCTTCGGAAGTCTTTCCTGCATAACAGCATCATTGAAGACGTTTTCTCCGAATATTTCTGCTACACTAATCCATTCGCTCATCCCATGTACCTCTCTTTTCTACTACTCATTTTCTACTACTTATACAAAACGGTCGTTTTTTGATTCAAATAAAGGAGTCTTGCACTTACGCAAAACTCCTTTTATACCGTTTTCTTCGGACGCCTTTGTCCATGATATTATCAAAAATCAGACTATTCAGCTTTTCCGTCAGAACCGAACAGAATCATTTTCTCTTTTACTTTTTCAACGATTGCATCTGCACCCGGTTTCAGAAGTTTACGTGGATCGTATCCTTTTCCTTCAAGATCCTTTCCTGCTTCAATGTATTTGCGGGTAGCTTCTGCGAATACCAGCTGACATTCTGTATTAACATTGATCTTAGAAACTCCAAGGTCAATTGCTTTCTTAATCATATCATCCGGAATTCCTGTACCTCCGTGAAGTACAAGCGGAAGTTCTCCTGTGAGCTCCTGAACTGCTGCAAGAGTCTCAAAGCTGAGTCCTTTCCAGTTTGCCGGATATTTTCCATGAATGTTACCGATACCTGCTGCAAGGAAATCAACGCCAAGGTCTGCAATCATCTTGCATTCCTTAGGATCTGCGCATTCGCCCATTCCTACAACACCGTCTTCTTCTCCACCGATAGAACCAACTTCTGCTTCGATAGAAAGTCCTTTTCCATGGCAAAGTTTAACAAGTTCTGTAGTCTTCTCAATGTTTTCTTCGATCGGATAATGAGATCCGTCAAACATAACTGATGAGAATCCTGCATCTATACATTTCAGGCAGCCTTCATAGCTACCATGATCAAGATGAAGTGCAACCGGAACCGAAATGTCCATTTCTTTGATCATTCCATTTACCATTCCTACAACTGTTCTGTATCCAGCCATGTACTTTCCTGCGCCTTCAGACACACCAAGAATAACCGGTGATCTTAATTCCTCAGCTGCAGTCAGAACTGCTTTGGTCCATTCAAGATCGTTGATATTAAACTGTCCTACTGCATAATGACCTGCTTTTGCTTTTTTTAACATCTCTGTTGCTGAAACTAACATTTTGTATTCCTCCACTTCTCTGTTAAAGGCTTTTATAGGCTGACCCCCAGGGGAATCGAACCCCTGATTCGACCGTGAGAGGGTCGCGTCTTGACCGCTTGACCAGGGGGCCAGATGTATGTTCATTAGCTGTCTGGCTAACTCACTTGCTTAGTATAACGTACTTCTTTTCATTTGACAAGACCTTTTTTTATTTTTTTACTGTTCCTCTTCCGGAACTACGATTTTAAGTGCCTGTTTCGCGTTCTTGATGCAGACACTGTCGTGTTCCTCACCGAACTCTCCATCCAACGTCCATGGGATCTCTTCCACTGATTCAAAATGGATCTCACCTGTCTTAAATGAATAAATGTGCTTCGTATTGATCTGGCTGCTCAGAAGCGCCCCAATGATCTCCTGAAGCGCGAGCGGGTTCTTCGGTGTCCGGATCAGGGTAACCTCAAATTCTCCGTCATCAAAAACCACATTCTTCCCGATCATATTACGGAAACCGCCAACAGATCTGGAATTCGTCACCATACCATAAATAAATTCGTCCTCAATCGTTTCTCCGTCATGTGTCACTTTTAATTTATATGACGGGATATCAAAAATTCTGGTTGCTCCTTCCAGCACATATGCCAGATGTCCCAGAACATTCTTCATTTCCTGCTTTGTCTCATAAGATACATCCGTGAAGAGTCCGAATGCTGCAATGTACACGAACACATCTCCGTTAAACCGTCCGATATCACAGGGAAATTCTTCCCCCCCTGCAGCTGTACTTGCCGCCTGGAGAAGATTCTTCGGGATATGGAGACTGCTCGCAAAGTCGTTGGTCGTTCCTGTCGGGATGTAACCGACCGGAATCTTTTTTTCTCTCTTCATCATTCCGGTTACGACCTCATCAAGTGTTCCGTCGCCACCACTGCAGATCACACGGTCATACTCCTCTGTAAATGTCTTTACTTTATAATAAGCGTCTTTATATTTCTGCGTCGGATATACAACCACTTCATATCCTGCTTTTACAATAATGTCAATAATATCAGAAAGCTTCGGTTTTAAAAGTCCCTTTCCTGCATTCGGATTATAAATAAACAATGCTTTTTTCATACGTCCGTCCTCCTGTTATCTGTTCTTTCCTCTATAAGACCTGTCCACACAGCTCCTTACGGATACATGCATTATAGCATAAAGAGCCTGCTTTCGGCAGACTCTTCAATGTTTTATGCAATTATCTGTTCTTAACGTTCACAAGAAACCTTTCGATACCAGCTGCCGCTTCCTTTTCATCTGTTCCGTTCGCAACAACGGTGATTTCCTCTCCCGGCAGCAGTGTCAGACTCATCATCCCCATAATGCTCTTTGCATTGACTTGCTTCTGGTCAACTTCGATATATACCGAACTTGAATACTGACTAGCTTCCTGAACAAGAAGTGCAATCGGTCTGGCGTCTAATCCCTCGGACAATTGAATCTTAACAGGTTTTTTGATCATAATGTTCCTCCTTGCTTAGCCCTTATCTCTTCCGCCATTTCACTTAACTTGCGCAATCTGTGATTCACTCCGGACTTGCCTACCGGATTTTGCAGAAGTGCGCCTAACTCTTTTAAAGATGCCTCCGGATATGTAAGTCTTGTAAGGGCCATGTCCTTCAATCCTTCCGGCAGCTTATCGAGTCCTTTTGTTTCCTCAATATACCTTATATCTTCAATCTGCTTTACAGCAGCGGAAACCGTTTTATTGATATTCGCAGTCTCGCAGTTCACTTTTCGATTCACCGTATTTCTCATATCTTTCAATATACGGATATTCTCCAACTCCATCAGTGATTGATGTGCCTCCATCACATTCAGCACATCCACGATCTGAGCTCCTTCTTTCAGATAAACCACAAATGATTTCTTCCTTGATACAATCTTTGCGTCCAGAGCAAAGCATCTCATTATCTTCTGAATCTGCTGCGCTTTTCCCATCGACGCACAGACAATTTCAAAATGATAGGACTTCTCCGGGTCGCTCATGGATCCCGATGCAAGAAAAACGCCACGCAGGAAAGACCGCTTACAGCAAGTCTCCTGAATCACAACATTCTTTACTACAGAAAGCTCTTCTTCCACGTCTCCATAAGGATTGAGCAGTTTTGCCGCCTGAAGCACCCTGATAGCATCTTCGTGTTTTTTTACAACTATATAATAGTAGCTGCTGCCTTTTTCCCGGTTCACCCGAATAGCGATATCAACCACTATATTAAACGTTCTTCTCAATAAAGTAAAGCTTTTTCTTGCAACTGCCAGATTTTCCGTATGAATCTTAAGTGCTGCATGACCTCTGCTGTCGATCATGACAGCCCCACACATGCTGATGATCGCTGCAAGTTCTGCAATCCGGCAATGTCTTGCAGGACTTAGCTGACGCGATATTTCTTCTTTAATATTTCCAGAAAAAGACATACTATCACCTATTTTGCTTTCGTAATTGCATCTTTCTCGATATCACGATGCTCTTTTCTTACACCGTACTCTTTCTCTGCCACAGACAGCCGTTCATACAACTCATTGGCAAGTGTCACGGAGCGGTGTTTTCCGCCGGTACATCCGATTGCGATCACAAGCTGGTTCTTTCCTTCTGCAACATAGTTCGGAATCAGGAACTCAACCATGTCGACCAGCTTCTTCAGGAATTCTTTTGAAATATCGTTATTCATCACGTAATCCCTGACCGGCTTGTCATTGCCACTCTGCGGGCGAAGTTCATCAATATAATACGGATTCGGAAGGAATCTGACATCAAATACCAGGTCTGCATCACTCGGAATTCCATATTTAAATCCGAAAGATAACACAGTAATGTACAAATTCTTGTATTCTTTATTCTCGGCAAAAATACGGTTCAGTTCACTGCGCAGCTCCCTGGTCAGCATCCGGCTTGTATCCAGGATATAATCTGCCCTTTCTTTTAAAAAGGCAATTTTCTTACGTTCTTTGGCAATCCCGTTCTCAATTCTGCCGCCCTTTGAGAGTGGGTGGTTCCTTCTTGTCTCTTTATATCTTTTCACCAGTGTATCATCATTCGATTCAAGGAAAAGAATCTCCAGTGGTATCTTGGCTTTTTCAAGTTCGTCCAGAACCTGGTCCAATGCACGCAGATTCTGTCCACTGCGAATATCAAGTCCCAGAGCGATTTTCGTGATCTCACCATTTGGAACGATCAAAAGTTCTGTCAGTTTTGTCATTAAAGGAATTGGCATATTATCCACACAGAAATATCCCATGTCTTCCATCATTTTCAAAGTTGTACTTTTCCCTGCTCCGGACATTCCCGTTACAATTACGAATCTCATCCCTAAAATTCTCCTATTTGTTTCACTTCCGGTTCCATCGTAACACCGGTATCTTCTTTCACTTTCGCTGTTACCTGCCGGATCAGCTCCATCACATCAGCCGCCGTCGCATTTCCTTTATTGATCACAAATCCACTGTGTTTTTCAGAAACCTGTGCTCCACCTACTGTAAATCCTTTCAGACCACTGTCCTGGATCAGTTTTCCTGCAAAATATCCTTCCGGACGCTTAAAGGTGCTGCCTGCACTCGGATACTCCAGCGGCTGCTTCGATACCCGCTTCTGACGGAGGTCATCCATCTGCGCTTTTATTTCTTCTTTTTTGCCTTCTGTAAGCGAAATCACGGCACCCAAAACGATATATCTTTTCTCCGGGATAATGCTTGTACGGTATCCGAGTCCCAGTTTTTCTGCCGGAAGCTCCATGATCTCGCCCTCTTCTGTCATAACCCTGACACTCGTCAGTACATCCTTCATCTCTCCGCCATACGCGCCGGCGTTCATCACAACCGCTCCGCCAAGCGTTCCCGGAATACCTGCTGCGAACTCAAATCCGGTCAGTGCTGCATCAAGTGCTGCATTTGCAATCTGCGCAAGCGAACATCCTGCCTGCGCCGTGATCTGATTTCCTTCTACCTGAAATGTTCCCATACTCTTATAAAGCTGGATAATCGCTCCTCTGAAGCCTTTGTCTCCAACCAGAAGGTTGCTTCCATTTCCTACTATATATATAGGTATCGAAAATTCCCGGCACACCCGAATTGTCTCTGCCAGTTCCTTTTCATTCGATGGCATGATAAAATAATCTGCCGGACCACCGATCCGGAAGGTTGTATGCTTCTTCATCGGTTCATCCTTCTGTATTTTGGCTGCATCGACCACATTATACAAACATGTCTCAAAATTCTGTTCCATTCTCTTCTCCTAGTATCTATAAATATTCTATGCCATTCTTCTTTTTTTATTTAACAGGAAATTGCCATTGGACCTCCCGCCAAATAGAAGTTACTACGTGCCAAAGCACGTTTTAATATCATCCTCATATGACGTAAGTGTCAAAAATAAATTTTGGCACTTACATTATATGATACACCAAAAAATATGCAAGTTCAACGCGCTCTTGCAAAATTAAGTGAAATGCGATATAGTAAGGCATAACATAGAAATTTTATCAATATTTTCAAAAAGGAGTGATTTTTAACTGTGGACTCGAGTGTCTCGCAAATACTTATTTTGCTAGTCCTGCTGCTCTTATCCGGCATATTTTCGTCAGCCGAGACAGCACTTACAACCTACAACAAAATCCGGATGCGTGCCCTTGCAGACGAGGGTAACAAGCGTGCCAGCACCGTACTTGCCGTAACTGAGAATTCAGGTAAAATGCTTAGCGCGATCCTCATCGGCAACAACATTGTTAATACTGCGGTAGCTTCCCTTGCCACCACAATCGCATACCGCCTTGGTGGAACCGCCGTCGCGATCGCAAGTGGGCTTATGACGCTTCTCATCATCCTTTTCGGAGAGATTACTCCGAAGACGATGGCAACCATTCATGCTGAGAAGATGTCTCTTTTCTACGCACCGGTTATCAATATTTTCATGAAGATCATGACTCCGTTTATCTTCATTGTAAACGGTCTCTCCACCGGTCTTCTGATGCTTCTTCGCATCGATCCGAATGCCAAAGACAATACCATGACCGAAGCTGAACTCCGAAGTGTGGTAAATGTCAGCCATCAGGACGGCGTGATCGAATCAGATGAAAAAGAGATGATCTACAATGTGTTTGATCTCGGTGATGCCATTGCCAAAGACGTCATGGTTCCCCGTGTCAACGTAACTTTTGCTGATATTGACAGCAGTTACGACGAACTGATCGACCTGTTCCGGGAAGACAAATTCACCCGTCTTCCAGTTTACCAGGAGACAAAAGATAATGTTGTCGGAACGATCAATATGAAAGATCTTCTTCTTTATGACAATAAGAAAAGTGAGTTCCAGATTAAAGACATTCTCCGTGAAGCCTACTTCACTTATGAATACAAGAGCATTTCCGAGCTTCTTGTTGAAATGCGCCAGGCCTCATTCAATATCGCAATTGTCCTGGATGAATACGGTGAAACATCCGGTCTGATCACCCTGGAAGATATCCTTGAAGAGATTGTTGGCGAAATCCACGATGAATATGATGAGAATGAAGAAGAAAATATCAAAGCGGTAGGCAAACACGAATATATTATTGAAGGTTCTACCAATCTTGACGATCTCAATGATTCCCTGGATCTGAATCTGGAATCGGAAGATTATGATTCTCTCGGAGGCTTTATCATCGAAAAGCTGGACCGTCTTCCGAAAGCCAGTGACTCCGTTGTCACCGAAGATGGAATCCGTATGGTCGTAGAAAAGCTCGACAAAAACCGGATTGAGACCGTTCACCTGTATCTTCCGGAGAATTACCGCGAACATCCGTCTGACTCATCGGAAAATGACGATTAAGCAGACCTCCCAGTAAGAAATCCTGACAAATTTTTTCTTTATATTTTGCAGGATATACAACAATTTCAGGGCAGTCCAAAGCGGGCTGCCTTTTCCTTTTGGGATTTCGTTATTTTTTAAACAATTTTTTCAAGAAATATCGGTTTTTTATTGATTTTATTGCGTAATTATGTATAATTATGGTAAATGGGTGAAGAATTTTACTTCATCAGATGATAAAATCTGCGCTCACAGCTTTTATCATTTAACCATTTAACTAGAATTAGGAGAAAGAGGTTAATTGCAATGGCAGAAATCAATTTAAGCAAGTATGGTATTACTGGAACAACAGAAATCGTGCACAACCCTTCTTACGAATTACTGTTTGAAGAAGAAACAAAAGCAGGTCTTGAAGGATTTGAAAAAGGTCAGGTCAGCGAACTTGGTGCTGTGAACGTAATGACAGGTGTATACACCGGACGTTCCCCTAAAGACAAATTCATCGTAGTTGATGAAAACTCTAAAGACACTGTATGGTGGACTTCAGACGAATATAAGAATGACAACCATCCGGCTTCACAGGAAGCATGGGAAGCTGTAAAGGAGATCGCCAAGAAAGAACTTTCTAACAAGAAACTTTATGTTGTAGATGCATTCTGCGGTGCTAACAAAGATACACGTATGGCAATCCGTTTCATCGTTGAAGTTGCCTGGCAGGCTCATTTTGTAACAAACATGTTCATCAAACCAACAGCTGAAGAACTTGAGAACTTCGAGCCTGACTTCGTAGTATACAATGCTTCTAAAGCAAAAGTTGAAAACTACAAAGAACTTGGACTTAACTCTGAAACAGCTGTTTTATTCAATATCACAAGCAAAGAACAGGTTATCGTTAATACATGGTACGGCGGAGAGATGAAGAAAGGTATGTTCTCTATGATGAACTACT
>ERZ894223.399-NODE-399-length-43206-cov-86.972191_pt1 | contig 43206 bp, 21 predicted proteins | sample MGYA00380293_ERZ894223 | MGnify/ENA primary metagenome ERZ894223 (study PRJEB32331, sample SAMN06328445) | human gut metagenome | biome: human gut microbiome; feature: stool | host: Homo sapiens | collected 2014-11-05 ...
CTGCTATTGTTTCGTCATAATATGAGTACGGCATACCTACCTGAGTAGTTACCAATATTACTTAAAAAAAGTACATGCAATTGCATTGTAATTATTGCATTTTTTATAATTTTGCAGTCAGAATATGTTGGGATTATGTATTATCCTTCAACGAATTAACATAAATCAAGTCAGGATTACAAACGTTTTTACGGTAAGTGAAATATCTTATAGTGATAATTACAATGATTTCATGCTTCGCTATGGACACGGTAGCTCAGGTTAAGACCACTGACAGCACCTTTGTCCGAAATTCGCGTCCCATCCAATTTATTGTAAACAGAATGAACATCAGCGATCAAGACAGGAAGTGGATAACAGAAGTCCTCATTCCTCAACTTGAAGCGTTGGGCGATAGAGGCATTGTGCTTGGACGTGCCACGGCATCACCTGAAGGTCCATACGACAACAACTGTCGTCTGGCGAAGGGACGTCGTACCTCTGTGGACCGACTGCTCGGCAGTTACGGCATCAGCAAGGACCGCATACGCTATGATGTCGTGCCCGAAGACTACGCCCTCCTTCATACACTGATGCGCATCGGCAAGGATAAGAGATTTCATGAGATAGACTCGCTCATAAACCGTTATGGCGACAACACCGCACGCCTTAAAGAGGCGATGAAGCGATATGACGGCGGCAAGCTATGGCGCTATGTGCTCAAGGAGTATTACCCCGTACTGCGTGCCGTGCGAATAATGGCGATAGACAAGCGACAGCTTCTTGGTCTAGACGACAACGGTCTGACCTCGCAGTCTTTGGCAGTGATGCCGACAACAGTCCCGAACAACGTGCAACTTAACATTCCCGTTTTCCCTTACAGCGACTACACGGTTCTTCCACGCCGCGAGCTATTGAGCGTTAAGACCAATCTGCTCCTCGACTTCGCTTACATGCCCGGTTATGACCGCTTCTGCCCCATCCCCAACGTGGCGATAGAGTATTATCCGCTTCACGGTCACTTCACGTACGGTGCCAGTTTCGACGGTCCGTGGTGGCAGCATTACGACGACCACAAGTACTTTCAGCTACGCAACTATCAGCTCCACACCCGCTATTATCTGCGAAGCGGCGACATTCGTGAGCGACCGTTGGGACAAGGGGCAGCTTTCAAGGAACTCTACTTCAGCCTTTACGCGCATGCGTACCTATATAATATATGCTTCGGAGAGAAGCGCGGATGGGAAGGCGAAGGTTGGGGCGCCGGCATGGGCATAGGATATGTGATGCCGTTGGGACGTTCTGAACATTGGCGACTGGAGTTCGGCTTGCAGGCTGGATATCTCCACACGCTCTACGATCCCTATCAATGGAAGTGCCCTGTCGACCCCGACACGGACACAGAGCAATATTACTATAAATGGTACGGCAATGCCAAGGACTTCCGCAAGAGACAGCATCGTTATTCTTGGTTGGGCCCCACCCGACTGGAGATAACGCTCAGTTACGATTTGCTCTACAGACGGAACATTAAGAAGAAATAAGGTAATGATGATTAATAGGATAATGGCTACATGCCTCGTCGTTTCGTGTCTCGCAACAACAAGTTGCGAGCGCGAACCGATGCTACACCTACACCAAGGAGGTACTGATATAAATATGGACTTGCCGGAGGTGACTCTCGAACTGCATGTACTATGGGACTACCTATTCTCATACGACCATGAATACGACTGGGAGGCAGAATGGCTATACGGATGGGATGAGAAAGACGTAGAACTCTTTGGTACGCTGGAATATACATTACCCACCGACTTTAACGTCCGCAGATACTATACCAAGGATGTGCAATATGGACAACACACAGCTCCATACCGAAACTATGTTGTGGGCACAACGCTATCGGCAAAATACAACTTCGGATATTGGGACATCTTGGCATGGAGCGAGATTCATACTTCGGATGGTATACAGAGTATTCGTATTGACGAAACGTCTACCTACGACTATGTGACAGCACACACAGGACAGACCATGACGCCATCACGATATAATGCGCCACGCTTTACTCGAGCCTTCTATCAGCCAGAGGCGCTATTCTCGGGCTACACACCAGGCATAGAGATAAACAAAAATCTTGATGGCTTCGTATTTGATGAGGAGAGAAACGTGTGGGTGAAACACCTGGACATGACGTTGCAACCTGTCACCTATATATATCTGCCACAGATAATTCTGCACCACAACAACCGCAACCAGCGCATCGTCACTTCTATAGATGGTAATGCCAACCTTAGCGGTATGTCGCGCTCGGTGAATCTGAATACTGGTATTACTGGTCCTGATGCCATTACTGTAAACTATAACATGCGCATGAAGTTCGACCGACCGGGCAGAAACAACGAAACGATAGACATCATTGGTGGAAAAGTGATGACCTTCGGCATAACAAACCTGAACCCTCATAAGCTCAGCACTCGTGCCTATGCCGAATCGCTCGACAAGGTGAAGGCTGCAGACAAAAACCACCACCACTATCTGGATGTAACGATGCAATTCTATAATGGTAAAGACTCCACCTTCGTCTTCGATGTGACAGACCAAGTAAGACGACTGTTCCGCGGAGGTGTGATAACGGTAGAACTCGACATGGACACCGTGCCAGTACCGAAAAGATCAGGAGGCTCTGGATTTGATGCTGTAGTCAAAGACTTTGAAAACAAGCAATGGGAATTTGACATGTAACAACAAGACTGCACCTAAGAGAAACATTTAGTAAAACTAAATATAAAAAACTCAATTATTAATTATAAACATTTTACTTATGAAAAAGTATTTAATTTTTGCAGCTTCAGCATTGGCTCTCGCCAGCTGCTCAAACGACGACTTCCTCGGAGAGAATCCAGGAAACGTACAGAATGCTACGACTGCTATCAACTTTGGTGGTGATGCAGGAAAGATTACACGTGGTACATCGAACGAGGGAACAGATGCAGAAAAGCTCGATGGACAGTTCAAGGTGTATGGTGTGAAGATAACTAACGGCACAATATCTCATAATGTATTCCCTGATTATTATGTTTGGGATGTTGCAGATAAGAACACTACCTCAAACACAAGTGGTTGGGAGTATGTAGGTGCAAACGGTGCTTCAAACCTTGGTACTGGTAAAATCACATTAACTAAAGATCAGACTATTAAGTATTGGGACTACTCAGCTACAGAGTATCGCTTCGTTGCTGGTTCACCTATTGAAGCCTTTGATTACAAAACATCTACGGATAAGACTACAGGTACACATATTACAGAAGTTAAAGTAACAGGTCTCGCAGGTCATATCGAAGCCAACAACACAACAACAGCACTCAAAACAGATCCTGTATATATAGCAGATCCTGTAAAGGTTGTAAAGGACAATTACCAAAAGCCTGTCGAATTTTCTTTCAAGCGTCATCAGTCAATGGTTCGTGTAGGTCTTTATGAGACTATCCCTGGATATTCTATTACTGACATAAAATTCTATGCTTACGATAACGATGGCACCACTCTCAAAGCTTCTGATGACAATAACGTCATCCTTACTTCTGCTACACCAGGCTACTTTGTAGGTGGAAGCAATCTCACAGGTACTGTAACTTATACTGGTTGGGATGCAACTCCTTCATACACCTTCAAATATGACGATACTAATCTTACAAAGAGCAAAAACTGGTATGCTGGTAAATTTACTCCAAATCCCAAATTGGCTACAACATCATCAGAAACCGATGTTGCTACACTCTATGGTACCGACAAAGATATGTCTACAACTGGCTACTTCACTGTATTGCCAACACCTACGGCAACAGAACCTTCGCCTATCTTGATTAAGTGTGACTACACTCTTACAGATTTTAACACTGGCGAAACAATCAATGTAAAAGGTGCAACAGCAGCTATCCCTGCAGCATTCAGCAAGTGGGAGGCTAATACTCGCTACACATACCTCTTTAAGATTTCTGACAATACAAATGGTACAACAGGTAATCCTGATGATCCAGACCATGATCCTGCAGGTCTCTTCCCTATTACATTCGCTGCAGTAGTTAAAGGATCTACAGATGCACAGTATGGTACAACAACAACCGTTGCAACTCCTTCTATCACAACTTATCAGGTTGGTTCTGTAACAGATAAAGGTATTGAATATAAGTCAGGTACAGCAATTGACGTAACTGTAACAAATGATAAGGGTGAAGTACAGAATCTGACTGCAGGCGGAACTACTGTAGGTAGCGTAGCTGTTTATAAGTTTACAAAAGCTATTACCGAAGCTGAGATACAAGTTAAGGGTACAGCAGATGCAACACCTGAAACAGGTTCCGTTGATGGCAACAAGTTTACATTCACACCAAACGGAGAAGGCTACTACGCAATCCAATACTTGACAAAGGCAGCTATTGCAGATCCAGCAACTCCTGCAGCCTACACCTACAAGGTTGTATATGTAAAATAAGTAACCCCAACCCCTTAATCATCCCCAAATTCATATAAACCGGATGGAGCATTTTTTGTTCCATCCGGTTATCCGCAAATATCAATCACCTATATATAATAATGTATATCCGCATTCTTGCCATAGTGGCATTAGCAATATGCTTATGGTCTTGCTCATCAGAGCAAGACGAACCTTTTGTGCCCGAATCTAAAGGCATTGCCTTTAGCAGCAATAACAGCAAATGGCAGGATGAGCAGACAACACGAGGTGCCGGCACCGGCCTCGAAACACTTTTCACTTCGTTCCGCGTCTGGGGATATAAAACCACATCAGACGTTTCCGCCTTATCGTCGTCACAGATTGTGATGGACGGCTATAAGGTTGTTTTCACTCAGGGCAGCGCTGGCAACACAGCCTCCAACACTGCCGACTGGGAATACGTGGGCATCGAAAACCCATTGCTCACCACTCCGCAAACCATAAAATACTGGGACCATTCTGCCACAAGCTATCGCTTCTTCGCTTACAGTCCCTTCCGTTCCGACATCACCGTCACCACCCCGACTGCCGCTGACCCCAACGTCAGCCTCTCCTTTCCCTTTGAATATTCCGATGCTGCCACAGCCACATCGTCACCATACGCCAGCCATCTCTGGCTTGCAACCCCATCCTCCAACGGCACATCAGCCTCATCGCCCGCTTACGGGTCGTGCGTGACGCTCACCTTCGCCCCCATTATCGCCAAGGTGCGCTTCCGCTTCATTTATCCTAACGGCACGAAGAGCGTCACAATGAGGAACATACAGTTCAGCGACAGCCGCTTCCTTGACGACGCGTCCAAGGCAGACACCCCTCTCCGTGGCACCATCCACGCCACCTATCCCCTCACCGGCATCCCCTCAAGCCAGCTGCCCGTCATCACGATGGCGCCCGCATCAACCGATGCCACTGGTAAGATTCTCCTCACCGTCCCCTACGAGGAGCCGTCGGACGCTGTACATATCCTCAAAGACCCCACCCTCTATCAGAAATGGTATTACGTGCCGCCTCTTGCCAACATCCCATATGAGCAGGGCGCATACACCATAACCGCCAACATCAGCGGCAAGAAAGTGTCTGCCACAGTTCCAGCGCAGTATATGCAGTGGAAGGCAGGTTGCCAATACACCTACATCTTCAAGTTGTCTGACGTTGGCGACAACATCACCTTCGCCGACCTGCAAGTGGAGCAATGGCTCCCCGGTGCCGAAATCAAGAACGATGGCAACGGCACGCAGGAATGGTAAAAACATATATATAATACAAGCATGAAGCATCTAAGTTCCATAGCAGCTATTATCTCCCTCGCAAGTCTCAGTGCTTGCGATTCTTCCGACATGCCCATTCAGCATGCCGACAGCTACGGCTACATCACCTTCTCCGCACAGTCGCAGAAGATTCTCACCCGCACCAATCCCTACGAAGCATACAATCCGCAACGCCATCCTGCAACGATGGGCATCTTCGGCTATCAGGACAACGACGCCGCCAACCCTATCTTCCGCAACGAGACTGCCACATACAATGCTTCCACGCAGAGTTGGCCTACAGCAACGCCTAAGCGATGGGCTGATTATCCCAACGCCTCATTGTTCAGCTTCTTCGCATACATGCCTCATACAGAAGGGGCAACGCTGACCAACACCATCTCCGGCACCTACACACTCTCCTTCCCTTTCTCCATGGAGAACGCCACATCGCCCGTAATCTTCGACACGAAGGCAGCACCCATCATCTGCGCTCTACCCGTCAGCAAGGGAGGAATCAGTACGGAGAATGAAGACCGCGTCATCAACCTGAAGTTCGATCAGACCCTTACCGGCTACAGCCTGTCCTTCAGACTTGACGCAAAGATGAACGCCATCCGACATTTCCGCATCCATAGCGTAACGCTCTCGGGCACTCTCGCCACCTCGTGCACCATCTCACGATCTTATACGTGGAACGACGCCTCTAACAGCTGGAACGCTTCAGACATAGGATGGTCTGACGTCCAACGCGCACCGTTCGTCGATACGCCCATCCCATACAAGGGCTACGACAGCAAGGCATACGACGATGCCACGCAGACTGCCATCGTCACCTCTGAGGGCTATACGCAATGGGGCTCAGACTTCTTCACCATTCCCGACGCTGACTTCACTCCCAAAATAAATGTGACGTACGACGTGGAGCTGATAGCCGAGGACGGCAAGACGATGGTGACACGAAAGAACGCCACCTCAGTGATAACCCTTAACAAGGAAAACTTCGGCAACCTCACAACGGGCAAGACAGCAATGATAAACCCCATCCGCATCCTCATACAGCCGCGCTATCTGTATGTGCTGGCAGACCAGGATGCCTATACGGGACATTTGCTGATAGATTGATTTTAGAACATAGCAAACAGTTAAACTTCAATTTAAAGACTTGAATATGAGCGTATATCCCTCAAACTGCATATATCGTAAACTACTCTTCTTACTCACCTTCCTGCTTGTCAGCGCCCAGATGGTGTTGGCACAGCAGGACTCCACTGTCGACACCGAACCTAAAGTGTATGGCAACGTGTATGACGGCAAGCCTTACTATGCCGAGAGCTATGAGTCAGGCGACGGATCGAAGGACAAGCCGTACCTTATCAGCAACGACATGCAGCTGGCAAAGCTTGCACACGACGTCAACAACGGCGTGTCTTTCTCCGGCAAATACTTCAAGCTTACTAAGGACATCGACCTTAGCAAGGCGTTGTGGACTCCTATCGGCTCATGGAATCCAAAGACACCTAATTTCTTTGCCGGTAAGTTTGACGGCGACGGCCATAAGATAAGCAACATGCACATCTGCTGGACCAATGCAGACGGTCAGGAGGCTTCATGGGGTCTCTTCTCACGTCTGGCAGGATCAGCTGCCAACGAAGCCGGCTTCGCCTGCGTCACCAACCTGGTAATCGAGAAAGCCTGCGTGGAGAAGACGAAGGGTTATCGCCCCGTGGGCAGCGGTACCATAAAGCTTGGCGTCGTAGCCGCCGACCTTACCAAGAACGCCGAGATAAGCAACATCATCATACGCAACTCAAAGGTTACGGACAACGAGGAAGCGTATGACGCTAACGGCGTATACCGTATAGGCGGTATCGTGGGCTACATCAACGGCGGTTATCACCGCCTCTTCAACATCTCTGCCGACGTAAGCATGAATATGCACAAGAACGCCACATGCAAGAAAGCGGTAACCATATCTGGCGGTATTGGTTGTGCCACCAGCTTTTCGACCAACTCTTACACCATTCTCCCCACCAACATCTATGTGCATGGTCCGGGCATCATAACAAACGGCAGCAACAGCAAGGGAAGCGTCATTGCTTTCTATGGCAGCTCGTACCAGAAGAATTTTCCAGCATCCAATAAGGCTACATTATATTACTCTCATGCCAATGCCGTATCAGGCTCTACCAACTACAACGACGGAACGGAGCATGAACCCACCGACATCGACCCCTCTACGGGCAAGACGTTCTTCAAGACCTTCACCGAAATAGCCAACGCTTACATCAACGACAATAAGCTCGACCGCAAGACTTGGGCTTACTCTGCTACGTCCAACAGCTTCGCTTTCAGCTCCATAGCTCTGAAGATGGAGCGTGGCAAGGAGGACGTGCTCACCGTCGTTGACGAAGAAGGCAAAACTATGACTGACGTTTACGACTGGTATGTGTCGCACGGCAATGCCGATCCGGTGAAGGTAAATACCGACAAGCTCAATCCCTTCACCCTACAACGCCAGACATACGCCCAGTCTGTGTATGCCACCGACGGCAACTCCACCACCAACACAGTCATCGTAAACCCCATCAATCTTACGGCAAGTCTTACGACAAGCAAGAGCGAGTTCACCGTCAACGTCACCAACGACTCCGAGGAACATCTCTCCAACTACGAGCTTGGTCTCGACATCACCTACGAATGGTATAACGGTACGGAGCGTCTTACCTCCATTCCCACTTCGCAGAACAAGGTTACGCGCCCTACGGACAGTTCCAAAGGACGAAAGTATTACTGTAAGGTTACGGTAAAGAGCGGATCGTCGGTATTGCTTGAGAAATACGTGAATGTTTCGGTCGTGGTTTATCTCTGCCCCGCCGGTGTAACCACATCTGACGGCAAGACATACGCCAAAGGAACAGACAATCTTGCGGACGACTCATGGGGCTACACTCCCAACAAGCCTATGCTTACATGGAAAGGAGCCTACAGCAAGCTGTCAGCCAAAGGTTCGTGGGACGAGAACACCATCGTCCTTATGGGCACCAGTTCGCCGGACGTAACTTTTGCCGGATTCTGCCTCACCCCCAACTATCAGGGCGAGAACCTTCTTAAGTACGATGACTGGGCAAAGGCAAAGCGCGACAATCCCCAGCTCTTCCGCAACACCACCATAACAGGCAAGTGGGACAAGGACTACAAAGGCAGCATAGAGATAAAGGGAGCGTCAAGAGGTCTGCCCATCTGGGGAGACACCCGCTTCGAGAACCTTACCTTCGCCATGAACGGCGGCGACAACTATAAAATCATCTACTGCCAGTATAACAACATCCTCATGGATGAGGGCATCCGCATGACGGGATTCAGCCATAACTCACCCGACTACGGCACCATCGACGGTGCCGTAACCAACGCCCTGCACATCTTCGGCGGCATCAACAACGACGGTCGCTTCTATCCGCTCAACAATACGGACAGCATCGCAGCCTACAATGCTTCCATGCCTCATGGCAAGGAGGGATTCAGCATCAGCGTCAAGTCCGGATTCTATTCCTGTATCAGTGCCGGAGGTCGTCAGTCGGTCACCATAGTAGACAACAAACCTGCCAAGCAGAACGGCATTATGGGCACACCCCAACAACCCATAAAGTGTACCATCGACATCGACATTGACCGTACATGGAACGACCTTCACAACGAGCAACGTGTGGTGACGATGAACGACAGCACAAAGAGGATGAGCGCCAACGACTATGACGCCGGCGTCATCCTTGCCGGCAACCACGAGGGCGCCATGTATGCCGACGTCGACATCATCATCAGAAGCGGCAAGGTGGCTCGTGTTGTCAACGGCACATTAGGTGCTCAGACCGAACTGACTCTGCCTTACGATGACAAGACATACAACGTGCCCTGCAATACGTTTATGGGAAGAGCCAACATCACGCTCGACCCGTCGTCGTCCGTAAACAACAAGGACGAATACACCGACAAGCGTATCATCATAACCGAGCTTTACGGTGGCAGTACCGGTCGTGGACATACGGGCAACGTGGTTGTCAACAATCCCTTCTACGGCATCAGCACCGTCACCATCAACGGCGGCACCTTCGAGATTCTGCCTGAGGAAAACGACAAGAAGGACAACATCCTCTGCGGCATCTTCGGAGCCGGTGCTGGCGGTATGAACGGCATCGGATATGGCGACGACGCTGCCGACACACACACGCCCGACGATCGCATTCCTTACTGGAACGACCGCCGCGACGTGATGCTCTACGGACCGTACGCCACAGCCAAAGACCGTCTGGTAAGCTATCATTGCTACAATGCTGACACTCAGGACTTCACCGAGGTAAGTCCTACGGACACACGCTCCGAAATTGTCATCAATGGTGGCGAGTTCGGTTACGCTTCCGCTCCCATCGACGGCATCTACGGCGGCGGCAGCGGCTTTATGAGCAAGAGTCTGTGGACCAAGAAAGCAGCCACACCGAGCCAGTACGGCGGCAACGTGTATGGCAACGGCAATGAAACGGACGTCGTGACATCTCTGACCATTAATGGCGGCGAGTTCTATTGCGAGAAGGGTGTGTTCGCTGGTGGACGCGGCACCAACTATTTCTTCTCCACTAACGCGTACGGTGGCAACATCAACTACGGCAACTATAAGTATAAGGAACTGGGCAAGACCTACGGCAACGTGAAGCTGACCATTAATGGCGGCATCTTCCATTGCCCTGTCTTCGGCGGAGGCTACGGCGTGGCAGACGCCAAGCAGCTTGACAAGTCCAACGTGGAGACCCTCTCACGTATGGCTCGCGTATATGGCAAGTCTGACGTCAACATCCAGGGCGGCGTCTTCTTTAATAATGTATACGGTGGCGGCGACATGGCTGTGGTGGAGAACCGCGGCGGCGATGCCACCAACGTCGTCATCGGCAACAACGCCGACATCCGCGGCTCCGTGTTCGCTGGAGGCAACGGTCGTCGTCTTCGTCCTTCCACACAGACATTCGCCGCGAACGACAATATGACGCAGCATCCCGACTCGGTTGGCTTGGTCATAGGCAATGCCAACGTCAGCCTCATCGGATCAGCCGAACAGGCACCTTACGTTTATGGCGACATCTTCGGTGGCGGCAATCTGGCTCAGGTCAGCGCCGACACCTACGTCAGCATCTATGCGGGCAACATGGCTGGTCAGATTTTCGGTGGCGGCAACGGCAACATCACGGACGGCAACACCATCACCTATGCCGACGTTCTCGGCAACACCAACGTGATGCTGGCGCAGGACGAAGGCAGTATGAGCGGCGAGGGCGGACACAATGAGAATAACGAGTTCTCAATCAATGTGATATAGAACCGCAAGTGGGATGCCACGAATAACCTCTTCTACGTCTGGGACGCTAACATCAATGACCCCTCTGACGAGCCTTCCATTGAGGGAGCCGTGTACAAGAAAGACGAGTTCTTCGCCGACGGAAAGTTCCTCAATCCTCATAACATCTACGGCGGAGGCAACCTTGCCTGCAACGTAGCAGGAAAAGCCACCGTTCTCGTACAGAAGGGAACTACTCCCTACGATCTGCTCACGACAGACGAATGGAAGCAGGCTTATACGGACAACGACAATCCTCACTTCAGCGTATTCGGCGGCGGTTACGGTCAGCTGACGAAGGTCGGAAGCACCGATGTTACCGTCAACGTAGACGGAGATTACGGAAAATACGACACGGAGGTGGACGATAATTATCAAATGGCGCCGCCTAAGATTTCCGAAAGTGGCACTTTCGCCACTCACACCGAACGAAGCACAACAACTATATTGCCGGTTTTCGACAACTCTATGGGCATCCCTAACTTTACAGTATGGGGCGTTTTGGGAGGCGGTTATGCTGGTACGGTGGCTGACAGCACCAAGGTGACGGTGGACGGCAAGACCTTCGTCCATCGTGTGTTCGGCGGTGGCTTCGGCGACCCAGCCTCCACCGAGGACAACACCACTGGACAGATTGGCGGCAAGACGGAGGTGTATTTGTGCGGCGCACGCATACACGGCGACGTGTTCGGCGGTGGCGCCGGTCTGAAACCCACGACTCCTTCTTCCGACCACTTCGTCAATGTGGCTCGCGTCGTCGGCACCACCAAGGTGGACATCTCTGACGATGCTAAGATTTACGGCAATGTGTATGGCGGTGGCGACAACGCCAACGTGGGCGAGTATGTGTCTGCAAAGCCTTCCACATATTACTCTACCGACTCGCTTCGCAGCGTCTCAACTCTCAATCAGACCGACGGCACATTCATTAGCTATGAGGCTGTGGGCTATCGTTCGTTCGTCAATATCTCCGGCGGCACTGTCTTCGGTGAGGTGTATGGCGGCGGCAAGGGTCTGACAAAAGCAGAGGCTGACCATTATGAAAACGTAGGACGCATCAACGGCAATACGCTCGTACACATCACCGACAGCAAGCCCGGCAACGATACTGACAAGGACAACATCGTGCCCTACGTATGGAGCAACGTCTACGGCGGCTGTGCTTACGGCACGGTGGACGGCAACACGCTCGTACACGTCGAGGGCGGCATGCTCGGCAACAGCGTCTTCGGCGGCGGATATGGCGACGTACTCATTGACAACAAGGAGAATCCTGCGGACGAGGTGCTCGGACGTAAGGACACAGACGACAAGGGCACCTACGCCAACATCCTCGGCAACACGAAGGTGCAGATGGACGGCGGCACGTGGATATGGAACCGCAAGGCAGACCAGAAAGGCAACATCACCACATGGACCTCGGCAGACGCTGACAGCAAGCGCGTATGCAACAACAAAGAAGAGTTTATGCGTCTCGTCCTTACAATGGTTGCTGCCCAATCGCTTGACAGCATAACCGATACTGCAACCAAAGAGGTAATAAACCGAATCAGGAACGACAAGAACACGAGCCTCTTCTTCGATTTGGACAGACGCATGTTCGCCAACCACCATAACATCTTCGGCGGCGGCAACCGTGCCTGCAAGGTGGGCACCACGGGAGACAACAACACGGGCAAGGCTGTGGTCATCGTCAATCATTCGCCCCTTGAGGACCTTAAGGACTCGAAGGGAAAGACCATAAGCTTGTTCGACATCACTTCGCTTCAAGGCATGTGCTGGTACTTATGCTGTTCGGATGCCTCACGCCCGCAGTTCTCTGTGTTCGGTGCAGGATATGGCGCCAACACAGAGGTGGGCAAGACGGAGGTTTATGCACAGCCCGGAACAAAGGTTGACGACAAAGGCGTTCTGACCATAGACGGCATCAAGTATCGCTATCTGAATCAGAACAAGGACTTTCAGACATATCTGAGTCTGGAGTTTTCCATGGTTAACGACTTCCAGAAAGTGTCGAAGGAAGAAAAGATGCTCTATTACGGCAGCTATGACGGCAGCGACGACGACTCAGACACGTTCCGCCGTTACCATGCCAGTCGTCTGGCATGGATGACAGGCGCAAGCGGACTGACACTGCTTCAGATAAACGGCGGTGGCTTTGCCGGCTATGTCAGCGGCGACACCTATGTAGAGACCGACTGCCAGCTCACTGCCCATGACATCTACGGAGCCGGACTGGGCGCCCTTCCTTACGGCGACTATGCTGACGGCAGCGCCTACGACTTCGGTAAGGTGAAGGGCAAGTCCAAGGTTTTCGTCAAGGCCGGCACCATCGAAGGCAACATCTATGGAGGCGGAGCCGGCGTAGAGTCGGCATGGAAGAACGGCACTTACGTCGACTTCCCCAATATGGCTCGCGTGGAGAATACGGAGGTGCATATTTACGGCAAGATGTTCACTTACAAGAACACGAACAGCCGCATTGACCGTACGTTGGTGCTCGGCAGCGTGTATGGCGGTGGCGACGTGGCTAACGTAGGATCCAAGAAGGCAGCCCCAGCCACGTTCTCACGCGACAACTACATCAATCCCTCCAACCGCACCACCCTGGTAAACATCCGTGGCGGCTCTATCATGGACGGCGTGTTCGCAGGAGGCAAGGGACGTATCGCCTCGGAGTGTGCAGACTATAAGACATTGGGCGGCATCTACGGCAACACCTGCCTCATCATTGACCGTCCCGTCATACACTATCCTTACTGGGACGACAAGAAGAAGCAGTATCTCTCGCCCTCGGACGACGCCAACATGGCTCATCCTGCGGACGATAACAACAGGGATGTCTATTCCTTTTTCATGGAGCGCATCTACGGTGGCTGTCAGAACGGCACCGTCTATGGCAACACTCTCATGACGCTCTATTACGGTTCCATCGGACATGGCATCTATGGAGGCGGTCTTGGCAGCTCCAGCACCGCCGACGTGGAGGGCAAGAGCGTGCTCACCACCACGTCAGCCGACGTAACGGGCAACACCAACGTGTTCATCCTCGGCGGCGAAGCCCTTATCCATTCGTACTGGCGACCACGTACCCGCTCATGGGAACCTGCCAGCATCATCGACGGCGTGACTTACTCTCCGCAGTACGACCACGAGAAGCTGAAGTTTAAGATCAATCATAACATCTACGCCGGCGGCAACGTGGCATGTAAGGTGAACGGCAATACTTACCTTACCATGACGAAGAGTCTGCTCCACGACTACACCGAACTGGTATCGGGAAGAAACGACAAAAACTTCTTTGAGAGCAACGAGTGGAGAGAGATTTACGAGAAGGTGGGATCGCCCCACTTCTGCGTCTTCGGCGGCGGCTATGGCGACAGTGCCATCGTCGTAGGCGATACTTACGTCAACGTGGATATGGGGAGTCGCGGAAGCAACCACAGCGGCATGGGCTTCGTAGAGGGTGAAGAATACAAGCACTTCCTTAGCGGCTATGCGGTTATGGACATCATGGGTGGCGGCTATTCGGGCAAGGTCATTGGCGACACGCACATCATTGGTGCCGGCGGCGTGTTCTGCCGTCGTATGTTCGGCGGTGGCTCGTACAGCTCCGTGCGCTCCACGGACGTGGAGATCAAGGCTGTGGACTGCCATGACGTCTTCGGCGGCGGATTTATGGGCGACGTGCTTAAGGCCACCACGGTGCGCATAGGCACCAACACACCAGACGCCACGTCTGCGTTAAACAATTCGGACATCTACATCCACGGCAACATATACGGCGGCAATGACGTGTCGGGATACGTGAACGTGGTGCTCAACAAGGACGGCTACTTCAAGGACAACGGTGGCACGGGTGCCAACATCCAGATATTCGGAGGGCACATCTATGGCGACGTTTACGGTGCCGGCAACGGCAATTATCTGTATGCCAACGACCGCAACGGCAACAAGAAGGTGACCGTCAACGAATATTATCCGCTCAATCCTGACGACCCCAAGTCAGAGACCGTACCGTTGGTCTATACTGTGCCGATGCGAAGCACCATGCCTTCGCTCAGAGCAGCCACCGATGCAGCGAAGATTGTGAACATCAACTCGTGGCGTCCGCTTACCAACAGGGTGAGCATCCACATCAACGGCACATCCGCCACGGACACCATCCGCATTGACGGCAACGTGTATGGCGGCGGCAATTCTGCCACCGTGCAGAAGGTATTGGCTCCAGACGATGAGCAACTGGAAGATTCGGACGAGATGGTCGGCGACGTGAGTGTCAACATCGGCAGTCATGTCCGCATCGGTGGCGTGTTTATGGGATGCAACGGCGACGATATGTTCGTCACTTCGGAGGACAATGACTTTATGAATATGTTTCAGAAGCTCAACGGCGACGTGGACGACCACTCGAAGGAGCTGAACCTTGCCGACTCCATCGACTGGACCAACGACCCTGCCAACATGAACATCAGCACCGTGTATCTGCCTACGGAGAACAGCAAGCGACCTCTTGTCTATCCGCACCTCATCGACCTCTACTTCCAACCCGTGGAAACAGATATCCAGGGCAGCCTGACATGGAACGGAAGCGTGGACGGCAAGGGTCTTGAGGACTGCGTCATCGGCACGTTCTGCTGCGGCGGCAACCGTGGCAACATGAACGTCATGCCTTTGACAGCGGCTGACAACGACCGCAAGATAGGCAATGTGGTGGACTATACCTTCCCCGAAGGTCTGACTATCACGGAGAAGATAGTGGGCGGATGTAACAACGCCAACTATGACTATAAGGGCAAGGCGTTCCATGAGGGCGGTTATCTGCTCGGCATCGCACACTCCATCTATCCTTTCATCAACCTCACCATCCGCAACCGCTTCCAGCCTAAGGAGAAAGACGGAGCGTACGTGGGCGGCAACGTGTATGGCGGCTGCTTCAAGAGCGGCACCATCAGAGGCGACGTCACCATCAATATGCAGACTGACATGCTGGCTGGCAAGGAGAGGGAGAAGCTGGAGAAGTCGAACGAACTGCTCATAAAGGATTCGGAATATTCTTCGCTTAACGTGTACGGCGCTGGCTATGGCATGGAGAGCTATGTATACGGCAACACGGAAATAGTGTTCGGCGATAACGTGAAATGCTCTGACCCAAAGATGGACGGCGGCAAGTTCCTGCCGTGCGGCGTATCAGCCAACTTCGTATACGGCGGCGGTCAGCAGGGCAATGTCATCGGCGTCACCAATGTGGACATCCTCAACGGCCATGTCTTCCGTGCCGTTACGGGAGGATCGTATTCGGGCTACGTGTTCGGTTCCACTCAGGTGAAGGTGGGCTATCCCACATACTATCATGTCAACTCTGACCACTACGTCAGCGGCAGATACGTGCTCAACCGTACAGACCAGAAGAATCTGCATCTGGAGAACAACAACGGCACGGAGACATCGCCCACCATCAAGCAGAACATCTGTCTGCTTACGGACGAACTGGTGTCGCAGGGCACATACGACGACATTGTAGCCATTGACAACGGCAACGGCAAGCGCAAGGAAATAACCGAGGCCAACAAGGACTATTACTTCACGAAAGTCACTCCCGAGGAACCGTCTGTGGGATGGGACAACGTGCATATCAACATTGACGAAGCTGTGTATGGCGGTGGATATTCCATCGCCCAGGGATCGTCGGTCCTTGCCAACAACACCACGGTGCTGAAGTTCACTGACAAGTATAATGCGGACAAAGCCTACACCACCGACGAAGACCTCGAAGAACTGAAGGGTCTGCCTGGAGGTTCGACGGCTGGCTTCGGCGGCAACACGCTCATCGTCATCGGTGACAACAAGGACCATGAGCACATAACCATCTCACGTCAGGAGATGAAGGCGGTGACATTGCCTGAGGGCACAGACCTCTACGGCTATTACTATAAGCATTACGACAACGACGAGGCAGTGGCTAACGACGTATATACGTATCGCTACATATCGTTGCAGGACAAGTATTTCTATAAAGGCGGCAGTACGCCTCCCGCCGGACTTAACGGCATCCGTGAGAACGTCTTCTACGAGTATGACAGCGAGGGCGGCATCTTCGGCGACGGCCACCTCTCGTATGCGCAGGGATTCCGTAGCGCTGACGTGACGGGATATGGCTTTGCCGAACACACCATCGACAATCCGAAGATTCTGAATACGTTCCAGCGTCTGGACATCATCCGTCTGGAGGACAACTGCTTCTCGCTGCTCGGCGCACGCGACTATACCGTCAACGAGATAAACAAGACGCCCTACTCCATCTCTCGTGTGGGCGAGATAAAGATGGTGGCTGACAACATCCGTCTGGACAGCAACGGCAACTTGGAGGCTAAGGCTAAGGCTTACAACGACGAGACGTTCAAGTACAGCCCCAAGGCACGCAACTACATGGGATTCTCCAACAACATCCATTATGTGGGTGCCGTTACGTCCAACGTCAGCTTCGATAAGGAGATGTGGCACAACCGCAAGGGAGAGCTTGCCTCTGCCACGAACGAGGAGGACAAGGCGTTCGCAGGAAAGTCTTATCAGGATGTGAAGCAGAAATACATCGACGACTATCATGAGAATAAGGACAAGCAGGACGCTCACGACCCGTTGGGCGAGTTCCAGAAGCGCAACGACGGTACGGCGAAGAACATGATTGGCATCGCCTCGGGCTACGCCATGAAGATTCAGCTTTGCCAGGACACTTACGACGAGGACTATAAGAAGGTGGTGGAGAAAGAACATTACGGTCCCATCTATGGCGTAGTGGAGATGAATCTGATAAACGTCCGTCAGGATGAGGGTGGCGGCTACGTGTATGCCGACAACAACCACTCGCGTCATGAGGGCGATTCGCACAAGGAGGACTTCCTCGAAACCACGGGCAACTTCGTCTTCCCATATCACGAGGGACGCTACATCGTGGACGACTGTTTCCCGACGGGCTATTATTCTGCTAAGAATGTGGAGGACGTCAAGGTGCACTACTGGTATGTCACGGGTTTCCACTATTATTATAATGTGAACATAACGGGCTATACTTACCAGTCGTCTAAGGACCATCCGCTCGAGTTCGACAGCGACAACAAGGACGGTCTGACTGTGCTCTCGGGTCTGAAGAGCGGACAGAAGGTGCGCATCCAGACATGGAAGATGCGCAGCGGACACCCCGAAGACAAGGATGCCTACTCAAGCGACCTCGAATACAGAAACTACCTTACGGACAAGGAGAGTAAGTATTACTCGGACAAGGTGACGGACGGATATCGCCTGTATGTGGGTGGCGCTGCCACCAACTCATTCAGCGGCGCTCGCACGGAAGATGACAAGGATAAGGAGACGAAAGGTTTTGCCGCACAGCTCTCGATGAGGGAAAAGGGAAGGAACGAGACCACGCTTCTCAACAACACGCTCCCCGCAGGTCTGAAGGAGGATGCCAAGATAGCGTTCAAATTAGTGGACATGGTGGATAACACCAACTACGTGGAGCCTGACTACTTCGACAAGCACCTCTCAAAGAAGAGCTTGGCTACGCTCGTGATAAAGGCTCCTGCCTACGAAGAGTATGTCAGCGACACCAACAACAAGCCCATCTATGCCAACACGGGCAAGCTGTATAAGAAGACAGCGGACGGTTACGAGGAGGTGACATCGGGCAAGCTGGACGCAGACAGCACCTACTATCAGCCACAGACGGAGGAGTTTGTCAAGATTGACAGCCTCTTCATTTACGACACGAATGGCAAGAAGTACGATAAGGTAAGCAATATCTCTGACATTACCATTGACGAGAACAATCCTACTGCGTACTACGTTCCGCGCGAATACACCTACACCATCTACCTCACCATCGAGTATGTGCAGGGTCCGACGGTAAGCGGACACATCAACGTGGGCAACTGTGTGCTGCCGGGCGAGATGATACGCGTTACGAAGGACGACCTCGTGGTCAACGCTGACCAGTCGTTCGCTGTCAGCGGCTATTACTGGCGCATAGGCAAGCGTAAGAAGACGGCTGAAGGAAAGTGGACCTTCTCAGACACCACTCCGTGGACAAAGGAGAACATCAAGGACGCGGCGGCTAAGGGATACGACACCTTCAACCAGGCTGACGAGAAAGGCAGCGGTCTGTTCACGGGATGTCATTACGACAAGACGGACGACTATCTGGACATACCGGCATATTACTATATGAACGGTTACGGCATCCAGCTTGGTGTTGCCATCACTGGCGTGAACGACATAATGCAGATAGACATGCAGGAAGGCGACCGCCTGACCGTGCACAACTTCCACCGCATGGATCCTCACAAGGCTGGCATCAACCTCCACCTTGCCGAAGCCATAAAGCGTGCCAAGGAGGAAGGCAAGGCGTTCGCTGAGCCTCGCATCTACATAGCCGACCAGAGCGACCTTAAGGCTTTCGCCGCCTTCGTCGACTCAATAGGCAATGAAAGTACAGCTCCGCGCTATGGTGCCAATGCACAGTTTGTCCTGCAAGACAATATTGACTTGACAGCCACGCCGAAGAACGGCGTTTACATCTCCGAATTTGCCGGCATCCTGCATGGCAACGGACATATCATCAACGGCGTGGGATCGGACAATGCGCTCTTCGGTAAGGTGACGGGCAACATCTATAACCTCGGTCTTTCATCCGGAAGACTGTCCGGCACGACGGACGAGAACGTAAAGCCCAACTATCATTGCTGCTTCGAGTATGCTCCAAGCGGCAGCGGCTCAACACCTGTGGTGTATCGTTGGGACGGCAGCGCTTACAAGGGATATACGCGTGACGACTTCCGTCTCGGCAGAGTGGCGTACGACCTCAACGAGTATTATCTGCTTGCACGTAACAAGGCTGACAAGGACGTTCTGAAATACGTGTCTGACTATTATGCCAACGGCGATTATCAGTATGCTTGTCGTACGGATGCCATCACAGGAAAGAACACTGGCATAACCTATCTGCGCATCGGTAAGCTCAGCGACATCCCCAACTATGAGCAGGTGGAGACACGTCACGACAAGACGCACCCCGCAGACGCTCCCCGTCTGGTGACAGAAGACGGAGCTTCGCATTACGTGCCGCTGTTTAACGACAACAAGAACGGAACGGAACAGATGAACGACTACCTCTTCTGGGGACAGTCCTTGCAGTCGGAACCGGAGAATCTGCCCAGCGAGATAGCCTCTCACCAGCTCTCGTTTATGAGCAACCGCGTGTATCGCACGGCGGCTTACTATGGCAGTACGGCGCTGGACGCATTCCACTATAACGCCTACAGCCAAGGCTCCAGCTCAATGAATACGTACGTGCATGACAGTAAGACAACGGCTATAGACTTCACCTGCAAGTACGACCTGACTGCAGCAATGGGCATGACAAAGCAAGGCATCTTCTATCCGCCGGTGGACGACAACGCCACTGCCTTCAGCGACTTCCGCATAAAGGACGGTGCCGGCATTACGCAGAACCTCCTTGTGTATACTGCCGACGACAACACCGGTGCAGGCAATGAGGCTTATGACGTCGTGAAGAATACGCTCGGTTATGAAGAGGCCACAAGGGAGGCGCTCATAAAGGGTCATCACGTGGTTAAGACTGCGGACGACAGTTACGCAACGTCGCTCCTTCATCTCGTGGAACGCACCTCGGACAACGTGAACAGCGAGGGCGAAGAATGTCTTAACAACGACCTCTGCGTGCCTATAGCCTTCAACGTCACGGACCGTGCATGGTATGTGCGCAAGCCGATGGCGTACGCAGAAGACTATTACGGAGCGTGGGAAGGCATCTGCCTGCCGTTTACGGCAGACAAAACGGTGGCTTCGCTTAACGGCGAGATAACCCACTTCTATGGCATCCATACTCTGCATCACGAGTACTGGCTCCGCAGCCTTACGTCTGTAGGAAATGAGAACGGCAAGCCGTCGGCTGTGTTCAAGCGACCGGACAAGGATGCTGAGAACGGCGTGAACTATAAGTTCAGCAATCCGTTCTTCATCGACAACTACATTGACTGGCTCTATAATAAGGACGCCAACCCGTACTATGCCGAGGAGCACGAATACGCTGAATATCCGCGCCTTGCCGCCGAGAAGCCTTACATCGTGCGCTTCCCCGGCGAACGCTATTACGAGTTCGACCTCTCAAGCGCGTTCTATAACAAGCTGTTGGGCAAGATGGAGGACGCTCAGACCATTGCCTTCAACGCTTACGGCAAGACTCAGAACGGCAACACCTCGTACGGCACGATTACCGTTCCGGTAACCAAGACCATGCAGACCGTCAAGGACGGCTATGCGCACAGCGGAACCTTCGCTGCCGTGGAGGTAAGCAAGGGCAAGGTGTATGGCATCAACAAGGGAGGCACAGCGTTTGACGACGCTTCCGCATTGTCCACCATTATGCCGTTCCGCACGTATATGTCCGTAGAGACGGCTGGCACAATGGCAAGTCCTGCCTACAGCAGTCTGATAAACATATCGGAACTGAAGGGAGGAACCATCAGTCCTGACGCCATGGACGACGAAGACAACGCTCAGAACGACGGCATCATAGTACGTCCCATAGGCGGACAGCGTGTCCGTGTGGAGAGTACGGTCCGAACAAGGATGAACGTGGTGACGGCAGTAGGCCAGCTCTATCGCATCCTTGACGTACAGCCGGGCACCGCCACGTACAGCGGATTCCAGCCAGGACTCTACATCTTCGGAAAAACAAAGGTTATAGTAAAATAAACATCTCACACATTATATATATAGTATATATGGTAAAGAACATCTTATCTGCCAGCCACACATTGCGTGCCTTGACGCTGCTGCTTCTCTCCTTCTGTGCCTTTCATGGGGCATGGGCGGAGGACCAGCAGACGCATAATCACGTCGGCAACGTAGTCTTCCACATACCGGAGGGCATGGTGAACGGGGCTTCGGACGACACCAACGGCTCGTACAGCATCACGCCTTCCAAGCAGACAGGCGTGCGCTCCTTCGTCATCCCCACCAACTACACGTTCTTCAGAAACAAGGATAAGGACGGATATGCCTCAACGCTGCAGTATTGGGTGGAGGAGAAGGGCGACACCACCGTGCATTACGAGCCGGGACATAGCTATACGTTCGCTTCCGAAGGTCAGACGCTGACGCTCGTTCCTGTCTTCAAGGACAATCCTGCTTCGGCGCTTAACCGCACAAAGGTGACGGTGATGCGCTTCGACTTTACGCGTAAACTGCACGACTATGACGACCCTGACACCAATCAGCGCCGTCAGGTATGTGCCCCGCCAGTTAACTTTGGTAGCGGAGAGAAGCCTTTCTGGACCACGAAGGTGCACGTGAATGTCATCGAGAACGGTGAGGACAAGTCGCATTATCGCGACGTGGCGTTATGGTGCGACACGGGCAAGAAGGGATATATACGCAATACGAAGCTCGAAGAATGGTGCGCGTTCGGTCCAGGCACGACGTTCTGGGTGCCGGGAGGTGTGGGTACAACCATATCAATGCTCACCTACTCGAAGATTTCGTCCACCACGTTTGACGGTGTCGTGCCCAAGCTGGACGAGGAACAGACCCTGAAGGAACGTGAGAAAGCCGGACATGACAAGGTGTACGTCTACACCTACACCACCAACAACCCCGACCTGCGCGTGCCTATCGTCATCGGTGAGGACGACTATTCGTACTATCATTGGATAGAGGTGAGAACAGCTCCTGCCAATATGGTGGAGCTGCACGCCGAGGTTCATGACAAGGAGCACGGAGTGATAACAAAGACGGAGTCAGCTTCAGGCAAGTTTGAGATAAAGAAACTGGAGGATGGGGGCTATGCCTTCAAGAAAGGCGACCGCGTCCGCCTCACTCTTAACAGACGATTCGGCTATGAGCTTGACCGCATTGATCTTGGCAGCACCGACAAGAACGGCAAGCCGCTTACAGTACTGAAGATGAAAGATGACGGAACAGTGGACCTGCTTGCCTCTCTCAATGACAACAAGATCACGAACTTCGAAAAAAACGACGACGGATTATGGGGCAACGCCTCAGGCGACAACAAGACGGTTATTACGCTGAAGACGACAGAGCCTACTGAAGAGGAATTGGCAGACAGCCTTTACACGCGTTATGAGGTGGAATTCAACATCACCGACCATCGTTACTTCATGGTTTACTTTAAGGAGAAATCCACTTACTACGTCACATACAACGGTGGAAAGGTGGCAATGGGTACGCCTCCCGCTGCTGAAATTGTGGAGGAGGGCGACGCCTTTGTCATCCCCACCAACCGCACGCTCTTCTATAAGGGTAATACGCTGGACCATTGGGAGGACGAGGTAGGCAACGTATATAACATCGGCGGTGTATACATAGCCCCAGCGAGCGACCTGCGTCTGACGCCAGTATTCATGCCTAACAAGTTTGACCGTCTGGACGTGACGGAGGATGTGACAGCCACATGGGACTTTGCCACCAACGACGGAGCGCCTACCATCGACATAGAAAAGGCGCAGGGCATCCTTGTCACGCAGCTGAAATGGAACAACCAAGCCATAGACGTCAAGATTGACCTGGACGCTACGAAAGGAAAATTCACGAATACGAATGAGGCACATCCTGAGCGCATGCAGATTACAGCCGGTGCTGTCATCGGATTTCCCGCCACAGCGGGTTGCCTGGCAAAGCTCACGCTGACGGAGAACATCAAGAAGGGCGACAAGACGGTGAAGATAGAGGGTAAGTCGTTGTCACTTGTAGGCAACATGGAGCCTCAGACTGTCTGCAAAGCCGACACCGCTAATCTGAAGGTGGAGTTTGTTAGCGGTTCTTACTTCCGCTGTTTCAGCGTGACATACAAGAAGCAGAACGTAACGAAGCCCACCATCAAGACCATCTCCTGCGACGGCAATACGCTCGGCGCAGAGGAGATCCGTAAGCAAATGACGGAGAACGGGTATATCTCCTTTGCTGTCTCGCCTTGGAAAAACGCAGACGAAGAGATGCCGGAGGTGAAGGGCACAGCCACCGAAGACGGCGTGGTGACTGCCACCAAGGCTGACATCACCACGAAGGAATGTAACGTTACGGTGACGACGCGCAGCGGCATAACAGTGGAGTCGTATCCCGTAAAGTTCGAGTTGACAACGCCAGACACGCCGCCCGTGTTTACGGGAGTTACTGTAGGAGGAAAGTTATACACCGGCACGTCCAACGAAATTTACGACGTTCCGCGAAGCGGGGTCATCAAAGTGGGATTCAATCGCACTATGAAGCAAACCTTGGTGTTCGTGAACGGCACGTTGTATATGCCTGAATCAGGTAAGGAACTGGTGTTCAGGTATTGGGATTCCGTAGCCGGAGGCGTCATCAACATGGAGTTTTCTGGAGGAACATTCAAGGACATATATGGTGCTGCATACCAGCAGGAGCTTTCGCTGACCTTGCATATAACGGAGGAGAAGGAGAAGTATCATCGCCACCCCTTCAACTTCGTGGTGGGTCGTGACGGCGACATCAATAAAGCCATCAACGCAGCCAACGAACACAACTATTCTGACGGTCACCGCTTCTACATCTTCGTGCCCGACGGAACGCATCATCTTACGGGCAATGCCGAATCAGACATAGCCGGCGTGGGCACCATCAATAACGGTGTGACCAGAATAGACTCGTCTAATGTGTCGCTCATTGGTCAGAGTAAGGAGGGCACTATCCTCTACAACGAGCCGAAGTACGGCGGTAGCGGTTGTACTGCCACCATAGCCTTGAACGTAGACGTCAACGACTTCTATGCTGAGGAGCTAACCTTGGACAACCGCTTCGACTATGTGAAGGCAAAGGAGGAGAAGCTAAACACACAAGCCATTGCGTTCCGTGACCGTGGAGACAGAACGGTGCTCAAGAACGTGGCGCTAAGAAGCTATGAGTATACATACAACTCAAACAACCCCGCTGCCAGCTCGCGTGGCTACTTCGAGAATTGCGACATCACGGGAGCTGTGGATATGGTCATGGGCGACGGCAATATATGGTTTGAAGGATGTAATCTTGTTCTGCGCGACCGTGCCGCTAACAACATCGCAGCGCCTACCACACAAACCATTCAGGAATGGGGCTACGTCTTTAACAACTGCACCATAAAGCCTGAGACCTCCCAGCCGTCACTGCTGAAGGACGAGAACTGGACGTTGGGACGACCGGGCAACAACTCGCCGGCTTGCACATTCCTCAACACAAGGATGCTCATCGAGCCGCGCCCGTACGGATGGACGAAGAAGAAGACGGGGCTAAATGTGCGCTTCCATGAAAACAACAGCATGAACGCGGCTGGCAACAAGCTGTCGCTCGGTGCCCGCACCATCGCAGTATGCGCACCTGCCGCCGGTTCTGACGAGTGTGTGCTTAGCGACGCAGAAGCTGCATCGTACAATGTGCGCAACGTCCTCGGTGGCGACGACGGCTTCAAGCCAGACGAACTGTGCTGCCAGATAGACGCAGCTTCAGCTGCTGACGAGGACAAGGACGCCAACAGCCTGACGTGGACAGACAACATCTCCATAGAGGACGACCGCCTTACGTGGGACGATGAGGGAAAGGCAATGTGCTACTTTGTCTTTAAACAGAACGAGGAAACGGGCAAGTGGACTTTCGTGGACAACATCATAACCAACTCTTACGACCTTTCTAAGTGCGAATCAGGATATTATTGTGTACGTGCTGCCAATATGCGTGGCGGCTTGGGAGCAGCCACAAAGAGCGTATGGTATGAGAAACTCGAACCCTACGTGCTCACCATTCATCAGACCGGCGACGAGACAGTGGACGGCAAGCCGTACGGATGGAGCACCATCTGCCTGCCTTTCAACGCCCGTGTGCCGGAGGAAGTGAAGGTTTATGCTGCCACAGCACACAACAGCCAGAGCGCAGACGACAAGGTTAACGACTACATCATGACACTCACTCAGGTCATGGTGACTGACAGTCTGAAGGGTTACGTGGTGTACGGTCCTGCCGGCGACCACAGCTTCTCCCCCACCTCGCAGACTTCCGGCAAGCCGACCATCCTCGAGGGCAACGCCACGGACTCTCCCCTATCCGCCCTGAACATCCCCTGCTACGTCCTCTCCAACAAGACGTGGGGACTGGGCTTCTATAAGTTCACCGGTTCTTACCTCGCCGCCCACCGAGCATGGCTCCCCCAAAGCGTAGTGACAGACCAGGTGAACAGCGGATTGTCTGCAAGCTCGCGAGCCATCCGCTTCGAGATAGACAACGCCACAGCCATCTCGCCCATCCGTTATGACAAACCGGATAACACCATCTACAACTTGTCAGGACAGCGTGTCAACGGAAACACACCAAGAGGAGTATATATTATAGGGAAAAGAAAAGTGGTAATGAACAGATAGACGAATCAGCTGATATCCCCTGAAATTGGGTCTACATAACAGACCTGATTTCAGGGGATACGCTTTTATGTCACATTATTTATTTGTAAATATTTGATTATTCTAATTTATTGCCGTAAAAATGTGTTACACAATATCTACAGCCCGTGCCTGTAAGCCACTGGCGACACCCCCACTTGCTTCTTGAAGAACGTGCCGAAAGCAGAGGCATTGGGGAAGTGGAGGATGTCGGCTATTTCCTTTATGCTCTTGTCCGTAGTGGACACGAGAGAGATGGCACGCTTCGTTATCGCCTTAAACACCAGTTGCTGCACCGTGCTGCCCGACACCGACTTAACCAAGGTCGTGAGGTATTTCGGCGACAGACACAGACGGTCGGCATAGAAGCGGACGCCTCGCTCACGGTCGTAATAACGGTCGACGAGTTGCATGAACTGCATGTAGGTATCGAGCTTGCGCGTCGGAGCATTGTCGTCATGCTTCGATAGCTCGTGAAAGATGCTGCATAGGCGGTATGTCAGCGAGAGGAGCAGCAGACGGCGCTCATTGGCGGCGAAGACATTGTCGTCGCTATTGCCAACAGCTAAGAGTTCGGAATACTTGGTCAGCTCGTCCTCATGCCCCGTGTGCATTACGCGGCAAGCACAAGGATTGAGTAGTTCTACGAACTTCATCCCCACCACCGTACTGCCGAGGATGTCGCGAATGGAGTCCACCCGATACAGTATTATCACCACCGCACAGTCGTCGCTGTGACTGCGGATGGAGAAGTAAGCATCGCGCGAGAGAAACGCCGTCTCGCCCTTCCGCACCTCATACTCCACATCCTCACAACAGAACGAGAAGCGTCCTGACGTACACACGATGATGCCAACGTCAGCCACGTGGAAGCTTTGGAAGAAGGCTTCCGGAAAAGAAGTTATATTGCCGCACGAACAGCAGATGTCCTCATTATTGGCCATCTGCTCTTCCAGCGTATTTATGCCGTTAATGTTGTCTTTCATTACCTATATAGTTTGTCCAAGGCGAAGTTACTAACTTTTTATCAGAAGCGGAAAGCCATAAAGAGAAAATATGAACAACTTGTGATATTTTATGAATATGCCTACGCCACGATTAATCCGTAACTTTGCAGTCGAAATATTAATAAAGGTATGAAAAGATTATTGTTCACATTTTCCCTGACTCTTCTTGCCCATTATTCAATGGCGCAGGAAACATTGTCATTGGGTCAGTGCCTACAGATGGGCATTGAACGAAACCTCAACTTGAAGACTTACGAGGGCAACGTGCTTAAAGGCAAGCACAACATCAGCGAGAACCGTGCACGACTGCTGCCGCAGATAAACATCGGCGCCGTGCTGAACGACAACTTCACGCCTCCCGTATCAGTAACGGACGGATCGGCTTACGGCAAGCCGTACAATGTGACGAAGACGCTGCAGTATAACTCGTCGGCGAGCATCCAGCTACAGATGCCGCTCTACAGTCAGACTGCGCTGACGGCTCTCGACATCTCGAAGACGCTCGACCAGCTAAACACGCTCTCTTACGCCAAGGCGAAGGAGGACCTTATCATGCAGATAAGCAAGATGTATTATCTGGCGCAGAACACGGAGGAGCAGATTGGCATCATCAAGGACAACATCAAGCGCTTGCAGGAACTGCGCGACATCACGCAGGCTTTCCATGACAACGACATGGCGCTGGGCGTGGACGTGAAGCGCGTGAACGTGAACCTCGAGAACCTCAGCGTGCAGTACGACAACGCCAAGGCTATGCTAACCCAGCAGTATAACATGCTGAAGTACGTCATTGACTATCCCGCTGACCAAGACATCGTAGTGGAGAAAGCTAACGTGGAGACCATCGACTTGGCTGCGCTTACCGGACTGAACGTGAATCAGTACGAGCTGCAACTCCTACAGACGCAGAAGACATTGGCTGAACAGCAGAAAAAATTAGTGAAGGACGGATATCTACCGACGCTTGCCCTTACCGGCAACTTCACCTACTCTGCCTTCACGGACAAATTCAAGAACTGGTTTCAGTCTGGCGAGTCAAATCATTGGTATAACTCAAACGGCATCGGCATCTCGCTGCGCATCCCCGTATTTGACGGCTTCGAGAAGCGCTCAAAGATAAGAAAGGCCCAGATTGACATCGACAACGCCAAGCTCTCTTACGAGAATGCGCTGAAGGGTATGCAGACACAATATGCCAACGCCGTGAACGACCTCGCCAACAACCAGCGCAACTTCAGCAAGCAGCGCGACAACTACCTGCTCGCGGAGGATATATATAAGGTGACGAGCGACCGTTATCGTGAGGGCATCGCCTCGATGACGGAGGTGCTGCAGGACGAAATGAGCATGAGCGACGCACAGAACAATTACCTCACCGCCCACTTCAACTATCAGGTGTCGAACCTGACACTGCTGAAACTCACGGGACAGCTGGAAAAGCTCATGAAGTGAGTTTTTCAAATTAGGAGTTTTGAGTTTTTATCGAAAACAATATAATCAGACAAGACAATGGAAACAAATAACAATACAAATACACCCCCCGCAAACGACAACAACAACCAGTCGTCACACGAAGTAACCGCCAAGCAGCTCAAGCGCCAGCGCATCCGTCAGATCATCGTAAGCCTCATCGGTGTGGCAATCCTCATATGGGGAATCGTAAAGATTGGCTGTATGTTTATGGACTATAAGAGCAACGAGAAGAGCGACGATGCTCAAGTGGAGCAATACATTTCGCCCGTAAATATGCGCGCATCGGGATATATAAAGAAAATATACTTCAAGGAGCATCAGGACATCAAGAAGGGTGACACACTCCTCGTGCTCGACGACCGCGAATATCGCATCCGCGTTATGGAGGCAGAGGCAGCGCTGAAGGACGCTATGGCTGGTGCCAACGTCATTGACGCCTCTGTGCAGACCACACAGACCTCAGCAACAGTGTATGAGGCATCCATCGCTGAGATTGAGATTCGCCTCGCCAAGCTGGAGAAAGACCGTCAGCGCTACAAGAACCTGGTGGCTCGCAACGCTGCCACTCCCATACAGCTGGAGCAGATCGAGACAGAATATAACGCAACAAAGAAGAAGCTCGACGCCGTTCGCCGTCAGCAGAAGGCTGCTTACTCCGGCGTGAACGAGGTGCAGACACGCAAGAAGAACACAGCTGCTGCCATCGAACGCGCTCAGGCTGCCCTTGAGATGGCCAAGCTCAACCTCTCTTACTGCGTCGTTACGGCTCCGTGCGACGGCAAGCTCGGCAGACGCGCCCTTGAGGAAGGTCAGCTCGTAAATGCCGGACAGACCATCACGTACATCATGCCCGACACGCAGAAATGGGTGATTGCCAACTATAAGGAGACTCAGGTGGAGAAGCTATACGTGGGTCAGAAGGTCATCATGACCGTGGACGCCTTCCAGGGCAAGGAGTTCGAGGGAAAGATAACAGCCATCTCTGGTGCCACAGGCTCTAAGTACTCTCTCGTGCCCACAGACAACTCAGCCGGCAACTTCGTGAAGATTCAGCAGCGCGTGCCGGTACGCATTGAGTTTGAGGGAATTTCGAAGGAAGACAACGAGAAGTTGGCTGCCGGAATGATGGTAGTTGTAAAGGCTCAGCTTAATAAATAATGACACAAGCAGAAATATATACAGCGGTGCCCGAACACCTGCCTAAGAATTTTCCGTTCTATAACTGGGTGCCAAAGCCACTTGGCATCGCCTTCCTCGTCATCCTTTTCATACCTATCATGACGGTTAGCGGTGCCTACACCGTGAACAGTAGCGAGATGGTGGGCGGGCTTGGCATCCAGTCGGAACACATCGCCTTCATAAGCTTCGTAACGTCCATAGGCATGGCGGCCTTCTCGCCGTTCTTCTATGCCTTGGTGAGCGTGCGACGCCAGAAGATGATGAGCCTCGTGGGATTCTCCCTCTTGGCTGTGCAGAGCTATATCTGCGCCAACACGGACAGCCTCTTCATACTGGCTCTCAACAGCCTCGTGATGGGATTCGTGAGGCAGACGCTGCTGATGTGCAATCTTTTTACGCTCATCAAGTATGGCTTCGGCATCGAGGCCACGCGAAACGTCACGCCGGGCAACGAGCCGATGGACGAGAAGGGATGGGATGCTCTCGACACGGAGAAGAAGGCGAGCCAGCCCATCATCTATTTCTTCTTTATGCTTCTCGGACAGATAGGTACGTGGATAACGGCATGGTTCGCCTACAACTATCATTGGCAGATGGTGTATTACGCCATGCTCGGCGCCATCCTCGTGGCACTGCTCATCACCTTGGTGTGTATGCCTTACAATCCCTACCCCACGAAGCATAGCCCGCTGTCGTTCTCTAAGTTCGGCAATGTGGTGGTGTTCTGCCTGATGTGCTGCTCATTTGTCTACGTGACGGTTTACGGCAAGGTGTACGACTGGTATGACAGTCCTAACATCCGTTGGGCTACAGTGATATGCGTGGTGTCGTCCCTACTGTTCTTCTATCTGGAGAAGACGCGCCGATCGCCTTACTTTATGCTCAAGGCTTTCAAGTCGCGCAGCATCCAGGGCGGCATCCTGCTCTTCATCGGACTGATGATATGCAACTCCAGCTCCATGCTCGTCAACATCTTCGTGGGGGTGGGTATGAAGACGGACCAGATGCAGGTGGCAGTACTCGGCAACTGGGTGTTGCTCGGTTACTTCATCGGACTGGTTACCATCCTGATTCTCAATAGCAAGGGCGTACACTTCAAGTGGTTCTTCGCCCTTGGCTTCCTGCTCATAGGTGCCGCCTCGCTGTTTATGTATTTCGAGGTGCAGACGGACGGTATGCTGGAACGTATGAAATGGCCAGTCGTAATCCGCGCCACGGGAATGATGCTCCTCTATTCGCTCATCGCCGTATACGCCAACCAGCGTATGCCGTACAAGTTGCTCTCCACGTGGGTGTGCATCATGCTCACCGTGCGTATGGTGATAGCACCGGGCATCGGATCGGCTCTCTATCAGGTGGTATTCCAGCACCGCCAGCAATACTACATCACCCGCTACGCCCATGACTATGACCGCACCAATACGGAGACTGCCATGACCTACGACATGACTGCCCGCGGTATGCAGTATCAAGGCAAGAGCGAGACGGAAGCGCAGAACATGGCAGCCATGTCAACGAAGGGCAAGGTGCAGATACAGGCCACTCTCTCCGCCATAAAGGAAATGTCAGGATGGACCATCTACGCCTGCATCATCCTCGCCGGACTGATGCTCGTAGTGCCATGGCCCAAGCGCGACATATCGAAGGACACAAAAGAAGAGTTTGTTAATTATTAATTATTATTTTTTTATTATTAATTGGGCTGCGCCCTTACAAATATATAAAGAGGCTAAAGTCAAAACTAAGGAATTGAGAGGAATATACATATATTTCAATTCCTTAGATTTGACTCAGCCTCTCATCATATTAACTTTCCTCCAAATAATAATTAAAAATTAATAACTACTAATTGAATCATTATTTCTTGCTCTTTACGTCATCATTCTCGATGCTGCGCTCAGCTTTCTTCACGCCCGACGACAATTCGCCGATGCGCCAGCTTACACTCAGTCCGAAGCGGCAGGGATTGTATGACGAGTCGGTGCGGTTGAGGAAGTTCTCGCCCGTTACGGTACGCTTGCTGTGTTTCTCTTTGTCCCCAGGTTCATTCCATTGGTAGGAACAGACTATCCGCAACTTCGGGTATAGGTGGTATTGGGTTTTCTGTCACATATTGATTACACCCACGTATACGCTTCTTGGCTTCTTTTACAGATAGTCCGTTGTTATTCATCCAGCGTTGCATTCCTTTGCGATTAGTATGCCATTCCTTTTGAACAGAGGATAAAGTGATAGTTGGATTACGTGGTAACTCTTTCAAAAACGCATTCCATACGCTTTCATATCGTTTTGCTGCTATCATATTAGATTTTTTATTCACGCAGCAAAGGTAAAGAGATAAAAAAATATGGACAAGGCTGCATCGCGGATACGCTTACGAAATAACTGTAACAAAACAAGAAATCCACTAAAATCTGTCCCTTATGGCAATTTTCTTGCCGATTCTTTCTTTATTTTGGATTTTCCTTATTACATTTATTGTCGGATTATAAGCACTCTGACTGTCGTTATAGGAGACGTGCTCTTCTAAGACCACAAGAGAAACGCCTACGCCGAGCTGAATGTAAGTAACATGCAGCGGGCTATGGGTGGGAAAATAGTCCAATACATAATCAACTCGGATAAAAAATTTATGAAAAAGGTTCTATCATTAATTAGTCTCTTGTTTCTTGTTTTGAATGGTAATGCTCAAGAATCATTAGATACTATCAAATCTTTTACACTAAGTGAAGTTGTGGTTAAAGCAGAAAGGATTATTCATAAGGGTGATCACGATGTACTATATTTATCAAACGACAATAAAAAGTTTGGTACAAATGCTTTAGATGCAGTTTCTTCCTTAGAATTGTTCCAAACAGCAATAAATGAAACAAAATTGGTTTCTTGGGACAGACAAAATGTATTTATCCTTATAAATGGCGTTCCATCAACGGCATATGACTTACGTGGATATAAGGGTGAGGACATAAAGAACGTAGAGTTTTATTCTATTGCTCCTCCTCAATACATGAGTCTGACTGCAGGGCCTGTAGTCAACATTGTTGTGAAGAAGAGGCACGATAGATCTTATACCGGTTATTTCAACACTTCTAATGCTGTAAACACAGGATTTGGAACAAACCAGATTGACTTGACATATGCGGATTCTCTGAACCAAGTAAAACTGGGTTATCTGATTGATTACAGAAACATAGGCAATATTGATAATCTTGCTGAATACACTTATAGTCCGCAACTACATTCTCAATATAGGGGTACAAGTCGCTATAAAGGTCAATATCATAACATCAGTGCATCGTACCAAAGATATCAGGGTAATCATCTGTTTAATGCTAAGGTATATACTATCATTGAACCCTTACAAGATGAAGAAAAAAGGGCGGGCCTTATTTCGACAGATGACACCCAATATAATGGTGAAGGTACAAGCCTTTTGAAGAGTCGTTCCAATACGGTGGCTGTAGATTTATACTATCGCTATTTATTAAAGAAAGGCCGTCTGTTTGCCATAAATGTGGTCAATACATTTGGAAATAGTTATTCGGATTCGAAGCAATCTATGCTCTCGGAGAATACAGGAAACAATGACTATGACTACAATTTACACTCAAGAGTGGATAATGATTCGTATTCATTTATTACAAACGCTGTCTATGCCTCTCCGCTTTGGGGTGGCTCATTGAGTGTTGGTTCAAGATATGAATATAAGCAACTTAATCAGACTTCATTCAATAACAAATACAAACCATATTCTCACAATGAGTTCCTTAATATGGGTGGTACCTGGACATGGAATACAATATCGTTTGTTCCGGCTGTTGGATTGAATATATTTAAGCAGACATCCTCGGGTATATCGCAAAACTCTGTTCTTCCTTACATAAGACTTTATTCAGATTGGTGGGGAAAGGGTAAAATGAAAGGAACAACTGTGCAGTTGACGTTGACAATGCGTAATATATCTCCTTCGTTAAATGAAATCACTGAGAGTGAGACCTATTTAGACCCCTGGCTGATATCTGCTGGCAATCCAAAATTGAAAGATTATTGGATTACATCGGGGAAACTGTCGTTTGCATATTTCTCACCAAATAATAAAAATCAGATAGTCTTCATGGTACAGCCATCATATGCTAACAATAAGATAGCTACCACAATACTAAAAGAAGGCGATAATGTTTATTTCAGACCTCAAAATATAGGAGGTGATTTCGAATGGAGATTTGACCTTTATGGGAGTTGGTATCCATTTAAATGGTTAGAATTATCACCCTATGTTGAATACTATATCTCACGACTTGAAACTCCATCGCAAAATATCAACTTTGATTATTGGCGTATAGGTGGCAATATTACAGCATCATTTGAAAACTTGTCTTTGATCTTCAGTGTTAATTCACCAACAAAAGTATACGACGGCGACCTTTTGTCACGTGGCAGCCTTCAATATGCTGGAACGATACAATATAAAATAGGTAATTGGTCAGTAGGTGCAAAATACAATTATTCAGGACACAACAACTATACTGTTTCGAATTTACCTATTCTTAGGTATAATGAGAACAAGGATTGGAATCCACTTCAGCATATGGTACGCTTGACTGCCACATATACATTCTCCGTAGGAAAATCAAGAAGGCACGATGGCAAGATACTTATAGAATCAAGTAAAGACAATTCCGGTTTAGGTAAGTTTAATACACCACAGATAAGCAAATAAAAAGAAACGCTTCCCCTTTATAAAGCAAAAAGATTCAATGCAATGTGGGGTGGCTTACCTTGCATCTATATGCGAATATTATGGAAAGAAGTATTCAACCCAATTCATTTCAAAACTTTGTTCGTGTACCCCTACCTTTTGGGATACTGAGGAAGATACTTTGGTTATTGCCACACATGGCATAGTCAAGAAAACTCAGAAGACACCACTAAAGGAAATTACCAAAGCAGAAGAAATAAGAAAAGAGTATTTTAACAATAAAAATAAATAGCATTATGGCACAGATGAAATTGATACCAGCAGACAATATGAAAGATAAACTTTGGGGCAAAAGAGGAACACCAGAGCGTGAAGCAATGGAAACTAAACTCAAAGAAGATGTGAACGCCTATATTGTAGGCGAAGCCATACGCAAGGCTCGATTGGCACAAAACCTCACGCAAGAACAACTTGGTGAACGTATCGGTGTGCAGCGTGCTCAAATTTCAAAGTTGGAGAAAGGTACAAGTGTTATCACATTGCCAACAATGAGTCGTGTATTCCAAGCTTTGGGTATCGCAACAGCCACTCTTGATTTGGGTATTGCAGGCAAGATTGCGTTGTGGTAAGATAATTAATAAATAAAACCTGAAATATATATCATCATACCCTTTAAGAAAGATGAAATACAACAATATAGATTATCAAAGATGTGTACTTATATGCATGGTCGTGATGTCACCTCTATTGGTCCATATTGGTTCTTGTACACAATGGCTATATGCGGGGTAATATATTATTTGACATTCAATTTGGTTGGCAAATGGAGCATAATGGGCAAATTGTGCTTATTTGCCACATTTCTTATGTTAGTCTCACAATACACTCCAGTTCTTAATTCTACGAATGCAGCTTTTTATTTCACTGGTGTCTGTTTGCGCCTGTCTGAAAAACGTCTTGATGAAATTATAAAACCATCGTTGTGGAGTATTCTGCCTTTCATAGCAATAGCAAGTTTCCCAAACTATAAGAATTGGAACTTTTTAGCGGTTACAATATTAGCATTGTCATTCCTTTCTTTCGTTCCGAAACTTATACAGAGTATCAATAACAAGAAGGTCTTGGGAATTATAGGATATATTGGAAGAAACACACTTCCTATATACCTTTTTCATCCAATATTCACAATGGGAGGCAAGTTAGCATTGCCACTATTCCATTTTGATAATTCTGGGGGGTACATACGGTCTTCACTATTGCCGTTAGCATAATCGGAAGTATCGCTATTGCTGCAATCCTTGACAGATGTCACCTGTCTTATATTTTTGCGAGAAAAAGGTTCTTACGCTAATCATATCAACGATAAAATAAAACAGGTAGAATTTGAGAATGGACAATGATACAAGGTATAAAACTACGAGACTTTATGTTACAAAAGAGTCAATTGAGAAATATGAGCAAAAGGCGGCGTGGAATTGTGCAAAGGGCATTTATCCACTATATCCGACAGACTCAATTTCGCTGCCAAAAGAAGTTTCAGTAATATTGGCAAAGCCTACAAAAATAGAATATACTATAAAACTGACAGTAGAAAACCGTTGTCTGAAGGTTGAGGGTCTTGCAGATAATGACATCATCAAGATTTCTGACTATGCCGGATCTACTGTATATCGCGGCACAGAACACAAGATATATCTGAACGCATCGGGTGTCTACATCGTGGAGGTGAAAGGAACAACCTTGAAAATTCATGTAAAGTAAACAGGAATACACGCAAATTGTGGAAGAATAAACCCACGGTCATTAGGACTTGGAGTTAAACATGTTTTCGCACTCTTCAGTAGTTCTGCCGAATACAATATTTGCATTTCTGATGCTCAAGACTATGAGCTGAGCGCACAACAAAATCTTAGGTGCGAAATTCTTGAGTTTTGAGCGGTTTGAGATAATGTGTTTATATACAGTAAGTTATGCGGTTTTCTGACGAGACGCAATGAAATCTGACTCGCAGAAGAGCCGTTTTTTTTCTGCCGTAGAGCCACTTTTACACTCCAATACTGCCACTCTTCTCATACAATAGAGCCTCTTTTACACTCTGATAGTAGCACTATCGGACTGTAAAAGAGGCTCTATGAGGATGTATTGGTTTGTCAGACGCTTCAAAATACGAGAAAAACAGCTTTGAAAATCTCCATAATCAATTTTTATTTTGTAACATGTTTTTACTCTTTGTACGATATTTGCATGGTGGACAAGAAGACTGTGATCAGCAAGTCTGTCTTGAAGTTGAACTCTGTTGCAGGTGGCGGATTTGCAATTAGCATTCTTGCACAATAAAATGCAGAATTTTGAGTTATTATGAAAGAATGTTTTTTTTGAATAAACAATGTTGCTTATGAAAAGAATGAATAAATTGCTGTTGGTTGCTGCATTGGCGGCAACCACACTTTCTGTTCAGGCAGAACAGAAGAAGGGACCGGCTTGGTTGAGTGATGCACTTTTCTATCAGATTTATCCATCTTCCTATATGGATACTGATGGCAATGGTATTGGCGATCTGCCGGGTATCACTTCCAAGTTGGATTACATCAAGTCTCTGGGTGTGAACGCCCTCTGGCTCAATCCAATCTTTGAGTCGGGATGGTTTGATGGTGGCTATGATGTCATCGATTTCTACAAGGTGGATCCTCGATTCGGTACCAATACCGATTTGGTTACATTGGTCAATGAGGCCCATAAGCGGGGTATAAAGGTTTGTCTCGACCTGGTGGCAGGACATTCCAGCACCAAGTGTGCCTGGTTTAAGGAGTCTTCCGAGAAAGATCCTAACCAGCGTTACAGTGATTATTATATCTGGATGAATGATATCCCTGAGAGTGAGAAGAAAGAAATAGAAGCCCGTCATCAGGAAGCAAGTCCGGAGTCGAGTACCCGAGGAAGATATGTGGAGGCTAATGCTCCTCGTGCCAAGTATTATGAGAAGAATTTCTTCGAGTGCCAGCCTGCCTTGAACTATGGTTTTGCTCATCCAGATCCAAATCATCCTTGGGAGCAGGGCGTAGATGCTCCAGGACCACAGGCTGTCCGCAGGGAGATACGTAACATCATGGCTTTTTGGTTTGATAAGGGTGTGGATGGCTTTCGTGTAGATATGGCGTCATCGCTTGTCAAGAACGACCCTGACAAGAAGGAGGTTTCCAAGCTTTGGAATGAGATGCGTGCCTGGAAGGATAAGTATTATCCAGAGACCGTCTTGATTTCAGAGTGGGCTAATCCGCAGCAAGCCATTCCTGCCGGCTTCAACATTGATTTCTACATCCATTTCGGTCTCAAGGGCTATGCCTCTCTGTTCTTCGACCGCAAGACTCCATGGGGCAAGTGGGAGCAGAGTTACCAGAACTGCTATTTCGACAAGCAGGGCAAGGGTTCGCTTAAGGAATTTAGCGAGAACTATACCAAGGCATACAATGCCACCAAGAATCTCGGCTACATCGCTGTTCCATCTGCCAACCACGATTACCAGCGCCCTAACATCGGTACCCGCAATACGCCAGACCAGTTGAAGGTGGCGATGACCTTCTTCCTCACCATGCCTGGTATTCCGTTTATCTATTATGGTGATGAGATTGGTATGAAGTATCAGATGAATCTCCCTAACAAGGAGGGTAGCAATGAGCGTTCGGGTACCCGTACTCCGATGCAGTGGACCAAGGGTAAGAATGCCGGCTTCTCTACGAGTGCACCTGATAAGCTCTACTTCCCCGTAGATACGGAAAACGGAAAGTTGACCGTTGAGGCTCAGCAGGGTGATCAGAATTCTCTGTTGTCATATACCCGTAAGCTGACCGCTTTGCGTCATTCTGCAAAGGCTCTTGACAATGAGGGTGATTGGAAGCTTCTGAACCAGAAGGGGCAGGAATATCCGATGGTATATGAGCGTACTTTGGGCGAGGAGGAGTATGTTGTTGTCGTGAATCCTGGTGCCAAGGCAGCCTCTCTCAATATCAGCTCCGTTGGTGGTAAGGCTGTTTCTGTTCTTTCCACAGGAAAGGTTGTGTATAAATCAGGAAAAAAGACTGATGTGATTAAAGCTTCTGGCATAAGTGCCGCCATATTCAAGGTGGAAAGATAGAGCTCTATCTTCTATGGGAGTGCCTTCTCCTGCCATCGCATAGAACAAACAGAACAGGAAGCCTCGAAAGAAGCTGAAGAAGGGAGTATCACTGCTGTTCTGCTGTTGGTGGTAATTTTATAAAAACAGAAATGCGTCCGTATTGTGCGGGCGCATTTTTGTTTTACGGTCACGAATCAGATGCATCATGCAGTTTTTACGGTAGTGTAAACTGAACTGTGTCACGGCTCTGTTTCCTGACTTCGTCACACAAAAAGCTCTTATTCTATAACTGATTGATAAACAATATTTTGTATCTTTGCGTCACCTAATGTTGGGTGACGCAAAAGGTTTTTTAACTATGTTTATCAGAAAGAAAAGACATCGTTCTGGCAATATCGGAGTTATTGTTGTTGAGAAAATCGGTGGCAAGATGAAAGAACTTGCCACAATTGGTGTTGCATATAATGAAGATGAGGACGAAAATCTTGTCAATGAAGCAAAATAATGGATTTCAAAAGAAGAGTCACGGCGTCATCCTCAACTCGATTTATATGGTGAGGAGCGTGAAATCACCACCATACAAATTAAACTACCTCTGAACAAGGAGGTTTACACCCAAACAATGCTGATGGCAAGACATCAGAAAATAGCTAAACTATTTGATGAAGATTTTTGGGTGACGCAATGACGAAGTCAGGAGAGTTCCCACGCAGGGGGAACGAGCATTCGATTAGGTGTCAACCTTTTTTATAAAAGACCTTTCCTAATTTCTGATATTATTGAACAATTTAATACAAAATATATGTGTCTATAAATATTTATTTGTATTTTTGCCATGTCCATAGAAAAAATTATATGGGTAAAACACAAATCACTAAAAGTTGCGCCCGACACGGATAAGGGTGATGATATGAGAACACTTTTAATTTTTCTTTTGGCATTTGTTACTTCAACCATCAACGCACAATGCCCTGAAGATCGCCATCCACACCTAATTGACCTTGGTCTGCCCAGTGGTACGATGTGGGCTTGTTGTAATTTGGGAACAAACGACGTTAATGGTTTTGGTGATTATTTCAGCGGAGACTTCTCCTCGGAAAATCTCAAAAAATTGTTAGGAGACACGTATACAATTCCGACAATAGACCAGCTTAAGGAATTGGAAGATCAATGTGACTACAAGTTTTATACCTATAATGGTGTAAATGGAGTTTTGTTTACTGGAAAGAATGGCAACACGTTGTTTTTTCCTGCTGCTGCTAGTTATTGTGGAAGCGAAGACGGGGACTATAGCATAAACGATGAAGGATCAGGAGCCTATTGGAGTCAAAGTCATTCCAATTATGATGATTATAACGACTTTATGGAATTATATTATGATGATTGGGATAAAGATATGACAGTTTGCTTCGGCGAACGTAAAAGTGTCTATAACAAATTGCCAATTAGGGCGGTAAAAGCATCAAACGAAACTAGCTTAAATGGTATAACGATAGAAAATTCGGATATTAAACCTTATGAGCTTAGAGTAAATAATGGAGTTGTGACAATTAATACAAACAATTCTAATAAGCCAACAACATGGGAGGTCTATAATTTAGATGCAACATGTTACAATAGCGGAAGTTCGAAGAAAAAGACTATATGTATTAATGATTTAAGCAAGGGCGTAAAGATTATCAAGATATCTATTGATGGGAAATCTTGGTACGAAAAAGTGCAAATCACCCATTGAGGCTGGCAGATAGGCTGGCAGATAACCCATCTATGAGATTATCTGCCAGCCTTTATAGCGTTAATAATGTGCGAGTTACGGCGATGCTGGAAGATATGGAGGATTTTTTCAGCTACACTAATACTATTGCTTATTACTCAGCTCCGCTATTAAGTCGTCAACAATATACGTGTCGCTCATCAGATGCAGCCCGAGGTCTTTGTCGTGAAGCATACGGCAGACGTCAGAATCATAGAATACACCTTGTTAGGCTCATTGAATAGGATAGCCTTCTTCCTTAATAATTTCTTTGAGGACATTGATCTTTGCTGTAGAAGCATCTTCCTTGTCATAAATGAGCAAAAGAACAATCTCTCCATCCATTTCATGTGTAATAAAATTGTAAGTGATGACCCTGGCACCACCAGATTTTCCTTTACCTTTAGACTTTATTGCCATTCGTATTTTGCTCTAAGTCACAAATTATATTTATTTTTGGGAAGATTTAACCCCCAAATATGCAAGCCTATGAAATCAGTATGTGGTCTTGACGTGCACAAAGATAGCGTTTATCTTTGTATTTTGAGTGAGTTTGGAGAACTTATTGAAAAAGTTTTCGGTGTTTTAACTTATCAGTTGGAAGAAATGCGTGATCTGATGCTTCATCACCATGTTGTTGAGGTTTCAATGGAGAGCACCAGCGTCTATTGGATTCCAATATGGCGTATGCTGTCTCCACACTTCAAGCTGAATCTTGCCAACCCTTATTTCATCAAGCAGCTCCCTGGCCGCAGAGTGACGTGAAGGATGCGCAGTGGATTGCCGAGTGTACGATGAAGGAGCTCATACGCGGCAGCTTCGTGCCTCCAGAGACAATCCAACAGCTGCGCCAGTACGATTGCCGTATATTCGACCTTAACGAGGAGATAGTAAGAAAGCTGTCCGAACTTGATGCCGTGCTGCAACGCTGCAACATACGTCTGAGCAACTACGTTTCCAATGTTGACAGCAAAAGCTACAAAGCCGTGGTGAGAGCCATCTCACAAGGGATTACCGCCCCCGAAGAGTTGGTGAAGCTAATACATGGGCGCATCATCAACCACCACGGCACCGATGTCATCACAGCATCACTCAAAGGCGTGGTAAGCCTTGCAGAGATAGATATGATATCACAACTGCGTGATGAACTCGACATGGCGGAGGCACACAATGACATATCCATTGTATCACCAATGATGCCTCGTTTCGTACCATTCACTTCTATCTTGACGGTTGCATCTCCTAATGTGCATAGGAATTTCCATACATTCGGTTTGGGAACGACCACAATGCCTGGTATCGTTCTTTCCACGTTCCTCTTGACTTCAAGCTGTCTTTCATTGATAGTACATAAACTTGTAGTCCTATCTTGAATGGGAATATAGGTAAGGTATATCCACTGAATACCGTGGCAAATTCTTATGGAACAGATTAATGGCTGTTCCACCATGCACGGCAAATTCCTTGATACGATATACAGACGGCATAATTCTTATCAATAATGCGACCTGCTTCTTGTACTTATCCCTCATATTCTTCTAAATCTTTTGGAATAGTCATGTTATATTTACGATTAAATGTACCATTGGTAGCAGCTTGGATTTTCCCAGTCCCGACATCTATCTTTTCGGGATGCAGTTCTTCGAACCAAAAATGACCTGCCTTTTCAGCCATATACAGAAACATCCTCTTTACTCTGTTGTTGTCCAAAGTTTCCAACAAGTGCTGTACAACATCAGAACGTAGGGTGGTCAGTTGCTCCATAACATAGTACAGATCCATGTAGCTGTATGACTTTGGAGCCAAGATTAGACACTCCAAGAACGCTTGTTCTGGAGAAGAAACATATAACGTGCCACTGTCCGTAACTCTTTCTATTGTCTCTGTATACGAGAAGGCATTTGTGTGAAACACCCGGAAGGTAGCGTCATAGACATCACTTTGCATCCATAATGGTGTCTTGAACGTTGGTGCTGCCACCATCAGAACAGGCTTTCCCATTGGTACATAATGGTTGAACCCCGTATATTCCAAGGCAGACATTGCAGCCACTCTGAGGGTGCCACCCATCTGTTTGTTATATGACGCTATGGCATCATAAGCATTCAAACGGGCACCAGTGCGACACATCACACCTTTGCATATAGCTGTCAGCCATCCAGAGTCTCTGTATTTCTTTTGCAGTTGGACTGAATAGTCTTTCTTCTTTAGCCAGTCAGCAAACAATAGTCCTGTCGGTGTGGTATTGGCAAGCAGTTGGTTTATTTTTGTTCCGTATAATATATCCATAGTTTATTGCAAAGCTAAATATCTAACTGTAAAGATAGATGTTTTTATTCTTCCTCATTAGTGTCCCGTTAAAATCGGGACCAGTTAAATATTAATCAAATAACCCCGG